>Ga0310120_10000338_pt1 | contig 37898 bp, 33 predicted proteins | sample CB27_AW_983_MG_FD_203506 | JGI IMG/M metagenome (GOLD analysis project Ga0310120, IMG submission 203506) | Marine microbial communities from Western Arctic Ocean, Canada - CB27_AW_983 | ecosystem: Environmental > Aquatic > Marine > Oceanic | place: Canada: Western Arctic Ocean | collected...
ACCTGCTCTCCACGTTTGACCATCTCTCCCTCGACGACACCGATCGACGACAGGTGGGCAAAATAGGAGTAGAGGCCCCACCCGTGATCGATGATGACCACATTCCCAGAAAAATAGAGGTTTCCTGCCAGAACCACCGTTCCCCCATTTGGTGCTGCAATGGGCGTCCCTTCACCCGCTCGGAAATCGGTCCCACTGTGCGGACTGCGCGGCTCGCCATTGTAAACGCTGCGACGACCGAAGCTACTAGTCGAACTACCGGATACCGGCCGGAGAAACCCGCCATCCCACTGGCGTTCTGGGCTCGACGCCTGAAAAATCTCCCGCTGGCGCACCGCCTCCCTGGCAATGCGCTCAAGGACATCCGCGGGAGGATTGACGAAGCTCGGGTTGACACTGAGGTGACGAGTCGGAAACTCCTTCGGAGTCACGCTGAGCCGATACGTCGCGCGGATCGTGTCGCCGTTCGCCAGTGTCGCCCGTACGGCCAACGCGTGGTCGCCGGGGCGCGTCTCCAGGTCGATTCCAATAACGCCATTCCACACGCCGCCAGTCACATCCTGGAAAAACCTGACCGCCACACCGAAGGCAACCGCCTGCACCGAGATAACCGGCTCAGATGGCCGCACCTGGATCACCACGACTTCACCAGGCTGAGCCGACCTGGCGTGGTGTCCAATGTCGAGCAAAGGTTCCGCTATGCTCAGACCAGTGCCGCTGATGGCTGTCAGCGCGACAAGGCTCAACCCTGATACCACTCGCCAAAACAGTCGCATGAGTTTGGATCTCTCTTGATCCGCTTCTCGGTCGTTCGCCACCGATCCATTGTGACGAAACACCTCATGGAGAATGGACACCCCACTAGACTGCTCCATCGCTTCGGACCGCTACCGTCTCCGCGGGGGTCATTCCCAGAACGGTCTCCAATATCTCTTCCGTGTGCTCTCCTAGTAATGGAGAACGCGTGACCTCGGCCGGTGAGTCTGACAGCTTGATCGGATTACCCACGGTAAGATACGCGCCGCGGGTTGGGTGATCAACATCGACAACTGTCCCAGTAGCTCTCAGTGACGGCTCCTTAGCAAGCTCCTTCATCGACAATACCGGTCCACACGGAACATTGAGGGGATTCAATGTTTCCATCACCTCGAACTTGCTCTTGGTCATCGTCCATCGCTCGATTTCGGCAAACATCTGACCAAGCTTTGGCATTCGAGCCTGCGGAGTGTTCCATTCAGGATCGTCAACCCAGTCGCTGCGGCCGATGGCCTGGGCGAGATTGTTGAAAGCCGCCGCCTGAGTGATAATGTAGATATACGCATTCGGGTCGCTCTCCCACCCTCGGCATTTGACGATCCAGCCTGGCTGCCCCCCACCCGACGCGTTCCCCGATCTGGGTGTGGCGTCTCCAAACGTCCCGTCGGGATACTGCGGATACTCGGTCAACGGACCGTGCTTCAGACGCTGCTGGTCACGGAGCTTGACCCGGCAGAGATTAAGCACCGCATCCTGCATCGCACAGACGACCCGCTGGCCCTTACCTGACCGCTCGCGTTGAAACAGTGCCGTCACGATCCCAAGGGCCAGGTGCACACCGGTCCCAGAATCGCCGATTTGCGCGCCGGTGACGGTCGGTGGTCCGTCGTCAAAACCGGTCGTGCTCGCGCCGCCGCCTGTGCACTGGGCGACATTCTCGTAGACCTTGCACTCCTCATACGGTCCCGGACCGAAACCTTTGATCGACGCGTAGACCATGCGTGGGTTGATCGTCTGGATCCTCTCCCAGGAGAACCCCATACGGTCGAGTGCGCCAGGCGCGAAGTTCTCGACAAGCACGTCGCATGCCTCAATCAGCTTCGTGAAAATCATCTGACCGGTCGGGTGCTTCGTGTTCAGCGTAATACTCCGCTTGTTGTGGTTCAGCATCGTGAAGTAGAGGCTGTCAACGTCAGGAAGGTCTCTGAGTTGACCACGTGTCGCATCACCGGTCCCCGGCCGCTCAACCTTGATCACGTCGGCGCCAAACCACGCCAGCAGCTGCGTGCAGGTTGGACCCGATTGAACATGGGTCATGTCGAGAATTCGTACTCCGTCGAGGGCTTTCATTTCGGTCTCCGTCAATAGTGTCAGTGCTCGGTCGTCACGATCTGGTGGGTACGCCTCTCACGCCAACTTGCTCTGTCTGGAGGGTCTTGTTCAGTAGGCTGACGCACGCATAAAGCGCCTGCAGGGTCGGTACTTCGACACCGGTCAACTCAGCCAACTCGACTACGGCACCAAGCATCCCGTCGACCTCGAGCGGCTTCCCCGCCTCGACATCCTGCAGCATTGATGTCTTGTGTTTACCGACTGCCTCCGCTCCCGCAATCCGACGCTCCATCGGAACCCGAAACGACGCACCGAGTCGGTGAGCCACGGCCTGCGCTTCAGTCATCATTGTCACGGTTAGGTCTCGTGTCAGTGAAAACTGACAGATGTCGACCAAGGTCGAATGGGTCATGGCACTAATCGGGTTGAATGTCAGATTTCCCCACAGCTTCAGCCAAATCTCAGATCGGATATCGTCGAGCACCCTCGATTTGAAGCCCGCCTCGACCAGAACGTCCGCCAGTCGTCGCACCCGTTCGGACCCACTGCCATCAAGCTCTCCAACCGGGAATCGGTTGCCTTCGACGTGACGAATCACACCGGGCTTTGCGATCGTGGCCGCCGGATAGGCGATACACCCGATGAGTCGGTCCGGGTCGATACTGGTCAGGAGCACACCTTTAGGGTCGACAGCGTTGACCCCACGATTGGCGTAATCACCCTCAAGCTTCTGGAAGTACCACCACGGAATCCCATTCTGCAATGTCACCATGACCGTGGCAGGACCAAAGAGGACTGGCAGGTCAGCAACGACGGTCTCAATCTGATGGGCCTTGAGAGCGAGGAGTACGACATCTTGCGGGGCGAGATCACGAATCCGGTCTGTCGCGACTAGCCCGTCAGCCACGAGCGTCTGGTCCTCCTCGATCAGTGTGAGCCCGTCCGACCGAATGGCGGTAAGATGCGGGCCTCGCGCCACGACTGACACATCGTGGCCAGCATCGGCCAGGCGCACCGCCAGATATCCGCCGATCGCGCCGGCACCGACAACGCAAATCTTCATACGATCCTCGCTCTCATCATCCGAAGAGGGTCAGGCCGAAGACCCGAGCAAGGATGACGATCAGAGTCAGGCCTGTAAACACCGCAAAGCTCAGCCAACCGAACCACCTTGCGAACAGGGAGGGGTAGAACACATCATCGGTCCGCGAGATCACGGTCACGCAATAGTAAAGGTTTAGAAAGTAGATGACCGGGGCCACAAAGAGTGCAAGCGCCGACGCCACGAGCACAAGCCAAACCGGCCGCTGGAAGCCGGAGATGATCGCCACCGATGCCACCAAGGAGTACAACATTGTGATTCGATAGATGTTGTACTCCGAGTACCAACGCCCCAAACGGGCGGCGTCGAGATCTTCACGTGCGAGCCCAGACAGAGCGGCCGTCGGCCGAAACAGGTTTCGGCAACACGCACCCACGACGCGGGGCCAACCATCAAAATAGTTAAATACGGTCGAGAAGGTTGCCGCAAAAGCGCCGACTAAGAACACCAGCATCATCTGGGGACCGACGCTTCGTGTGAAAACACCGGCAATCTCTCCAATCACCGCATTGCCCTCAACCGGGCTCGGATATAACCAGACCGCCGATAGCAGAAGAAAAATCACCGCAATGACAAACGATACGGCATGTCCAATCCCAAAGTCCCACTCGCCGATGCGAAACCAGCGGTGGCAATACTCGCGCGCGTGCGAGGAAAGTCCCGCCGTATCGACCCGTAGATCGGCTGCCGTCGACGTCAACGGGTCGAACCGCGGCGCGAGACCGACGCGCTCCAGATGGCCGCGAATTCGGCCCATACCCACCTTCTTCGCCTTACCCCACTCCGACGCCTGGAGCGAGACATCGATGCCGGTTGGAAGTAGGCCTAGGAAGGCCGCAATGACAAGCCACGAGCCCTCGGGTACTTCAACCACAAAAAATCGACCGAGCGCCGCCACCGGCGCTGGCTCGGCAAAGTAGACGGCCACAGTCGAGAAAAACAACATCGCAGCCAGCACCTTTGTTGCAATCTCAAGTGTGGCATACCGGCCAGCCAGGAGTAACGTGACCGAGAGAAGGCCCAAGACGATACCGTAGATCTGAATCGGAATGCCCAATCCCAAGTACTCGGCGAAAAAGTAATAGACCACTGCCGCGGCTGCCGCGAGGCGTCCAGCCTGACCGATTGCGCACTGCAGGAGTGTCGTAACCAGGACATACCAGAGTGGCCATTTTCCAGGCGCCGTCGCGTAGGCGTCGAGCATGCTACGCCCGGTCGCATGCGTAAACCGAAACGCCATCTCGAACCCGTAATACTTGAAGATGTACGCGACGGGAATACACCAGAGCAGTGCGTATTCGAAACGTCCACCCGCTACAGGTGCGGTGACGAGATGACTCGTCCCGATGCCTGTCATCATCAGGAGGACACCGGGGCCGAAGTTCTGGGTGAGCGACCTCAGGTTGGTTTTGGGAAGTACGAGCTGGTCGAGAGTCTCCGGTTCACCCGGCATGAGACAAGCGAGCTGGCTCTGGGGTCGGTGCCTGATAGATCGTCCTACCGACAAAAAATGGTCCCATGCCCTGGATGAACTCGGCCGTCTGGCGTGTCACCCGCATATCCTTGACCAGCTTGGAGAGCGGCAACAAGTCAGTCCCGATCAAGCCGATCACGAACTCGTTGTCATCGCGATCGATTCCGTGGCACTCCAATCTGACGTCGACCGCATAGCCGGCCTCGCCATAACGACGACCCAGCATGCCGTGCTCCACCATGATCTTGCCCTGGTCTGCGCGGGACAACCGATGGTAGGCACCGGTTCTCCGGAGGGGATACCAGACCGCCCATGTGTTGTCGGGGTTGAGAACGTTGCGTGGTACCTTGTGGAGCAGGAAATCTACCAGGTCAGGTTCGCGCCCCTGCGCATACGTTCGACCGATCATCGTGAAGTCCGGTACCGGTGTCAACCGACTGAACGGCGCCGCCGTCAGTAACGCTCGAAACGACTCGGCGAACATCGCGGGGTTCTCATCCATAGCCACGACGCCGATGCCCCGGGGGTCGTTCAAATTGGCGTAAACCGCCGCAACCAGACCGCTCCGTCTCACCGCATCGACCACCGACTCCACATCCAAACACTCCGTGAACACCTGGAGCTGCACGAACAACCGAGTGTCTGCCGTCTGGGCTTGCCCTCGGAGGGGCGCACCGTGCTCCAACAGGTCGGGGCCACTCTCCGCATCGCCACCGCGAGTTGCCACCGGCGGCCGTCCGAGAGCAGCCACATCAACTTGATCAGCCATGTCCACCGGATTCTATACCAGCGGCAGGCATCGACCGGTCGCTGCCGACTGAGTCGGTCCTTCCCGTCGGGTTGAGGAATCGTCGGCGACTCACGGGTTAAACCGTGTTTGCCAGGTCCAGCTGAGTATCTCGGCGGCGGCCTCAAGCAACCTGGTCGTCGATGGGTCGGGAACCAGCTGCTCTCGAGCCAAGAACTCGAGCACAACTACGACGGCGTCGCCATCCCTTATAGGAACCGCACAAGCGCCACGAAGTCCGACCATGGCCGACCTCGCCTCGGTGTTGATCGAGGGGTCGACGGCAAGATTTGGAATCCAGGAAACGCGGCCGGTGTAGAGGGCGCGTCCGGCAATCCCCTCGCCAGGCTTCAGCCTCCGTTGCTCGACCACGTCGCGAAACTCCGAGTACGTCTCTACGGCGTTAGTATCCGCAAACCATGCCGGCATCGGGTCGAGCATCAGATCGTCGCCGGACCCGGACACGCGGTAGGCATACCCCACCGGCCAGGCCGCCCATGCGCAGACCAAGGCAACCACTGCGGCCGTAGCAGACTCTGGCACAGTCTCCGTGCTCACGATCCGGATTGTGTCGGTTAAAAGCGTCAAATCGGCCGACTGACGCACGAGCTGCTCGCTGCGATCAGAAAGCGCAGCTTCCGTCTCACGCCCGTGGGTGGTATCTGTGTACAGTAGAAGCACTTCGCCTGAGCGGGTGGGCCGTGTGTCAATTTCGAGCCACCGACCATCGGACGTCCGCAGCCGATCATTTTCCACCGTGCCAAACCTGGCCAGTCGATCCACCACCCAGGTCTCCATCTCGTCCTCCGGCACCTGAACAAGACCGCGGGTCGCCGTGAAGCGAGTTAAATCTTCAAACACCAGACCCTCCTTCAACTGAACCGTCGGATAAAACTCGCGAAACCGGTCGTTACAGCCAATCAGTCCACCGTCTCGATCCCACACGGCAAGTCCAGTGTCTGAATTTTCGAGCACCGTGGCGAGACGTGACTCCGTGCGATTGAGCCGCTCGCGGGTGGCGTGAAAACGTCGCGCTACCAGCGCCAGCGCTGCCACCAAGGAAACCACGACCAGGAACAATACCCAGAGCCAAACCATCGACGAGATCATCCTAACAGCTTGCCCCTTGACAAGCTCGAAAGGCAGTCGTAGGGTGACAAAGAGGCATTGCCTACTGCCTGAGGCCCCGTTCGACCTATGCCCACAAAGTGGACCTGTAACGTTCTGACCCTCATACTTGTGATGGGCACAGCTGCCACGACAGTAGCGCAAGAGGCCACCGATGAGGCCACTGCCGAAACCGAGGCGCTGGGGGTCTCATTCGACCGGATCAAATACAAGCTAGACGCGCTGCCCGAACGGGACGAAGTAGGCGACCTGCTACAATTAGACTTCTACGTCGAGGTGTACGGTCGAGCGCCAGAAATCGACTACTTTCAAGATTTCGATCTTGAAAACAGCCCGATCGCGGACGGCGTTCCGATGACCGACGAGCTGATGAAGGCGATGACCGCGGGTGACCCACCACTCGTTTCACCGGCGATAAATCTCGGCAATCTCCTGAACTGGCTACGAAATTACCGCCGCTAGCGTGGTGAATGTAACAGACTTGCACACCGAGTATGTTGCTGCACCCGCATGTCCAGACGCGAAGAACGATCATCCTGAGCCTATGTGAGCCCACGAGAAGGCAGTTCAGCTCTGCCCTCTCGTTCGTCTTGCCTGATCACCCATCGCCGAATCGGCACTGACACAAGGATGTATCTCTTCCGAAGTGCCACTACGTGGCCAGCGTAGTCCTCCTTTTCGATTTCGCCCCGAATCTGCCGTCCCCTCAACCGTCGTAGCTCGAACCGATACATGTCGCTGACGAACTCATGTACGAACTCAGGTGGCGTCGCCGGTGTCGGCCGCACGCCGTGTCGGCTCAATTCTTCAAGAACCTGATGACGATAGTGGAATCTCATGGCACGTCAAGTGCGTCTGCCGAACTCACATTGGAGGTGGCAAGCTCTTCCAGAGCCTGAGGATGATAGATATGAGGCAGAGCCGTCAGGCCAGCGTGATAGATTCGTCGAGGTAGACGTCTTGGATCAAATTGAGCAGTCGGACCCCATCGGCCATAGGCCGCTGGAACGCCTTCCGGCCAGAGATAAGTCCAGTGCCGCCGGCTCGCTTATTGATTACCGCCGTTCGAACTGCATCGGCGAAATCGTTTTCACCAGAGGCCCCACCCGAATTAATGAGGCCAATGCGCCCCATGTAGCACCCGGCGACCTGGTAGCGCACAAGGTCGATAGGATGGTCGCTCGTGAGACGCTCGTAAACGAGGGGGCTCGTCTTACCAAAATCGACCGCGGTGTAGCCCCCATTGCCGTCAGCCATCTTCTGCTTGACGATGTCGGCCGCAATCGTCGCACCTAGATGATTCGCTTGGCTCGTAAGGTCTGCGGCGGCGTGATAGTCGATACCATCCTTTTTGAACGCGCTATTTCTGAGGTAACACCAGAGGACCGTGGAAAGACCGAGCTCATGCGCCAGATCGAACGCCTCGCTCACCTCGGTAATCTGTCGACTGGACTCCTCTGACCCGAAGTAAACCGTGGCACCAACCGCTGCACACCCCATATCCTGGGCCTGCGTCACGCTGGCGAACTTCGTCTGATCGAACGTATTGGGATAGGTCAGCAGCTGGTTGTGATTGAGCTTGAGGATAAAAGGAATCTTGTGGGCGTACTTTCTCGCCACACCGCCAAGCACACCCAGCGTCGAAGCGACAGCGTTGCACCCGCCCTCGATGGCCAACTCGACAATATTGCCCGGGTCGAAGTAGACCGGATTCGGTGCGAACGATGCGCCCGCACTGTGCTCAATCCCCTGGTCGACCGGAAGAATTGAGACGTATCCCGTCCCTCCGAGTCGACCATGATCGAAGATGGACTGTAGGTTCCGCAGCACAGGAATCCGCCGGTCGGTGTTGGAAAGAACCCGATCGACGAAATCAGGACCAGGTGCGTGGAGCAACTCTCGCGAGATAGTCGTGCACTGATGCGTCAAAAGTTTGTCCGCCTCTGCGCCCAGCAGATCGGCAACTATCCCGTGAGTGGAGGCCGCAACCGAAATTGAACTGTTCATGGGCAGATTATCGCGCAGAATTCCAGTGTACGCCACCATCCCTTCCCTTCCGATGGACTCTTGTGCCACGTGGTACTCTGATTCTGATGGGGAGCAATCTCTTCACGCCACAGAAGACATTGGTCATCCGCTGGATCGTCACCGCCGTGGACTTGTTCTTTCTCGTGATGGTTCTTTATTCCACTGTTGGGTCCGCTAATGACGACCTCCACCTACCACCACCTACCTTCCCGGATGTGGTCGAGGCATTCCAAGGTGGCCAGGTGGCCGACGCGCTCGCCATTTTTGATCGTCAACTTGCGCCTGACGACGGCGACCAATCGATCGAGGCGCTCATTCTCCGAGCTACTCTCTTCACCGAGAACGGTCAACCACAGAAAGCGGAGGCCCTCTGGCGTATCATCATCGAACGCGAAGTTTGGATGCGGACGTTCGCTCGGAGAGCCCTCGTCACGAGTCTGGCCGGCCGCGGGTCGGCAAAGCCGGCCGAGCTGATCCTTTCAGAGCTGATCCGTTCTGATGCATCGCGCCACCTCGACCTCACGCTGAGGGTAGCCGACACCTACCGAGAGTTGGGAGACACGAGAGCCGCTCGACGGCTGTATCAGCAAGTGCTCAACCGCCAGAATCTCGGGGCACTGGGCGATGCAGCCCGTTTGGGGACTGCCGCGTCGTGGGAACTAGACGGCGACGTGACCGCCGCTCTGAACGTGCTACGCGAGACCAAGCTCTCCCATCGGAACGCGAAAACGTTCCAAGTTGCGGCTGCAGCCGAACGCCGACTTCTCGACGTCAGCGGAGACGTCGAGACGCCATTCAACGAGACTGAATATCGAACCCTCGTACGCAGGCTACGGAACGCGGCGCGGTTCAAGCCGGCGTTGGCGCTCATCGATAAATGGCATGCCGCGTACGCCTCCAACGGCCAGAAGGCCGAGATCGAAAGCGAGCGGATCACCACGCTGTATGTCCAGCGGGCGAACGCAGCTGCAGTCGCGGCCTGTCAAACATTTTACGAGCAATTCCCAAACAGCTCGCTGGTCCCGGCAATTCGACTGACCGACTTCAGGCTCGCTGTACGCGTGGTCGATACTAACCGCGCCCGTCGACTCGGGCTCGACCTCTGGGAGGGACGGGTTCCGGGCGCAACACCGGATCAGCGCCGCGATGCCGCCATTCTCTTGGCGGCGTTTCTCGTGGCCGTCGGAGACGTCTCGGAAGGCCTCGCCCTGTATCGTCAGTTGTTCGCATCATCGCTGTCGGCTGACGACCAACGCGCTGTCCTGTGGCGTGCCGGTGTCGCGGCGTTGCGTGACGGACAACACGGGCGGGCACTCACCAGCCTCCGAGCCTTGATCGACCGCAACCCGAGCGGAGAACTGGCACCAGCCGGACTGTACTGGCTCGGAGTAGCGGAAAGTCAAGATGATATCGTCGCCGGGGCTCAGAGATTGGAAGGGGTCGCCCGACGCTTCCCTTATCACTACTACGGCATGCGAGCGCGAGAGCGGCTTGAGCGACTCACCGGCAACACCTCCACCTCGTTCGGCGCACCCACGCTGACATTTCCCCAGCTTACGCTGAGGCAAGGAACAACGGAACGCGCGGAGTACCGAGCCGCTACGGTGCTCGCTCGGGCAGGCCTTGTCAACAAAGCCGCCTGGTATCTTCGGCGACTTCTTGCAGAACGAGGCGACCGCGGACTTGCGCTACTGGCCGCCAGAGCCTCCGCGGACGCCGGCGACTACGCCAGTGTCACGCGGATTCTCGTCAACCATTTCGCCCAATTCCTAGTTCAACCAGCCAACGGACTTCCTGGTGACTTCTGGACCCTCGTCTATCCGCGACCGTTCTGGGACGAGGTGCGTCATGCTGGTGCGACCCATGGCGTCGACCCACTGCTCCTCGTGTCGCTGATGCGACAGGAGTCACGGTTCGACCCTGACGCGCGTTCAACGGTTGGCGCCATCGGGCTGTTTCAGATCATGACTTACACCGCGGAAGCACTCGCACCCCGCGCAGGACTGGCCGACGCGCTTGGGCCAGACACTGTCGATGAGTCGGTCCTGGCTCAACCCGCCGTCAACTCTGCGATCGCCGCGACACTAGTTTCCGACCTGCTCGGTCTGTTCGATGGCGCCGCCGAACCAGTTGCCGCGTCATACAATGCCGGACAAGAGCGAGTGGCGGTCTGGTGGGACACGTCCCGAGAGCTGACGGCCGACTTCTTTGTTGACACGATTCCGTATTCAGAGACGCGACGATTCGTGCGAGAAGTGCTGGCGAACCGATCCGCCTACGAACGTCTCTACGGAGGTCAGTAGCCCAATGCCGTGCTGCCGGCGTTCCGACGGTCTGGGGCTCCTTCAAGTCGGTCGGTTGCCTCGTCGTATCGAATCGCCTGCGCCGCACCCTGGCGCACCCTCACGTCAACCGGATGCCCGCGAGACTCGAGAAGCGCGATCGTGTCCGGTGACAACCCGTTGCGCTCGTAGCTAATCTGATCGGGCAACCACTGGTGATGGAAGCGAGGTGCGTCGATCGCTTCCTGAATATTCATCTCAAAGTCGATCACATTGACGATCGTCTGTAAGACGGTGTTGATGATTGTGCGACCACCCGGGCTCCCGGTCACCAGGAGTAACTTTCCATCCTTGGTGACGATCGTTGGGGTCATACTGGACGCCATCCGTTTACCCGGTGCGGCCAGGTTGGGCTCGGTGCCGATCAATCCGACACTATCGGTCAACCCCGGTGCCGCGTTGAAGTCACCCATCTCGTTATTGAGCAGGAAACCGGCGCCAGACACGACGATCTTCGACCCGTAGCTTTGTTCGAGTGTATAAGTCAGCGACACGGCCTGACGGTCGGCATCGACGACCGACACGTGGGTCGTCTCTTGACCTTCAGCTGGCCACTCGAACGACGTGGGTGAAGACGCGGAGGCTCGGTCGATCCGGATCGTAGCGCGCAGCTGCTCAGCGTACGACTTCGAGATTAACAACGCCATCGGCATCGCAGGATTAAAGTCAGGGTCACCAACGTAACGCGCCCGGTCGGCGAACGCACGTCGCATCGCCTCAGTCATCAGATGGACGGTCTCGGCAGACCCGAAGCCCGACACGGCCAGGTCGTAGCCCTCGAGGATGTTGAGGATTTGGACCAGTGCCATCCCGCCGGTACTACTCGGTGGCATCGAGATGATCCCGTGACCCCTATAGGTGCCCTGGATTGGCGCGCGCCGCTGGGGCCGATAGGTCCCGAGGTCGGCTTGCGTGATGAGACCGCCATTCGCCTCCATTTCCGCCTCGACCAATTCAGCGGTTCGGCCGCTATAGAAACCAGGGGGGCCCTGATCGGCGATTCGCTCGAGCGTGCGCGCCAGGTATGGCTGACGTAGACGATCCCCAGGCTGATACGGAACACCCTCGTTCGAATACTGTGACATCGAGGCCGGATACCGAGCCAACTTCGGGAGAACGGTTGCGAGAGAATCGGCGAGCGCATGGGACACGATGAAGCCATCGTGAGCGAGAGCGATGGCTGGCTCGACGAGGCGTCGCCACGGCAACCGGCCGTACTCGGACCAAGCCAAATGCAACCCGGCGACAGTACCTGGTACGCCGACGGCGACGTGGCTATCATGGTGCCGGTCGCGGTCGTACTCCCCGTCGACCAAGAACATCTCCGCGGACGCACGGGCCGGTGCTGCTTCACGAAAATCATACGTAACCGGCTCCCCGATGGCGGGCCGATAAACGATAAACCCGCCGCCACCGATGTTTCCGGCCGAGGGATAAGTCACCGCCAGCGCGAACGCCGTCGCAACCGCGGCATCAATGGCCGAGCCGCCAAGACGCAGCACGTCGCGACCGATCGCTGTGGCCTGCGGCTCCGAGGCCACGACCATCCCGTGACGAGCCGTGACAGGTTGGGTGCTAGCGCCGAGCGTTGTGACCACCAACGCCGCGCCGGCAGCCAACACCGTCATCCCGAGTCCACCCGAAGCCCTCGGATAACCCGACCAGAGACGACAAATCATGGCTTTGCCCCGACTCGAGTTCCCATCTCTTTTAATAGCTCTTCCGGCGAGTGCGGAACCCAGCAGTGTCCCTTTCCTGGGCCGTATGCGATCCGAGCGTTGAACGTCGGATCTCGGCTCCGCAGAAAAGCGTCGAGAAGGTGTACTGAGTCGTTCAGATAGTAGTCGTCCATCTCTCCGACCCACACATTGAGCTTTCCATCCAGTTTCGGCGCAAGCGTCGCCCAGTTTTGGGCGAGGACCAGCCGGAGGTCGTATTGCTCCCAGTGCGAGATGACGTTTCGATCGATCAGCCCGGTCGTCTGATCCCATAATGGTACTGGGCGACCATCGTCGCCTCGTGGGCCGTAGACGGCGTTCCAGGCTCCCCACTGTCGACCCGACTGGGTCCACGTATCGCCTCGACCGAGGACGTTTTCCATCCTGATTTCGTGTCGCATAGTAAACCGAATCGCGCCATCGGGACCACGGCGACTAGGTCGCTCGCTGCCGTCCTCTACATAGGCGTCGGTATCGTCGTAGATGTTGATGCGCTGTAGCGCGCGAAAGTCGACCGAGTCTGGACAATACGACCAGGCGCCATTGAAGGTGTCCGGATAGAAAACGTGGAGCGCCAGTGCGACCCAGCCACCTGTTGAGACTCCATCGATCACTCGCGCCTTTGGAACGCCGAGGCCACGGAAGCGACTCTCGATATACGGGATCAACTCCTCGACCAACGCATCCCCGTAGGGGCCGTTATTGGACGAATTGACCTGATACGGGTCGCCGTTGGGACCAACTCCATCAAGCACCACCTGGAGCATCCTTGGCGTGTCGTCCGCGAGCCAGGCCCGTCGAAACGAGCTGCCAGCGCGCATCAGACGGGCAGCCGCCGTGTAGCGCCGGCCGTACCCTCCCACCGACAGCCGAATCGGATATCGTCGCAATGGTTCTCGGTCGAAGCCGTACGGCAGAATGACGGCCGCGCGAAGCACTACCGGACGGACGTGATACGTCGACAACCGCTCTGACGGCAGCTGCACGTATCGGACGTACTCCGTATCCGCAGGTATCTGCTCCGGGGGCACCTGTTCGGTAAGCGCGAGAAACACCGCAAGGTCCCGGTTCGCCTCGACCAACACCCGCTGCGGTTGGCTATACCAATTCCCCGGAGCGCCGGGCATCCTGATGTCACGACTCACGTCGAGCACCGCCTGCACGTCATATTCGGCCGGTGGCCAATCGGAAAGACGTTCAAACGGAAACGTCGCGGATGTCTCATCGATGACCACCGTCTGGCCGCTAGTAAGCTGGTTGACGTCGACCGCCGCGATCGGGGTCGCATCGACGCCCACCGACCCGATTCGACGCCGAGGCTCCGGTGTCTGACGACCGAAAACAGGTGCCATAACGATAATCAGCCGCCCAGTCATCGAGCTCCACTCGTCGCCCGGTGGCGCAGTGACCTCGAACCGAAGCGACCGTTCCTCCTGAGCCCAGAGACCTCCAGCCGCACCACAGATGCTGGCGCTGACGAGGATCAGTAAGACCAGGCGCCGTGTGACAGGCTCCACAGGAGAATCATATGCCGCGCCAAAGACTTTCACGTCTGATGCCGCCGTCAACAGGTAAGATACGACTCGTGCCTCAAAGAATCTGGTGGATTTCGTGGGTCCTCGTCGTCGCCTTGGCGGCGGGATGCGAGGCCCCTGAACGAAGTGGACTGACTCAGCGGCTGTCGATTGCCACCGGGGGGACCGGCGGCGTCTACTACCCCTATGGCGGAGGTATCGCCAAGGTGATCAGCTCCAGCCTGCCGGATGTCGAAGCCACGGCCGAGGTGACGGCCGGCACAGTCGACAACCTAAAGTTCATCGCCAACCGGGCGGCGGATATTGGCTTCGCCTTGGCCGACTCGCTGGACGACGCGTCTTCCGGACGGGGCGCCTTTGCCGAATTTGGCGCCGTGCCGGTCCGCGCACTAGCAGTTCTCTACGACAACTACAACCACGTGGTCACGAGTGACGACAGTGGTATCGAGTCGGTTAACGATCTTGAAGGTCGTGTCGTCTCCACCGGCGCGCCGGGAAGTGGAACCGAAATCAGCGCCTTCCGGATTCTCGAAGCCGCCGGTGTCGATCCTGACACGGACTTTCAGCGACAAAGTTTGGGCGCCGCCCAATCAGTCGATGCCCTCAAGGATGGCAAGATCGACGCGTTCTTCTGGAGTGGCGGTATTCCGACCGGCGCACTGCTTGACCTGGCAACGACTCCGGGTCTGACAATACGCCTGATCGAGACCGAGGCACTGCTCTCAACCATGCAGGAACGGTATGGTCCAGAGGTCTATCATCTCGCAACCATTCCCGTCTCGACCTACCCGGGAATGCAGGGCGCCATCCAGACTGTCGCTGTGGCCAATGTCTTGGTGGTGCACGAATCGATGGACGTCGAAATGGCTCGCCGCATCACCGAAGCCTTGTTCGTGAGCCATGACGAGCTTGCGGCCATTCACCCGATGGCGGCGCGGCTATCGCTGGAGACAGCGGTAACGGGATCGCCCGTTTCCTTCCATGATGGAGCCGTGACTTATTACCGCGAGCAGCGTGTCTGGAGCGAGGGGCGGTAGGTCCTGGAGCCCCTCGCCACTTCCGTTCCCAATCTTCAGCCCGATCCAGAGTCGGACATTCCCACCCGTCGTCTTACCGGACGGGCCTCTTGCTTAACAACCACCCTGGCGGCCGGTCTATCACTCTACGCACTGTACTGGGTGGTCGGCATTGTGCAACCTCAAGTCTATCGAGCGAGCTTCTTGTTGATCGCTCTGACTTTAACCTTTCTGCTCTATCCGGCTACTCCGCGAGCGCGGTCACGGATCACACCAGTCGACTGGCTGCTCATTGGACTGGCCGGTCTCGCCCTCGGATGGCCAATTGTCGACTTGAACCAGTTCGTCTACCGGGCAGCGACACCCAGCGGCCTCGACCTCGTTCTCGGGATTACGACAACAGCCCTGGTTCTCGAGGCAACGCGCCGGACAGTCGGACTGATCCTGCCAATTACCGCCGTCGTGTTTTTGGCCTATGGCTACTGCGGGCCGTGGCTCGAGCTGATCGGCCTCGATCTTATCGCCCATCGAGGCTACGAAACAACCCGACTGGTCGGAACACTGTATATGACCCTCGAGGGTATTTTCGGAGTACCACTGAACGTCGCGGCGACGTATATCGTGCTATTCACGATCTTCGGGTCGGTGCTGGCGAAATCTGGGGCCGGACAGTTCTTCATAAACTGGACACTTTCTGCCTTCGGTCGTTCGAGCAGTGGCGCGGGACCGGGCCGAACCGTGGCCCTGTCAGGATTCCTGCTTGGGACCGTCTCGGGTAGCGGAGTGGCAACCACGGTCACGCTGGGTGCCGTGGCTTGGCCGCTGCTGAGACGCGCGGGTTTTTCATCTGAGGTCGGTGGCGGCATCCTGTCCGCAAGTGGTATCGGCGCCATCATGGCCCCCCCAACGATGGGGGCGGCCGCGTTCTTGATCGCAGAGTTCCTGAACATCTCGTATCTCGATGTCATCGTGATGGCTATCATCCCCGCGTGTTTGTACTACCTGTCGATCATCCTAATGATCGAGGCCGATGCCAGACGATTGGGTACACAAGGGGTTGATGTTGACCTGCCATCGGTCGGTACTCTCACACGCACATCGGGTTACCATTTTCTTCCACTCCTCGCCATGGTCGTCCTGTTGACCACGGGGATTACACCGTTCCGTGCCGTGTTCTTCGCAACCCTACTTGCCGTGGGTCTCAGTTTTCTCGATCGTGAAAATGCACTGCGACCTCGTCGGCTCATCGCGGCGCTCGAGGCCGGAGGAAGAGGGGTGCTGTCGGTCGCCGCGACCACAGCAACGGCTGGAATCATCGTCGGTGTTGTGACTCTCACTGGCCTTGGACTGAAAATGTCAGGCATTATCGTGACGCTAGCCGGCGGCAACGTATTTCTGACGGTTGTCTACGCCGCGATTGCTGTGTGGATGCTTGGCCTGGCCGTCCCCGTCACCGCCTCGTACATCATTGCGGCGGTCATGATTGCTCCGGCGCTCACACTCGTCGGGGTGCCCGCCGTGGCTGCGCACATGTTCATCTTCTACTATGCGGTCCTCTCTGAAGTGAGTCCACCGACCGCGCTGTCACCGTTTGCCGCCGCCGCGATCACTGGTGGCAACCCATTCAGAACGATGATGCTGACCTGGAAGTACACGTTGCCAGCGTTCCTGGTGCCATTCGCTTTCACGCTGAGCCCGGAAGGCCTCGGGGTGTTGCTGCAGGCGCCATGGGCTGACGTGCTGCGTACCGTCGGGACTGCGGTGATTGGGGTAAGCGCTCTCGCAATGGGCCTCGGCGGTTGGCTGATCCACCGCACGAGCCCCGTCGAACGGGTCCTGGCCACCATAGGTGGTCTACTTCTGTTCTTCGCGGCTCCCGTCACCGATCTCGTTGGCCTTGGACTCTTTGGGGGTGCGGTGACTCATCACCTTCTTCGGAAACCCTGACCTTGAACGGATCACGGTCACGCCTCCAGACATCCGTCTGCTACGATTCACCCTGGCTGCGCCGCGTGTCGTGCAAACAATACCTGAGCGGAAGCATCCAAGACACGCGTGGGGGGGGTTGACCGTCCGTAATTTTTTACTTTACCACTGGAGGATTTCTTGACAAAAGAAGACCTGATCGATCGACTGAACGAAGATCTCGCGAGCGAGCTTGCCGCGGTCATCATGTATCTCACCTACTCGGCACGAGCCACGGGACCATATCGGCCTCAACTGTCTCAATTCTTTTTGGCTGAGGTTGCTGACGAGCAACTGCACGCACAGTTCTTGGCCAACAAAGTGGTCGCACTTGGCGGTGAACCAACGACCGTTCCACGACCGGTTCCGCTCCCCAGCTCAAACCACCTGATGCTCAAGGCGGTCCTGAAGGCTGAGCAAGAGGCCACGATGCACTACACGCAACGGGCCAAAGAAGCCGAAGCGTTCGGCGACAAGGGATTAGCGGTCCAGCTTGAGGACTTCATACGCGACGAAAGCAATCACGTCGAAGAAACCGAACGGATTCTGAGAGACTGGCCAGTGTAGGGTCGAGAGTCGTGGGTCGTCTCTCGAAAGTCGATGGCACCCGCGAGCCCCGACTAGGCGCCCTCGGTAGATCCTGACTGACGACCATCCACGACCGACGACTACCCGCGTACGAGCTTCCGGTACTTGATTCGGTGGGGACGGTCAGCCGCAGCGCCGAAGCGACGACGGCGGTCAGCCTCGTAATCAGCGTAGCTACCGGAAAACCACACGGCCTGCGAGCCACCTTCAAACGCAAGGATGTGGGTCGCGATCCGGTCCAGGAACCACCGGTCGTGACTGACAACGACGGCACATCCAGCGAATTCGATGAGCGCGTCCTCGAGCGCGCGGAGTGTGTCGACATCGAGGTCATTCGTAGGTTCGTCGAGTAAGAGAAGATTCGCCCCGCCCTTAAGCACTTTGGCCAAGTGCACGCGATTCCGCTCGCCGCCGGAGAGGGTGTCAACCAATCGCTGCTGATCTCGCCCTTTAAAATTGAACCACGAGGCGTACGCACGCGACGCTAACTTCCGGGTGCCGAGGGTGACCTCGTCCTGCCCTTCGGAGATCTCCTCCCAGACCGTCTTCTCTGGGTTGAGCGCATCACGACTCTGGTTGACGTACCCTAATGTGACGGTCTCACCCAGGCGAAGCGTCCCGGCATCGGGTTGCTCTTCGCCGGTAATGAGCCGAAGCAGTGTCGTCTTGCCGGCCCCGTTGGGACCTACCACTCCAACGATGCCCCCTGGAGGCAAGATGAACGAGAGGTCGTGTATCAGCACCCGGTCGTCACTATAACTCTTGCGAAGCCCCTCAGCTTCGACGACAACGTCGCCGAGGCGAGGACCGGGCGGGATGTAGATCTCGACCGACTCGAGCTTCTGCGCCGAATCCTCGCTGAGCATCCGCTCGTAGGCATTGAGTCGTGCCTTGCCCTTGGCCTGACGCGCTCGAGGCGACATCTGTATCCATTCGAGCTCACGCTGGAGGGTGCGTTGACGCTTGGCCTCCTGCTTCACCTCCACCTGCAGCCGATTCTGCTTCTGCTCGAGCCAGGATGAATAATTTCCTTCCCAGGGAATTCCCACGCCACGGTCGAGCTCGAGAATCCACCCCGCGACATTATCCAAGAAATACCGATCGTGCGTGATGGCCACCACAGTCCCTCGATACTCGGCGAGGAAGCGCTCGAGCCACGCTACGGTCTCCGCATCCAAATGGTTCGTTGGCTCGTCCAACAGCAGTAAGTCAGGTGACTGGAGCAGCAGTCGACAGAGCGCCACCCGTCGAACCTCTCCGCCCGAAAGTGTGGTGACATCGGCACGCGGCGGCGGCAGACGGAGAGCCTCCATGGCCATCTCAACACGTGAGTCGAGGTCCCAGGCACCCGCGGCTTCGATGCGGTCCTGTAACTCACCCTGCTCATGAAGCATTTCCTCAAGATCAGAGTATCCCTGAGACAACATCGCGGTCAGTTCGTCGTATTTTTTGAGGAGCCCACGTGGGATGGCCACGCCTTCATCGACGTTCCCCGCCACCGTCTTCGTTGGGTCGAGAGTAGGCTCTTGGGGAAGATATCCAATCGTAATCCCCTCGGCCGGAAACGCTTCACCCTCAAAATCAACAACTTCACCGGCCATAATTCGCAGCACCGTACTCTTGCCGGCACCGTTCGACCCGATAACCCCGATTTTGGCTCCGGGTAGAAACGACAGCCAGATATCCTTCAACACGGCCTGGTCGGGCGGGTAAACCTTGCCGAGGCCCTTCATTGTGTACACGTACTGCAACGTCATACGCGGTATCCTACTCCGTCCGCCGTATAATGTGCCCCTCCGTTATGGCGGACACACCCCCACCGGCTCCATCAATGGAACCCCGACTCGGGCGGCGTAGGCCGAAGCCGGTGTGGGCTGGCTGGCCGGACGAAAAACTGCTTGATGTCCGGATCTGCGATCTGAGTCTGGCGATAGAAGGGACCCCCTTGGAACGACGGATCGCAGAGGTTGATCAGGAGCTCGCAGTGCGCGGGTTCGTGTTTCGAGCGCATTACTGGCTGTCAGACGATTGGTTCACACCTGACGGCGTCCCTGGAATCGCGATTCCCTTCTATCTCGCCCATCCGCGACTCGCCCGTCTAGAGCTGAGTCAAATGCTCGAAGTCGAGGGCGGGACCCGGGCGTGGTGCACGCGCATTCTTCGCCATGAAATCGGGCACGCGATCGACAACGCATATCGTCTGCAACGACGGCGGCGGCGACAGAAACTGTTCGGAAAGTCGTCGACACCCTATCCCGAGGTCTACATTCCCAGACCGCACAGCAAGAGCTTCGTCCTGCACCTTGACCCCTGGTACGCGCAGAGCCATCCGGACGAGGACTTTGCAGAGACATTTGCGGTATGGCTTACACCGCACTCGCTCTGGCGGAAGCGGTACGCGGACTGGCCGGCACTCAAGAAGCTCGAGTACATGGACGAGGTCATGGGAGAGACCGCGGGGAAGCCGCAACTGGTCACCACTACCGGACCGGTGGAACCGATCCGCCGTATCCGCCGGACGCTCCGTCAACACTACAAACGAAAACGCAAGCACTACGGTCTGGAGCGCCCGCACTTCTACGATCGTGACCTGCGACGGCTATTCTCCGATGCAACGGAGCACGTGAAGAACATACCGGCCGACCGCTTCGTTAAACGGGTGCGTCGAGACGTCAGGCGACTTGTGGCGCGCTGGACGGCCACCTACCAGTACACGATAGACCAGGTGCTCGAGGACATCATCACGCGGTGCGGCGAGCTCGACCTCCACCTGCGCGCGTCGGAAGAACGGACGAAGGAGGAGTTCACAGTACTCTTGACTGTGCAGACGATGAACTACCTCCATGGCGGACGGCATAGAGTGGCACTGTGAAGAAGCTACGCATACTGGCGTTAATGCACGACTACATGGTTCCGCCTATCGATGTGGAGAACGTCGACCTCGCGACAGTTGAATGGAAGACCGAGTTTGACGTGACGAGCACCCTGAGAGACATGGGGCACGACGTCCATATTCTCGGCGTGAAAGACGACCTCGGCGTGATTCGCCAAGCGGTCGACGGATTCAAACCCCAGATCGCTTTCAATCTGATGGAGGCCTTTCACGAGATCGGGGCGTTCGACATGAACGTCGTCAGCTATCTCGAGCTGTTGCGGCTGGCCTACACCGGATGCAACCCACGCGGAATGGTACTCTCCAGAGATAAAGCGCTCTCCAAGCAGCTCATGACCTATCACCGCATCCCGGTACCCGAGTTCACGGTGTTTCGTCGAGGTCGGGCGATCAAAACTCCCCACCGCCTGAAGTTTCCTGCGATCGTCAAGTCCCTGACCCAAGAGGCGTCGATCGGGATCGCCCAAGCGTCGGTCGTCGAAGAGGAGACAAAGCTGAGGGAGCGGGTTAAGTTCGTCCACGAGTCGATCGGCACCGATGCCATCGTCGAACGATACATCGATGGCCGAGAGCTCTACGTGGGGATCATCGGCAACGAGCGTCTTCAGGTGTTCCCGGTGTGGGAAATGGAGTTCGGTAAGATGCCGGAGGGAGTCCACCGCATCGCCACCGATCGTGTGAAATGGAGCGCGAAATACCAGAAGAAGCATGGAATCAGCACGAACGAAGCCCAACTACCGGAGGCAACATCCGAAGCGATTAAACGCGTTGCAAAACGGGTCTATCGCACATTGAATATGAGCGGCTACGCACGAATGGACCTTCGGACCGATATTGAAGGTCGATTCTTCGTACTCGAAGCCAATGCCAACCCTCAGTTGGCGTTTGGTGAGGACTTCGCCGAGTCAGCCGAGCAGACTGGGCTCCGATACGATGAACTGCTGCAGCGCATTCTCAACGTTGGACTCCAGTGGCGACCCGAACAGGCAGGTTAGCGCAGTATAAAATTTGCTTCAACAGTCGAACCATGCGAGACGGTCACAGTCTGCGCCGTCCCACGGTACCGCTCGTGCCAGATCGTTAATTCGTAGGTGCCCGGTGGAACGTCACCGATCTCGAACCGACCATCTGAGCCACTAACTATTGCGATGTCGTCGGTCACATACACCCACCCACGCATCCATCCATGTGAGTCGCATTCCACGCGCACCACGCCGGGCCGGCGCAACGGACGCTCAATTGACAAGCCGGGGATCGGAATCGCAATATTGAATACAGTACGCGCCCGGTCGTCGTACGCATGAGTGGTGTGGAGTGTCTCGTCCTCGCTAGTCAGCGTCACCACACTACGGGTTTTCGCGACCTGGACACGAGGCTCAAAGTAGCAGCTCTTGTTGCTGATTGTAGGAAGCACCGGGTCAACCACCCATGGGGAGCCTGTCACGACGACCACCGTGTTGGCGACGCCGCCGGAGGGATCGACCACGGTCGCACGGTCCTCGACTTCGTCTCCACACAGGGTCTGGTCGGTGTCAACCGAGACCATCACAATGTCCGGAACATTATCGACCGTGACACGCCCGGTGATCTTTCCTCCCACTTGCCCTCCCCCAGCTGGCTGGCTGAGCAGGAGAAGCGATACCACCCAGACGCTGACGCCAACAATACTCAGGCCCGTCTTCATCGGGTGTTCTCTATGCCTCTGGATAGTGTACTTCGGGTCGGCGAGCGGCCATGAAACAGTTCGTGCGACTACAACGGGCAGACAAAACAAGTTTCGCAACCTCACCCCTCACAGATTCAGGCTTCTGATTTCGCTCAGAGACCACTGGATCCGCGAGGGGACACCGGCGTCGAAACTGAAGGAAGCTCCGGCGTGAAATCCTCCCCCGGATTGATGAACTGGTCACTCTCGAATCGATATTGCTTGTCGTACAGCTGCTTATATCGGCCATCGACGGCCAGCAGCTGATCGTGGGTGCCCCGCTCGACAACTTGGCCGTGCTCAAGGACGAGAATTTGGTCGGCGCTCTGAATCGTAGAGAGCCGGTGAGCAATCACAAATGTCGTCCGCCCCCGGCGCAGCGAACGAAGGCCATCCTGAATCAGTGCCTCACTCTCGCTATCCAGGCTCGATGTCGCCTCGTCGAGGACGAGGATCTTGGGGCGGGCCAATACGGCGCGTGCGATCGCCACGCGCTGCCGCTGTCCCCCTGACAGCTTGACGCCGCGTTCCCCAACAATGGTGTTATACCCATCCGGAAATTCCAAGATGAACTCTTCGCAGTGAGCAATGCGGCTTACCTCTCGAATCTCCTCAGTCGTTGCCCGTGGATTGGAAAAGCTCAGATTCGCAGCAATGGTGCCATCAAAAAGAAAATTGTCTTGCAGAACGACGCCCAGAAGCGACCGGTAATCCCTGAGTTGAATCGACTCGAGATCCTGTCCGTCCAGTGTCACCACGCCTAACTGTGGACGGTTGAACGCCATGATGAGACTGATGAGGGTACTCTTGCCCGAACCACTCGAACCGACAAGAGCGGTCGTGGTACCCGCCGGGGCGACTAGTGAGACATTGCGAAGGACCGGGACACCGGACTCGTACTCAAACGATACTTGATCGAGTCGAATCTCACCGTTGACATTCGTCAGCGGCCGCCGCCGTTCATCCTCCTCATTCTCGGTCACCATGGACTTGATTTCGCGAATCCGGTCGAGGCCGGCGAAGGCTTCGGTGACCTGGGTTCCGATCGATGACATCTGAATCACCGGTGCGATCACAAGACCGGTGAAGAGGATGTATTGCACCAAAGCTCCAGTCGTCCACGTGCCTGCGATGAGCGCTTGCCCACCCAGAAGGATCATCAGTACCCCGATCCCACCCATGACGAGCGTCGAGACCGACGCGACCGCCGACACGCCGGTGACCGTCATGGCAACGTTTCGAAGCAGTCGATGCGCACCTTTAGCAAATACGAACTGCTCTCGCTTTTCGACCGCGTACGCCTTAACGATCCGAATTCCGCTCAGTGTCTCGGCGAGCCGACCGGTCACCCCGGCGTTGATCTTCCCGCGCTCACGGAAGATCGGGCGCAATCTCGAGAAAGCAACCGACAGGCCGGCGCCAAATGCCAGCAGGATGACGAGCGTCACGGCGGTCAACTGCCAGTTGAGATAGAACAGCACGCCGAGCGCAACAGTCGCGGTGACGACGCCGCCCACCAACTGGGCCAGCCCGGTCCCCACCAGGTTTCGAATGCCCTCGGCGTCCGTCATAATGCGCGAGATCAAAACCCCGGTCTGGGTCGAGTCAAAGTACCCGATTGGCAGCCTGGAGACGTGAGCCATCAGACTCTTTCGCATCTCCGTAATCGCCCGCTGGGCCGCAACACCGAGGACCTGTGACAGCGCGAAGCCAGTACCCGCCTGCACGACCGTCGCACCTAGCCCGACAGCAGCAAGCAGTGTCAACTGGTCTCCCCGGCCATTTGGGATTACGTCGTCGATGACGTACCTCGACATCGCCGGCAGAACCAACCCGGCACCGCGACTCAAAAGCATCATGCCCAGCCCGAGCAGGAGCCGAAATCTGTGGCGCCACACGAGGGTACGGGCCTCCTGCCAAGCGCCGGCGGTCAGCCGTTTCTTCTTGTCTAGCGCAGTCATAAGAAAACGTTCAGTTTAGTAGACTTTCGCCGTGGTTTCACGATCTCGCCGAATCATCCATATCGATATGGACGCATTCTATGCCTCGGTCGAGCAGCGCGAAGCGCCGAATCTCAAGGGGCGACCGGTCGTGGTGGGGGGACGACCTGAGGGCCGTGGGGTTGTCGCGGCGGCGAGCTACGAGGCGCGTGCATTCGGCATCCACTCTGCGATGTCGATGGCCAAGGCGATGCGACTCTGTCCGGAGTTAAAAATCGTCCGGCCAGACTTTAAGAAATACCGATCTATCTCGCAGCAAGTCTTCGCGATGTTCCGGGCCGTCACCCGACTCGTAGAACCGCTTTCGTTGGACGAGGCGTATCTCGACGTGACGGAGAACGCCTGGGATGAGCCTCTGGCGACCCCGGTCGCCAGACGACTGAAGCAGCAAATTGCCAACGAGACCGGTCTGACCGCATCGGCCGGTGTCGCACCCAATAAGTTCTTGGCAAAGGTCGCATCGGGGTGGAGGAAACCCGACGGGCTGACCGTCGTGCCACACGAGAAGGTCGAGGCGTTTCTCCACGAATTGCCGGTCAGTGCACTCTGGGGTGTGGGTCCCGTGACCGAACGCAAACTAAGAGCACGCGGAATCGAACGGGTCGTGGACATCCGAGCCACGGATGACAATGTACTGCACCAGCTGGTTGGTAAGCAGGCGGACTGGCTGAAAGACCTCTCCTTCGGCCAGGACGATCGTCCGGTAACCCCGAATCGTCCAGCTAAGTCATCAGGGTCCGAACGCACCTATCCGGAAGACTTGACCGACCTCGACACGATCCGCGATGAGCTCGACCGGATGACCCGACAGGCAGCGAGCAGACTCGAGCGAAGTGCGCTTTTTTCCCGCACGGTCACGGTTAAGATGCGCTATTCGGACTTCACCACGATCACCCGAAGCACTACGAGTGCAGCGCCAACCCGGGATCCCGAACTGCTAGTCGAGCGAACCTCGGCACTCCTCGAGAAGACCGAGGCTGGCAGCAGACCGGTACGGCTACTGGGAGTCAGCGTCGGCAACCTAACAGCGACCGAACGGAGGGATTATCTTTACAATCTTGAGGAACCACGATTGTGGGACGAGTAGGAGTACTCTTGAATAGCCCATGGCCCCACCCCCCGATCGATTAGCTCGGCTCGGATGGAACCAGCACTTTGCTGACGCCTTCCATGAGCTGCGGGACACCGATGTGGTGCCCGCGCGGGTCAGTGTGGAGCACAATCATCTTTTTCGCGTTTATACCTCGTCGGCGGAGATACTGGCGAGCGCTGCCGGACGACTCAAGCACATCGCCGACGCCCCGTCAGCACTACCGGCCGTCGGAGACTGGGTGAGTATTCGCCCCACGTTGGACGGACCGGCCCAAATCCTGGCGATCCTCCCACGGACAACCTGTTTTTCTCGCAAGGCCGCGGGTGATGTTACCAAGCGCCAGGTTGTGGCCGCGAACATCGATACCGTGTTCCTGGTCTCCGGTCTGGATGGCGATTTCAATTCTCGGCGGATCCAGCGATATCTAGTGGCGGTATCAGACAGCGGTGCCGTGCCCGTTATCGTCCTCAATAAAAGCGACCTAGCCGAAGACGTCAAGGCCACCACAACGAGGCTTCGTGAGATCGCGACTGACGTACCGATCCATGTGACGAGCTGCGAGGACGGCCGCGGAATCGACAGACTGGTACGGTACCTCACCGTCGGCCATACAATTGCATTTCTCGGATCATCAGGAGTCGGTAAATCGACATTGATCAACCGGCTGCTGGGGTACGACCGCCAGCGCACACAAACGGTGCGCCCACAGGACCAGCGTGGACGCCACACGACGGTGCATCGCGAGCTGCTACTGCATCCAAAGAGCGGCGTCATCATCGACACACCCGGCATGCGCGAGCTGCGTCTGTGGGACAGCAGTGGAGGTCTCGAAACGACGTTCTACGATATCGAGGCCCTCGTGGAAAGTTGCCGATTTCGCGACTGCCAGCACCGAACCGAACCCGGTTGTGCCGTTCAGCAGGCGGTGACGAACGGAAAAATCTCTTCCGGACGATTGGCGTATTACCATCAGCTGCAGGACGAGCGGACGGCATTAGGGAAACGACGCGACGAACTGGCTCAGCTCAAGGATAAACGACCACAGAAGAGAACAAATCGAGTGTCTCATCGTAAGCCAAAACGATAGACGGTCTCTCATGCAACACACGCAACCGCCCCATCTCGCAATCGGGCTTGCCTGCCTTCTGGTCCTCGGCGCGTTGGTGGGTGCTCAGGACAGTACCACCACTATCCGAGCTGGCCTACTGATCGACGCAACTGGCGCGACCAGACGCAACGCCAGAATCTTTATCGAGGGCGGCACGATCACGCGAATTGACGGACTCCGCGGTGCCGTTACTTACGACCTCTCGAACCTCGTGGTGATGCCGGGTTGGATCGATACCCACGTGCATCTTGCCTCACATTTCGACGGTGACGAAAAAATCCATCGGAGTGAGACCAAGGAATCCCAGGGGCAGGCAATGCTCTATGCCGTTGCTAACGCGTACCAGACATTGATGGGAGGCTTCACGACCGTTCAGAGCCTCGGAAGCCCAGTGGACACAGACCTCCGGAGGTGGATCGCCCGTGGCGATCTGCCCGGTCCCCGCGTGTTGACTTCGATCCGTCCCGTGACAGCGGAGACCGGTGATGTCACCGCAATTCGCCAGTTCGTTCAGGAGCTCGCAACAGATGGTGCCGATGTGGTTAAGGTTGTCGCGTCGGCGAGCATTAGAGACGGCGGCGAGCGGACGATGAACGACTCGCAGATCCAGGCGGCGTGCGGAGAAGCGACGTCCCTTGGGCTCCGGACGGCGGTCCAGGCCTACGATACCGAGGTGCTCCGAACAGCGATTCTGGCTGGCTGTACGTCGATCGAGAATGCAAGCCAGTATGACGACGAAGTCCTCGAGTTGGCGGCCGAGCACGGGACGTACCTCAGCCCGAAGATCGCTCTCGTGTATCAGAACTACTTTGACAACCGGGACCGATTCCTCGGGATCGGTAACTACACCTCAGTTGCGTTCGCACGGATGGAGGAGGCCCGCAGGGCCGGGATCGACACATTCATTCGCATGCTCGCCAATCCATCTGTCAGGGTCGTCCTCGGTACCGACGCCATCGCCGGTGCACATGGCCGAAATGTAGAGGAACTGATCGCACGAGTCGAAGACGGACGCCAGGACGAAATGGCTGCGATCCTGTCGGCGACATCTGTGGCCGCCGAATCTCTAGGACTTGGCGACACGGTCGGAACGATCGCGGTGGGGTTCGGGGCTGACCTCGTGGCGGTCGGCGGCAACCCGCTCGACAACATCGAACATGTTCGGAACGTGCGGTTTGTGATGAAGGGCGGACAAGTCTATCGGAACAACGTCCGACCCGTCGCTCCGTCGGCTCCAGCGCGCCGACGACGCTAGTATTGTTTTCCTCTAGCCCCACAGTTCACGTGGACTAGTGCACGTGTTCACCACCCATTTGCAGCAGCGATGGGTCAGCACCAAGACGCCGTATGGTCGTCTCCCACATCTTGTCCGGCCGAATGCTAAAGATGATTTCCGGGTCGGTTTCGGCTGTCAGCCAGACCGATGACAAAAGTTCTGCATCGAGTTGTCCCGCGCTCCAACCGGCGCAGCCGGTGAGCAGACGCGTTCGCGGTGGCGGAGGGGCGACCAGTAGTCGGCGGAGCAAATCCTGAGACGTCGATAAGAAGACCCCCTCGCTGACTTGGACCGACTCTGTATCAAGGGGTTTGGTTCCCGTGAGGATCCATCCACGCTCCGGCTCGACCGGACCGCCGATCCAGAGCTCCAGCCCATTGTTCATCTCGACCGGTGGTGCCAATCGGACAACCGACGCGGCAGATGTCTCGGTTGGACGATTCAGAACGAGGCCGAACGCACCATCCACACCATGCTCGCACAGCAGGATCACGGTCTGATGAAAGTTGGGGTCAGTCATTTGCGGCATCGATACAAGTAGGGCGGACGGAACACCTCCGAACGCTGGTGACTCGTTGCTCATAGGTCGCTCGGCTCCCGAGAAACTATCATCACCCTATCATGACCGCTTCGACACGCGGTTCCGCGCCCACTGGACATGGGAATCAACGAGAGGGTTCCTTTTCGACTCGTCAGCTACTGGCTCCGCCAGTGCCTTCACGGCCTCATCCGATCCAGCGTTACCCAGGGCCACCGCGATATTTCGTCGCAGACGCAGAAGCCCGGTGTGCGACAGAGCGCTATGCGACACTATCGGTCCGAGCACCTCGTCCGGTTGTTGCCACAGGTCCGTCAATCGCGGTCGGTCGAACACCGCCTGGGGCTGCCAGCAATCGTCGCTGGACTGCGTGGCGTCGGCGTTCCACGGACAGACATCCTGGCAAACGTCACAACCGTAGACATGTGAACCTACACCGATCCGAGAGGACTCCGGCACGGCGTCCTTAAGCTCAATCGTGATATATGAGATACACCGCGTCGCATCTAAGACCCACGGCTCAACGAAGGCATCGGTCGGACAGGCTTCGAGACAGAGGGTGCACGTCCCACATTGGTCCAGCGCCGGCGCGTCGGTCTCCAGTGGCAAGCTACAAATGATCTCTGAGAGAAAAAGCCACGAGCCAAGGTCGGGGTTAATCACGCAGGTGTTCTTACCGATCCACCCGAGACCGGCGTACTGAGCATAGACACGCTCCTGAACCGGACCGGTGTCGACATACGTCTTGGCCTCGAATGTCTCAGGGCTGGCATCCTGCATCCACTCGAGCAGCGTGCGGGTCCGTTGCCCCACGATATCGTGGTAATCAGCACCCCACGCGTACCGGGCGATGCCGGCCTCGTCCGGATCGGCGCGCTCGGTCGAGTACGGCTGCTGGGTGTTGTAGACCGTTCCCAGCGCGACCACGGTTCGGGCCGATGGCAGCAATTGTCTGACATCGGCACGGCGTGACGCCGTACGCGACATATACTCCATCTCGCCGGCATAACCGTTGTCGAGCCAAGTTCTAAGAAATTCGAGTTCGGCGAACCCCGCCGCCGGCGCGACACCGCACAGGTCGAACCCAAGGGACCTGGCCTTTATCTTGATCTCGTCTGCAGTCAGCATCAGAAGCGACAACGGGCAAGTCGACGGTTTCCAGATTCAGTCGTGGAGTATACTGCGGCGGCTCGCACGAAGGAGGCACGGATGCGCTCTCGCTTGATCGTTGGACTCGTGATGCTCCTCGGCGGGAGTATCGCGACATCACCCTGGCATCGCACCAGCTCGGTGAGCGCCAGCATTCTGGTAGCGCAGGACAACCCAATTCCCATGTCAGAAGAATCGATCACGGCGGGCCGCACCGTATACGTCAGGTTTTGTGCCTCCTGCCACGGCACGCGAGGGCTTGGCGATGGTGCTGCAGCGATTTCGGATACGAAACCGGCCAACCTCGTCGACGACGAGTGGGTGCACGGCAGCACGGACACAGAGATCTTTAAGACGATTGCTGAGGGTGTTCCACCAGAGTACGCGATGGAAGAGTGGTTGGGACGCGTGTCGGAAGAGGACATCTGGAACGTCATCAACTACCTCCGAAGGCTTGCCGCAGACTAGAACAGTCGCACGAAACTCAACAGCCAGTCGTGGAGCGCTCGCCGAAGCACCTTCGACCCGTCACCAGATTCACGGCCGGACCCGCCAGCGCGACCCAGAGCTCTTAACGAGGCACATCGAGCATCCGCTTGAGACGAACCAGCCCTCCGATCGAGATCAACGTGACATCTCGGGTCTTGACGCCGAACTGCCTGGCGATGAGCGCGTGACCAAACTCGTGCAGGATAATCGTGACGAAGATCGCGAGGACGAACAGCACGCTTGACACTGCGGCGGCGATTCCACGGCCTGCCGCCAGACCAATCACGAGAAGGAAAAGAATCAGGGCAGCGAACGTCCCGTGGATGTTGATCGGGAATCCCGTCGCCGGTCACGATAGGCGTGACCAGCTCATGACACCCTTCCGTTCCCCACCGTCCGAGCGACCGAAAATATGGCTTGAGCAGCCCGCTGACTCGCGCCAGCACTCCCCAGACGCTCCCTAACCTTGGCCAGGGCGACACGTGCCTGTTCGGCCCGTTCTGGATCACGCAGTAAGGTTAGAACGGCATCGGCCACTGCATCTGGCGTCAAGTCATCCTGGATCAACTCGGGCGCAACGGTCTCCCCAGCGATCAGATTAACCATACCGACCGTATCCACATGAGCGAACCGCCTGACCAATCGATAGGTCAGGGGCGATAGTCTGTAGACGATGACCATTGGGCGGCCGTGAAGCGCGGTCTGCACCGTCGCCGTGCCCGAAGCGGTAACGACAACATCAGAGGAAGCAACTACATCGTCGGTCTGTCCCTCGACAATCACCAGAGGCCGTCCACCGGTGCCTTCTTGTCCCGTATTCGCAGGGAAGAACAGCTCGTCATCGAGCCCAGGAGCTCGCGCGACCACAAACTGCACCTGCGGCATGATACGTCCAATGAGCGACGTCGCACCGACAAGCACTCGCAGAATCGACCGTACTTCATTAGGTCGGCTACCCGGAAGAAGAGCCACGGTGGGGGCGGTTGGGTCAAGCCCCTGGTGTGTGAGAAATTCCTCCCGGGAACGCACCGTGTCTGTGAGATCCACCAGCGGGTGACCCACGAACTCGACCGGAATCCCAGCCTCGCGATAAATGGCTTCTTCGAACGGAAAGATCACCAACGCTCGGGTCGCGAACTTCTTGATCGTCTGGAGACGGCTTCGTCGCCACGCCCATACCTGCGGACAGACGTAGTAGACAACCGGAATGCCCATCCGGTGCATGGCTGTCGCGAGGCGAAAATTGATCTCAGGAAAGTCAATCGGGACGAACACGTCAGGGCGGTCACGACGAGCCAACGCCACCAGTCGGCGATATGTGGCCAGTGACCGGGGGAGCACCGACAGCGCCTCCGATAACCCCGTGACCGTGAGACCTCCGAAGTCATCGACAACGTCGGCACCCGCCTTTCGCATCCGAGCGCCTCCGAGGCCGAACACGCGCGTGGAGGCATCCAACGCGTGTAGCGCGCGGGTCAGCGCCCCCGCGTACAAGTCGCCGGATGGTTCGCCACACGAAAGCAGGATATTCAAGAGGGTGCCTGAATCGATCGGTTTCTGGCGTCAGATATCAATCGGTCGACGTCAAGAAGTCTGAGCTGGTAGAGGCGCACCACTGGTGGGGTGTTCTCAGCACGACGGAGGCGGACACCATTCTTCGACACGCTCAAGACGGGTTCTCTCGCCGGAAGCCTGTAACCTTACGTCTACTGCCTCACCCTCTGCGCGACCTCTCTAGCGATCATAAAGTCGGCCGTAGAGAGATCCAGCTCAGTAATCGGGACTAGCTCATAAGAATCAAACCCCACGCCGGATAGATCGTTGACAAACGTTGACGCATCGCCGACCAGCACCATCGAGAGAAGACCTGGCTTCAAATACTCTCTCGCTACACGCTGGATGTCGTCCTCCGTCACGGCATTGATTCGCTCGGGGTATCTTTCCAGGTCATCCAAGTCCAAACCGAAGAGGATCGCCTCGAGAACTTGAGCGGCGATAGCGTTCGGGGTCTCAATTGTCAGAGGAAAGTGGCCGGCTAGATAGTCCTTCGCCCGTCGCAACTCGCGCCGGCTGACACGCTCGCGCTGCATCCGAGATATTTCGTCGACGGTGAGCCGGAGGACCTCGGCGGTCGCAGACGAACGGGTGTCTGTCTGGGCCATGAAATCGCCGGCGAACTGCCGGCCGGCCATCTCCGCCGAGGCGGAATACGTGAGTGATCGATCCGTACGCAACACACTACCGAGGCGGTTACCACCCTCGCCGCCAAGTATCTTGACCGCCATGTCGAGCGCTAGATAGTCCGGATGCGCGCGTGGGAGGGCCAGGTGTCCGACGCGCACCGCGGTCTGTACCGCCCCTGGTTTGTCGACAATGACAAGTCGATTCGATGGCGGTGGCTGCTCCGTCAGGTCTGGCGTCGGCAAGACACCTCTCGGCCAATCGGAAAGCGCGCGGGCCACACCCGCGAACGCCTCTTCAGCACTGACGTCACCCACAACCGCCAGAATCGCGTTATTGGGAAGGTAGTGGTTCCGATGGAACTCGATCAAATCGTTACGGGTGATCCGCATCAATGACTGAGGCGTGCCGTTCTGTGGCATACCGTAGGGATGAGCCCCGTACACGAGCCGGCCGAATACAATGCTCGAGACATATGCGGGATCATCGTAGCTAACCTGCATTTCTGACAATACCTGCTGGCGTTGTCGGTCAACCTCGGTCTGGGCGTACGCCGGATTCCGCGCCACATCGGACAGCATGTCAAGCGCCAAATCGAAACTATCCTTCAGGACTAGCACGTTGACATAGCTGAGATCTGTCCCGGCACCAACGGCCATTGCACCGCCAATGCTATCGATCGTCTGGGCGATCTCCTGAGCCCCACGCATGGTGGTGCCCTGATCCAGCAACTGTGCAGTCATGGCTGCGAGACCGGGCTTGACCGTTGGGTCACTCGACGTGCCCGCTCGCACTAGTAACCGAACGTTGACCGCAGGCTGCTCGTGTGCCCCGACGTAGACGACTTGTAAACCGTTGTCGAGCCGACGCAACTCGTAATCTGGAAATTTGACATCCGGAGCCAGAAGCGGGGGTGGTGGGTCCTCGCGTGGCCACTGTACGCGTTGCGCGGAAGCAGGTAGAACCGAGGCCAGCGACAACACCCCGAACACGGCAAGCACTGACGCGGTACGAATCATCTCGCCCCCGACAGACCAGCACTCGAGCCCCGCGGGAGGATCGTCATGACGAGCCGGTTTTCATCGTTGAAGTAGGTGCGCGCCACCCGACGTACATCCTCCTTCGTGACGTTCATGAAAATGTCAAACTCGCCGTCGGCCGTCGAGATGTCGTCGTGGATCACCGCGGCATGCGCCAGATGGGCGGCTTTCTGGGAATTCGTAAACCGACCGATCACGTAGTCTCGGGCGAACTGGTTCTTTGAGCGCTGCAGCTCCTCATCGGTGATCGGTTCGTTCTTGAGTTTGTCGAGCTCCTCGATCAGTGCTGCCTCCGCCTCTGACGGCGTCTTTCCAGGAGGAATAATCGCGACGGCGTAAAAGAGATTTGGGTCCTCGATGATGTTCCCTTGGCCGAACGCCGCGACGGCAAGCTGCTCGTCGTACACTAGCCGGCGATAGATACGCGAACTCTGGCCGTCGGAGAGCACCTTAGACGCAATGTGGAGCGGATACGCATCGGGGTGACCGTCATACGTGATGTGGTGGGCGATGACCACCGCCGGAAGTGGCCAGTTGTCAGCTTCGAGTGTCACACGCTGCTCGGACTCGCGTGGTGGCTCCCGAGGAATCTCCCGCGGCACGGGGCGCTTTGCTTTGGGAACCCGTCCAAAGTAGTGTTCGACCATCTGTAACGCATTGTCGGTCTCGAAGTCGCCTACGACGATGAGCGTGGCGTTTTCTGGGACGTAGTATGTGTCGAAGAACTCGCGAACGTCCTCGATCGACGCTGCTTCGAGGTCGGCCATCGATCCGATCGGCGTGTGTTTATACGGATGCGCAGTGAAGGCACGGTCGTACAGGAGTTCTGACAAGAGGCCAAACGGCTCATTTTCATACCGCCATCGGCGCTCTTCCTTGACCACGTCTCGCTCAGCATCGAGGGTCCGCTGGTCGATACGTAAAGTCGCCATCCGATCGGCCTCGAGCCAGAAGACGAGCGGTAGATACTGCGAGGGCACCGTCTGCAGGAAAACAGTCGTGTCTTCAGTGGTATAGGCGTTCCCGTCCCCGCCGACGCCAGAGATAAAGCTCAGGTGTTCCTCGGGTGGGACATTCTTCGACCCCTTGAACATCAGATGCTCGAATAGATGCGCAAAGCCCGTCCGCCCGGGGCGCTCGTTCTTCGACCCCACCCGATACCACAGTGCAACGTGGACGATCGGCGTCGAGTGATCCTCAGACAGCACCACCGTTAGACCGTTCTCGAGTTTGGTAATGCGGTAGTCGAACTTGGGCGGGCGGACTGCACTGTATACCGTTGGAGCAAGGGCAACAACGGCAACCGCCAGAAGCGCAATTACCGCCACTACCGGAGCGCGACGACTCCTCGGTGTCATATGGAATTGATTATGTCACAAGGGAGTGCGGATACGACCACCGCGCACACGGGAGCCAACCGAGAGCAGTCGAACGAGGCCGCCGGGTGAAATATATTGGTGGTCAGCAGCCGGCACAGTCGTGAAACCAGTTCTAGAATAGGAGGATCGTGTCAGCGTTCACCCAGTGGTCACTTGCAGGACTCCGATGGGCGGGCGAACACCCTAACGCCCTCGCATGGGCCTTTGGAGTGTCACTCGTGCTGTTCGTGGGAAGCCTCGTATTAATTCCAGTCCTGATTGCCAGGATGCGACCAGACTATTTCGTGGCACCCAACCCCGACGACCACACTTGGCTCGGCCGGCATCGGATCGCTCGGGCGACGGCGCGGGTTCTCAAGAATGTCCTCGGTTGTGCACTGCTGCTGGCGGGAGTCGTGATGATGGTGCTGCCTGGGCAAGGGATCATTACGGTGCTTGCTGCGCTGTCGCTATTGGACTTTCCTGGGAAGCGAGCCCTCGAGCTACGTCTGATCCGCCAGACACATGTCAATAAGGCGATCAACTGGATTCGTGCCCAGTCCGGTCACCCCCCCCTGATCATTCCCACTGCGTCGGACGACACCTAAACCGCTTCTCGCGACGGCAACCGAGGGGCTACCGCCTCGATCCACGACTGATTGGCGACTGGCCCGTACTGGTCGCAGTATCTGATCATCTGGTACGGGGAGCTGTTAGGAAGAAGCAGGATTCATCGCCCATCGAATGCAAGGCTCGTGGGAAACCGTCTCTGGTGATGGCATGCTTTACACCGTAAAGCGCTCTTACTCAGCCAAAACATCACGACCGACGGGCGTGGGCTCACAACGATCGCCAGGTCAGTCGCCCCTACAGGACGAGCCGGCGCTGCCATTCACGACAATCGCCACGACTTTAGCACTGTGGATCCCTCGGTGAACCGCTATAATCTCGCACGGCAGGTGACGGTGCCGTCGTTCCATCCCTGGCCTCACTCGTTACCCACCGCCGGCAGTCTGAATCGTGTAGCCACACACTGAAACGCAATGACGAGTAAGACATAAAGGAGGCGCGCAACATGAAGATAGCGGTGATCGGTCTTGGAACAATGGGCGCACCCATGGCTGAAAATTTAATTAAGGCCGGGTTCGAGGTCACGGTCCACAACCGAACACGCAGCCGAGAAGAACCACTGGAGACACTGGGGGCCACGCGCGCGGAAAGCCCATCGGCGGCAGCGGCGGACGCGAAAATCGTTCTCACGTGCGTGTCCGATACTCCGGATGTCGAACGGATCCTGCTCGACCCAGACAGAGGCGCGATCAACGGGCTCAAAGAGGGCGGTCTTGTGGTCGACTGCTCGTCTATCGCACCCGGATCCACACGACGGATTGCCGAGACTTTTCGAGAGATAGGGCACGGATATGTGGACGCACCGGTGTCGGGTGGCTCAGAAGGCGCGATAAACGGCACCCTGACGATCATGTGTGGCGGGTCAGAAGAAGACTACGAGCGGGCGTACCCAGTGTTGCAGGTGATCGGGAGCAAGGTGACTCGAATTGGCCCGGTCGGGTGTGGGCAGATCGCCAAGGTCGCAAACCAGGTGGTGATTACTGGCACCTTCATGGCCCTCGCCGAGGCCCTGACGCTTGCCTACCGTGCCGGTGCCAATCCTGAAAAGGTGGTCGAAGCGATCGGCGGAGGCGTGGCAGGATCATGGATCCTGAACAACCGTTCTGAAAAAATGCTGCAGGACGATTATCCTCTCGGCTTTCGACTGCGTCTCCACAGGAAGGACCTTAGGATCGCCCTCGACACCGCTCGAGAATTTAAAGTTCCGGTTCCGATCGCCAGCCTGGTCGCGACCATAGAAGACGCGTTAATCGCACAAGGATACGGAGACGAAGATATGTCCAACCTCGCCAGGTTCGTCCGCCATGGGGCCAACATACCTGACGGACCGATGAAACCGTGACAATCCAGAGCTAGAAGAACCAACTCATCGACAGATACGCCGTCGCTCCGGCTAGACCGTACTCGGACGGCAACTGACGGTCAGGTGTGATTTTGTCATCACCGAGACCGAAGAAGAGGCCGGCAGTCACATTCGCTTCTTCACTCGCAGAATAGGACATGCTGGGTGACAGCAGTATGCTGCGGTCATTCAGGTTCCAGAGCCACAAACCAGCCACGCCCCACAGCGGGTGCAGCTGGTAGGATACCTGCACGACTGTTTCATCGCGACCGAGTACTTGCAATTCGCCGCGTGTGAACGGTTCCGACAACAAGACCCCCAAGTACTCCTCAACACTCGCGGCGCCGAGCCCATCGTGCTGATACTCACCGAGCACGAACAAATCTCGCCCGTTAACTCGCAAGAGTCGATCGATGCCGATCGCGCCTCGAAAAGCCACCCGCCCCGCCACGTTACGGACTACCGCTTCTCCGCGAACCGCCAGCGCGCCAACCGCTCCGGCAGCGGCAGCGGAGCCAACTGGGTCGCCATAGAGTGTTCCACCCCATCCCGACAGCTCCCAGTTCTTGACTGTCATCAGGCCGCGACCAAGCGCGGTCATCTCTTCACCTGCGCCGGTCTTTGTTGGACGTACGACGAGGTCGACCTCACTTAGAGGTGTCGGGTTGATTCTGACACGGGCCGCATCGACTCCGGCGCGGAACTCTCGGAACGGATCGGCCGGGCTGAAGGGCGAAAATGGATCGGCCGGCGTCAGAAAGAGCGTCGTCCCCCACGAGACGGCTTGACGCCCACCAGACAACTCGACCGCGTCGGTCGGACTCCAGCCGACTCGCAGTCTGTCAAACCGATGCTCCCACCGAACGTGTTGTTCCTCAGTGATCGTCTGCTGTAGATCGAACCACTCGCCGCCGCTCGGGACCACACCCACGCCAAAACCGATGGGCGTCGATCTCTGGCGAAAGGTCGCGATATGCTCGAAGGCCACGCTGGCGGTGAGGTTCTTGAACGCCGGCTCGGCCGTGAGACGAAATCGATTGAAGCTGCTCACGTTGCTCTCACTAAACGTGGTGGATCCTGACGCGAACGGAACGGACTGGACATAGCCAGACACCAGGGGTTGGGCGTGGAGTGGTCCGCTCAGAACCAGAGAACACACACACAACAGGATGGTCTGACCCAGTCGTATGACCGTTGTCTTCAAGACCGCGTCTCGTCTGAATCGATGGCACCGTCAACCATCCGCACCACCCGGCGCGACCGCTCCATCACATGTTCGTCGTGGGTGGCGAAGATAAACGTCACACCGAGTTCCTGGTTGAACT
>Ga0310120_10000339_pt1 | contig 37842 bp, 32 predicted proteins | sample CB27_AW_983_MG_FD_203506 | JGI IMG/M metagenome (GOLD analysis project Ga0310120, IMG submission 203506) | Marine microbial communities from Western Arctic Ocean, Canada - CB27_AW_983 | ecosystem: Environmental > Aquatic > Marine > Oceanic | place: Canada: Western Arctic Ocean | collected...
AAGCCACAGCTGATGTCGCAGCCCGAATCACAACCGCAGGAAGGCTCACAACCACAGGAAGGCTCTTCCTCACAACCACACGAAGGCTCTTCCTCGCAACCACAAGCGTCGCAACCACAGCCGTGCAGCGATGGCAGTGCAGGAAGCTTCAGGTTGCATAGGGCCGACAGGAGGCCACAGCTGATGTCGCAGCCCGAATCACAACCGCAGGAAGGCTCACAACCACAGGAAGGCTCTTCCTCACAACCACACGAAGGGGCAGCTTCGCAATCACAGGCGTCGCAACCACAACCAAGAACGTTGTCCAGTAACCCACCCGCAAAGCTGTGGCCACAGAGACCAAGGCTCAGGACGAGTGCTCCAATTATCATGTTCCATTTCATCGAGCTACGTCTCCTTAATTTGAACTGCCTAACAGGCGTTTTCTATATTGGCCAAGTGCAATACACCATTACCTACGCAACATGCCTTAACCAAGCAGCATTCCGTTTGGCCCCGTTGTTTCCACGGGCGAGACCCAGGTAATAGCAGGTCTTGGTAGGGGACCCTCGTCCGCACACAGCTTGCACAATGTTTTGCGTCAGGCCGGTCGAGCACTCCATTGACTCGATGATGTCCAATCCGGTTGACTGACGCTCTGGTTGCGTCGCACGAGGCATTGATAAACTCACCGTGCAACAGTTTGGATATCGGTTTACATGTTGAAACGGCTTGAGGGTTCAAAAGCAATTTTCAGTAAGTGGCGCAAATGACCTGTCGCGTAAATTTTGCCGAAAAACTGCACTGGAGAAACTTTGATGATTGGCCGGCTCGGTTGCCATCCTGGTCAACAACACGTATGCTACTCAGTGGTCCGAGTACCGTTACAATCGGCCTAGTTTGACACTCCATGCTCCGATCCCGCCCTTCATTCGACAAACGCTATGAAACACTTGCCAAAGCTTCTGCTTGCTAGCGTCTTTCTCCTCGCTTCCAGTTCCGCTACTGCAAACGACTCTCAGCCATCCGATCCGGCGGGAAATGGGTCTGTCATCGACAAGACAGAACCGTCGTTCGATTGGCCTCATTGGCGAGGTCCCGAGTACAACGGCACATCCCGGGAAACGGGACTGATCAACAGTTGGAACCCCGCTGGTGGTCCCCAGGGAAATGTCCTCTGGAAACGCGATGGCTTGGGTGGAAGGAGCACTCCCATCGTCCTGAATTCACGGCTCTACACCATGGTAGGTACCGAGTTCGGGGAAAAGATCATCTGCGTCGATGCTGTGTCCGGAAAAACTCTCTGGGAAAACTCTTTTAATGTCTGGCTTTCGGATGTTCCCAAGGAACGCGTGGGTTGGTCCGCAGTGGTCGGTGACCCCCAGACAGGAAATGTCTATGCCCTGGGCGTCTGTGGCTATTTTCAGTGCCTGGATGGGAGGAGTGGAAAAACTCTTTGGTCGGTCCCCATGCACGAACAATTTGGACTGCTGAGTACTTATGGTGGTCGCACCAATTTTCCTTTCATCTGTGAAGACTTGGTGATTGTCAGTGCGGTCGTCATTGGATGGGGAGAAATGGCAAAACCTGCACACCGTTTTCTGGCATTCGACAAAGAGACGGGCGAAGTTGTGTGGTTCCGAGGCACGCGACTACTGCCTTACGACACGACGTACAGCAGCCCGACGCTCACTGTCCTCAATCATGAGAAGGCGATGGTTTTCGGGTCGGGTGACGGATCTCTGTGGGCTTTCCAGCCACGTACCGGGGTCCCCATCTGGAAATTTCGTTTCTCTCGACGAGGACTCAATGTGTCTCCTCTGGTCGTGGGGGATCGAGTCTATTCGGGCCACAGCGAGGAAAACATCTACGGCAGCACGATGGGGTCGGTCGTTGCCTTGGACGCGAGCGGTCGCGATGACATCACGGACTCCCACGAGTTGTGGGCACGGCCCGAGTTGATGATGGGCAAGAGTTCACCCTGTTTGATCGATGACCGCCTCTATTGTTTCGACGACGGTGGAAAACTTCACGTCCTCAATGCTGATACGGGTGAATCGATCGGCCGGAAATACTACTTGCGGGGGAGCATGCGGACCAGCCCGCTTTACGCCGACGGTAAAATCTATGCCTTTAGTTCCAGTGGAAATTGGCACATTCTCCAACCCGACAAACGGCGGGGCGTGAAGGTGGTAAAAAAAGGAAGTCTCAACCCGGGTGAAGAAGTTCATGCTTCTCCCATCTGCGCCAACGGGCGGATCTACCTGCAAACCACTACAACTCTGTATTGCCTGGAAGACCCTCAACAAGAACACGGATTTTCCCCCGGCCCTGCGACGGCCCAGGAACGGCCTGTCTCCGAGGATCTCCAACTGGCTCACGTCCAAGTGGTCCCTGAGGAAGTCCTGATGCCGACCGGCGGAACAAAACAGTTCCAGGTGCGACTCTACAACGCTCGCGGACAACGGCTCGAATCGGCCGCAGCCTCTTTCTCGGTCGACGGTCCCGGCCAGATCTCGTCCGCTGGCACGTATCAAGCTCCCGACAGCGCGCGGCACGCGGCGGTCACCATTCGGGCGACGGTCGGGGACATCCAGGGCGAGTCGCGAGTCCGAATTGTTCCACCGCTACCTTGGAAATTTGATTTCGAGGATGTCGTACTCAATCCAAGAACCGAGTCGGGACAACCGACCATCACCTGGGTCGGAGCACGATATCGTCACGTGGTGCGCAAGATCGATGGCAGCAACGTGCTGGTCAAAGTCACGACCATTCCAAAAGGAAAAAGGAGCCGGTGCTGGTTTGGTTATCCCGAACTCCACGACTATACGATTCAGGCCGATGTGCGTGCCGCGATCCAAGACAACAAAATGCCCGATATCGGCCTGATTGCTCAAGGATACGCACTGGATTTGCAGGGCGCCCATCAAAAACTACAAATACGGACGTGGACCACCGAGTTGCGGATGGCCAAAACCGTTAACTTCGACTGGCAACCCGATCGTTGGTACACGATAAAATTCCGGGCCGCTAACGAATCCGGAAAAGCCGTATTACAAGGCAAGGCCTGGCCGCGCGGCGACCCGGAACCGGACCAATGGCACATCAAGGTTGAAGATGATTTCCCCAACCGCCAGGGAAGTCCCGGTCTGTTTGGAAACGCCAAAGACGCGGAGCTTTATCTGGACAACCTGCTTGTTTTTTCCAATGAAGACGAGTGAAGGACCAGAGCTGTTTGTCGTGTGTTCGCCCAGTTATCAACAATGAGGCGGTCTCTGCAAATTAACCGTTGAAGGAACCCAGTATGATGCCCTGTTTTTACCTTGGTAGGATGACTCGACCGTCGATCATCTTTTCGTGTTTGACGGCCCTCTTTCTCCCCGCTTGCCAACCACCCGCAAGCAAGCCTCCCTCGAATTCGACATCCGCTGAAGTTTCCACATCAGCGATCTCGGAGGTTGCAGAAACCGGGGCGGAAAATTCCTCACAGTCAACTGACACCGCGCAAACTCCTGTAGCGGAAAACAAAAACCCCGACCCTGTGGATTCCACCACTGCCGAAGTTGCACACGAGACGGCGCTCGTCAGCCAGACAGACCAGGAAACAGACGAAACCGCCTTTCGCATCGAACGCGGAGATTGGGCACAGTGGGGCGGAAACTCTCTGCGTAACAACACACCCGTGGGTAAAAACATCCCCAGCGAATGGGACATCGGATCGATTGACCGGCGCACCGGCGAGTGGAACCCTGATGAATCAAAAAATATCAAGTGGGTTGCGAGGGTGGGAAGCCAAACGTATGGAAATCCCGTGGTTGCCGATGGAAAAGTCTACGTGGGAACCAACAACGCTGCGGGCTACTTGTCTCGCTATCCCGGAGATGTAGACCTGGGCTGTTTGATCTGTTTCCGCGAATCCGACGGCACGTTCCTGTGGCAACATTCCAGTGAAAAACTGTCATCTGGCCGAGTCCATGACTGGCCCCTCCAGGGGATCTGCTGCGCACCGCTGGTGGATGGTGATCGACTGTGGTTTGTCTCCAGTCGTGGGCACGTGGTGTGCGTCGATACCCAGGGATACTACGACGGCGAAGACGATGGACCTGTACAAAATGAACTTGCACGGTTGTTCAAGGAAAATCCGTCCCTCACCGCCGGTTTGGATGACGGGTACCTGGCAGATTCATTGCGCGCGGTCATCACGGAAAGAGAAATCGATTTCTCCGGTCGCTTGCGAGTGGAAACCATTGAATCGGGTCAACGCTGGAACCTGCGAGTGAAATCAAGGGATGCAACGATTTATTACGATCTTCAACTTCAAGACAATCAACTTCATTTCTCCTCCATCGAGTCCAATGAACCGGAAGCCGAAGGCAGCCTGCTTTTCAAGGTAGCAGCAACCCTGGATGCCGGTCTGAATGAGGGTCAGGTTTCTGAAGTTTTGCGGACATTCAGTGCGGCACGGGGATTTGCGTGCAACGACAATGCAACCGTAACCGTGGAAAACCCTGGTCAAAGCTGGAACATCACTGCAGGGGTCGAAGGGGAGATGCGCCAACTGCGGCTGCGACGCACCGGTCCCACGTTAACAGCCTGGCAAGTCGTAACGTCTCAGGATAAGCAAGAGGCGGATACGGTTTGGACTTACGACATGATGAGCCAACTACGAGTCTCACAACACAACATGTGCAGCTGTTCGGTAACCGCTTTGGGAGACATTTTGTTCGTCAACACATCCAACGGGGTGGACGAAACTCATAAAAACATCCCCTCGGTAACCGCTCCCAGTTTCATGGCAATGAACAAGCATACTGGGGAGGTCTACTGGACCGACAGTTCCCCTGGCTCCAACATCCTGCATGGGCAGTGGTCTTCGCCGACCGTGGGAATCATCAGTGGAGAGCCACAGGTGATCTTTGCCGGCGGAGACGGATGGGTTTACAGTTTTCGGGCGGACGAAGGAGTCGACGGAAAGCCTGAACTGCTCTGGAGATTTGACGCAAATCCAAAAACGTCTGAGTGGAAACTGCGCGGCAACGGAACCCGTAACAATATTATTGCCACACCGGTGATCTATCAGAACCTGCTTTATGTGGCGGTCGGGCAAGACCCGGAACACGGTGAAGGCAATGGGCACTTGTGGTGTATCGATCCGAGTAAACGGGGTGATGTGAGCAGCGAACTAGCAGTCAAAGTCAATGATCGCAAAACTTCTATTCCTCATCGCAGGATCCAGGCCGTGATCGAGGAAGAAGGAGAAATCGCAATTGACAATCCTAATTCAGCAGTCGTCTGGCACTACGACACCTTCGACCAGAACGGTGACGGAGAAATCGAGTTTCACGAAGAAATTCATCGTAGTTGTGGCACGGTCACCATCAAGGATGACATCCTTTACATCGCTGATTTTAGTGGGATTTTTCATTGCTTGCATGCACTGACCGGTCAAGTTCACTGGACCTACGACATGTTCTCGCAGGCCTGGGGTTCGTCACTGGTCGTCGAAGGAAAAGTCTTCATTGGTGACGAGGAGGGTGACATCTCTGTTTTCCCGTTGACGGCCGACCGGCAGAAGGCGTTAATCCAGATCGAGGAAGATGAGTGGCAACCCGCTTTGGGTGAAATCAAAATGGAAAACTCTGTCTACAGCACTCCGATTATCGCGAATGATGTCCTTTTCATTGCTAATCGCACGCACCTGTTCGCTATTTCTTATCCCGGAGAAGATCAGGTTACGCTGCAAAATCAACCTTGAACCCTGATATTCAGCTGCCTTGACGACCCACGGTGACACAACTTTTCATGAAATCCTGATGCCCAAACAAGTCCTGGACATCGGGCAGTGCGACATGGATCACGCGTCGACTCGCCAAGGCATAGCGCGCATCCTGGAACCGTAAACTGGCGACGGGCGTTTACCAGCGGCGCGAAACTTCAGCCCCGATTCCGGAAATACATCGCGGCGAAAATACTGCCCCCGATCGCCGCTCCAATCAGAACGCCAAGAAAGGCGCTGGAGTAAGTGAACGGATTGCTGTTAAAGACGACTTGGTAGGCAACAATCACACCGTTAGCAACAAAGATACTGATTAAGAGGGGCTGTTTGAGTTCTTCGTCCATTGCCGTTTGGTCCCTTCTCTTGATAGTACTTTCTGGCGCCATCACTTTCCGTGATTGGTGACAGGAAACCGGATTTTGGCGACGGTCACCTGCCGAGAACAAAGCCGCAACAAGGGTAACCCCGATTGAGAGGAAACCGCGGCTGGCATCCTGGAATCTCAGTATATCGATCCGTGCCACAGCGCTCGACCCTTCCAACCCAGCACACCCGAAACGAGCGGTCGATAAAAAAAGTCTACCAGCACAGACGCGAATCCCTGACAGTAAGAACCCTCCAGAGCAATGGCGGGACAAGCGTGGATCCATTGATCACCGGCAGCACGGATCGAGATGACCCGTTTGAAGCTGAGAAGAAACCCAAGGGTGACAAAGTGAATGCAGACGGAGCCGGTCGGAATCAGTCTGCGAGTTCGGCCTGGAGCCACTGGCCCGTGTTACTCACTCGGTGATTTCTTCCTTCACCTTTTGCACAAAATGAGGCGTCTTTTGTGACGTGGAGAGATCCGAAGCCTTTTTTTCCGCCTGTTTCTTCTGGTTGAATTCGTAAAGAGCCACCCGCTTGAGAGACTGGTTAAAGACTCCCCAGAATATTTTCATGCGGATTACTTTTTCTTGTTTCTTCGCTCGGGTCTTTCGCTTTACAGGGGTTTTCTTTTTTTTCGCCGTTTTGGTCGCACCTTCAGCCTGAGCGGCTGCTTCCCGTAACGCTTTGCGATTTACAACTTTACGAGCCATAAGTGGTTTTTTCTTGGTTGCGATCCCGAGTGAAAAAAAGTCCGCCATCCGACCAATCAGCGGTCATAATAGCCAAATATCATTTCCGTGACTAGTTGTCGTCAATCGGAGTTGCCCCCGGTGGGGGCGTGCCCTTGCCATGCTTGACATGCTGTGACCGTAGTCGAGCATATTCGGCACAACTGGGCAAATTTTCTTCAATTTGCCCCCCGGCGACCGCGGCGTTGAACAATTGTTTCAGATAGACACGACACCATCCACAGCCTGTTCCCGCCCCAAAGCAGTCGCTCAACTGACCTACCCGGCGAGGTCGCTCCACGCGGAGGAAATTGATGACCTTTCTCTTGGTGACATGAAAGCAGAGGCAAAGTTCGTCGTCCAGTTCCATCACCGAGGTCCTCGTCGTCGTTCTGGAGCCTTGCCAACAGGCTTCCCTGGTTCGATCGACCGGCACCGCACATGAGTGCCTAACGGGTCCCATGCCCGTGGCTGCAAGGTTAACGCCGGGGATCGGTAAAATTGTGGAATCATCGATGCCGCTTTACCAAATCCGATCTTACAACTTCGGTTGGGTGGCCAGGAACATACCGATGCGACAAGCGTTTTTAAAATTCTCGACATCAAGTGCCTCGCCTGTCATGTGTTGATTGACCTGACCACATCCTAGGGATACCGTGGGGATACCACGCGCCACCATCCAGTTCGCGTCCAACCCCCCGTTAGCCACCGCCCGAACCGGCTGACCACCTGTTTCCACAACGGCCTGTTCCGCAGCCAACACACTTGGATCGTCTTTCTGCAACCGGAATGCCTCGTAATCCAGCCGACCGTCAACATCGACGCGGCCCGACTGTCCGCTGTCATTTTTTATCTGCCCGGCTGCCCCTACAAATGCCTTTTCGATTTCCTTCAGAATGCGGTTGCGGAATCGAGGATCGTGACTACGCGCCTCGGCCTTCAGTTCTACATAATCGGAGACAACATTGGTTGTCTCGCCACCATGAAAGGATCCCACGTTGCTGGTGCCACGCTTACTTCCCTTGCAAATTTGGCCGTGCCAACCTCCGCGGACCAATTCCGTAATGGCCAGCGAAGCAATGGCAATGGCACTCACTCCGCGTTCAGGAGCTCCGCCCGCATGACTGGCGATTCCATGAATTTTGATGGCCATACGATATCCCCCGGTGGCACCCACCGTCAACTTCTCCCAGGAACCACCATCCCAATTGAAAGCACGCTTCGGTTTGCGCAGGATCGCGTGATTCAAGTGCCGAGCTCCGTGCAGGCCGATTTCCTCCTGGATGGTCCAGCAGAATGTGAGCGGTGGATGAGGCAACCCGCGTTCCACAATCTCCAGGGCTGAATTCAGAACGACGGCACAACCAGCACGATCATCCGCTCCCAGGGCTCGTTGAGAATTGCTAGAAACAATGAAATCGGAGCGACGCACGGGACTCGATCCCACGCAGATCGGAACGGTATCCATGTGCGCCATGAGCAACCGGCGTGTTCCCTGCATGTTGCCAGGCAGAGCAAGGACCAAGTTTCCTGTGTCGCCCCGAATCGGCGTGCGTCGATTTGCAGCGTCCCTGCAGATCATGGCTGGAGACACACCTGCCGCATGCAGTTTTTTCGTAATATAATCTGCAACACACCCCTCTTCGCCACTTTTGCCCGGAAGAGCCATGAGTTCTGTCACCAGCTTGATTGCTCGGCGAAAGTTCAGTTTGCGACCGTTGAGCGTCATGGGATCTGAGATTTGGTTGAATTACCGCGGTGTCCGGCAAAGCCGCGCGGGGTGGGGGATGAAAGATGTGGACAGCACATGTTGACACGACGGAACTGCCCTTTCACGATCCACAGTCTAACGTCTATCGTCCCTCGGTCTCCAGTCCCAGGAACCCGACTTTGCACGGACCGTGATGCGACCCGCAACGGATTCACTGGTGATTTTCCCGGGATCTGTATCTGACCCACCCGAACCGCTATCCTGAAACCAAGCCATGCGACACCTACTCGATCCAACTTGTGACCTCGAATCCTGGCTGGCAGAAAACGGACAGCCGGGCTACCGTGCTGCGCAACTGAGACAGTGGATCTATCAGAAACGTGCTGGAAGCTTCCAGGGCATGGAAAACGTTCCCAAGAGTCTCCGAACACAGCTTGATGAAGAATTTCAGATCTGGACGACGCAAGTGGTACGGCATCAGCAAGCCGAAGACGGAACAGAAAAACTCCTCCTATCACTTGCCGACCGGGGAACCATGGAATGTGTGCTGTTGCGAGACGGGATGCGTCGTACCATCTGTGTCAGCTCGCAGGTTGGCTGCGCAATGGGGTGTGTGTTTTGCGCAAGTGGTTTAAATGGTGTACAACGCAATCTAACTTGCGGAGAAATCGTAGAACAGATGCTACGTTTGCAACAACTCCTGGAAACAGGGGAACGATTGAGCCACGTGGTGGTCATGGGAATGGGCGAACCGCTCGCAAATCTCGACGCACTCCTGCCATCTCTCCGAATAGCGTCCCACCAGGACGGGCTGGGTATCAGTACACGCCGAATTACCATTTCCACAGTCGGCCTGCCTAAGGCCATTCAACGACTCGTTGAACTCAAAACGGGTTACCATCTGGCTGTTTCGTTACATGCACCGGACGATTCCTTGAGAAATCAGTTGGTACCCGTCAACAAAAACATCGGATTGCACCAGATCCTTTCGGCCTCCGACAAGTACTTTGAGGCTTCCGGCCGGCGGTTGACTTTCGAGTACGTGCTGCTGTCCGAACTGAATGACCGTGAGCATCACGCCCAGAAATTGTCCCGGCTGCTGCAAGGCCGTTCAGCCCTGGTCAACCTTATCCCTTACAACCCTGTCGCCGGCCTTCCTTACCGGTGTCCCACAACGAAGGCCGTAGGTCGCTTTCGCGAGATTCTCCAGCAGCATGGCCTGAACGTCCAGGTGCGGCAGCGTAAGGGGGACGAGATTCAAGCCGCTTGTGGTCAGCTACGACGGGATAATCTGCAGATTATCGGTAAACCGGCCGCTGACAACCAGTAAGGAACCCCGGAACGGGTGGCCTATTTCTCTTCTGGAAAATCCGAAACTTTTCGAACGGAACGGGGTTGAATAACAAAACCAGCTTGCTGCGCCGCCTCGATTGGCTAGTGACAGGACCTTGGACGGTCTAGACTTGTGTAGCCGAGTAAAGGGTCGAACTCGGAAAGTTTCCAAACATTTTCAGGTGGGAGTTGCCGTTGGTAATTAGTGAATCCACGGCGCTGAAATACGAACGACTGGACCCTGATGTCCGGCTGATGTTGAAAGTGCGCGACGATGACGCGGCGGCGTTTGAGGAACTGATGCGCCGCTACCAATCGCGCCTGATCACGATCCTGCAACACATCGTGGGAAGACGGGATCAAGCCGAAGACCTCGTACAGGACGTCTTCCTGCGAGTCTACCGCGCCCGCAAACGCTATGTGCCTGGTGCCAAATTCTCGACTTGGCTGTTCACCATTGCCAATAATGTGGCAAGAAATGCTCTGCGTAGCTCGGCTCGACGGCACGAAATCAACCTTGGTCCCACGGCGGGAAACGAGTCTTCCGCACTGACTCTTGAGCAGCTTGCGATGGCGGCCAGTGGCCAGATGCCGACTCGCCAGTTTGACAGAAACGAAATGGCTGATATTGTACGTCTGGCCGTCACATCGTTGAACGAGCGACAGCAGATGGCGGTCCTGTTGTCCAAATTCGAAGAAATGAGTTACGCAGACATTTCTCAAGTCATGGACCTTTCACCACAAGCGATCAAGTCACTGCTCTCCAGGGCTCGCGGAAAACTGCGCAAGATCCTCGAGCCATACTTGTCTCATCAGCAAGTCCCCGAAGACAACCAACCATGACTTGTCAAACGATGATCGAGCTTGGATCAGAGCCGTTCCGTAAAATCCGGCCAACTTTTTCATGGCTTCGGTTTTTTGTTTCAGGGCAATGTCATGAATGATCGTGAAGAGAAGCGGCAGAAAAAACTTGACGCGATCCACGAAGAAATCATCGCCTACCTGGATGGCGAACTTGACGAGGACGTTTCTCAACGAGTCGAGCAGCGCTTGGCCAAGGATCCAAACTACCGGCGACGCTTACAGCAGATGGAACGCGCATGGGATTGCCTGGACGCATTGCCTCAAGCAGAGGTAGGCGAATCATTTACCCACTCCACTGTCGAAATGGTCACCCTGACTGCAGAAAAAGAACTATCCCTGTCGGCCACCACTCACTCCAGGTCGTTGACCACCTGGTTCATGGGAGGTGCCCTGACGCTGGCAGGACTCGCCGCAGGTTTCATCTTCACGACCCTGGTGACCCCTGACGCCAATCAGGAACTTCTGCGAGACCTGCCCATGATTGAAAACATCGACATGTATCTTCATGCTGACAACGTCGAGTTCTTGCAAAAACTGCAAGAGGAAAAGATCTTTATGTAGGAGCAGGATTCCTGTGCCGAAACGGTATGCCAACAAGTTCTCTGCCAGTTCGCAGGCGACGACCCGCGCTGGCCTGATGTGGATCGCGTGGTTTTACTGCGTGCTTCTGTTGCCCAGCGCCGCCTTCGCAGAAGATAGCTCCCAGGTAAAGCGGCAGCGACTCGACAAAATGAGCTCCGTCGAAAAAGAACAGTTGCGGGCCAAACGCGCCCGCTTCCTGGCGTTAGCAGTTGATGAGCAGCAACGGATCAGGAAACTGCATCGGCAGATCTCCACTGAACCCCAATTGGAGCAAACCACGCTCGCGTATTTCTCCTGGTTAAAAACTCTACCCGCTATTCAAGTCGCCGAACTGAAGTCCCTCCCTACGCCCCAACGGATCGTTCGCATCAAGGAAATACGGGCAGAACAACAGCAACAGCTTGTCCAGCGTCTGGCCTCAAAACCTCTTTCCAAGAAAGACGGGCAAGCTGTTCTGAACTGGGCCACACGATTCGTTGAGCGGCACCAGGACGAAATTTTTGGAAAATTTCCTGCTGAGCTCAAAGGACGGTATCGGAACACTCCAAATCCTGGCCAGCGTGAGAAGTTACTGCTGCACGCCGCATGGCAACTGAATGCCGCACCAACACCCAGCCGTGCTGAGATACAACGACTTTTCGACCAACTCTCCCCCGCAGCAAAACAAGAACTCCAGGCACTGAAAAACCCCCAGGAAAAAAAGCGAGTTATCGAGCGTTGGCTGAAAACCTCGTTTGTCGAACGCTTTGGCACCGATCGAATGCTGCCGGTGGCCAACGACAAGCAGTTGGATGGGTTCTATCGAGAGTTTTTGACTCGAGACCAGCAGGAGGGCCTGGACCGCTTGCCAGCCCCCGATTTCCAACGTGAGCTGGAGCAGCTTTTCTACAACCGTTCTCACAAACCACATCCGCCCGGCCCGCCCCGACCTTTTCGTCGCAAAGGGCCATCACACCGTCCCCGAAGGGAACGACCGCCCAATTAACTGGTCGGTTCCCGACGGTGCCACTCGCTAGCCTGGCTTGAAACTCGTTCGGCAAGTGGTGTTTTCACCGGGTGACAACGACTCTGGTCGGTCGGGTTCAATCGCAAAGAATTCTCATCGTTTAGAAACATCGTTTAGAAACATCGTTTAGAAACATCGTTTAGAAACATCGTTTAGAAACCGTTCACAACGCCTTGCGAAATGTCGTCACCGCCCGCAATTTGGCCCCTGCTCCGGACAGACTCTCAGCGGGAGTAGGTCGAGAGCAACAGCGGCAGTGTGGTCGTCAAGTAATAAGCGTGGGGCGTCGTCAAATCAAACAGTGTGGCCAGATCCAACTTCATCGTGTGTGCCTGGCTGACGCCGGCGAAATCAAACAGCGAAGTGGGCCTTTCGTAACGAACCACCTGCACGTCGTCTTCCTTCAGACCAGCCAACTCGATAGCTCGCCCAATGGCGTCTTCTATGAATCCGATCCGGTCCACCAACCCCGCACGAGCTGCCTGGGTGGCTGTGAAGATTTCGCCGGTCGCCAATTCTCTTAACCTGGCTTCGTCGTCGCGCAGCGCTGGACGTCCTGCCTGAACAATCTCCTTGAATCTGGCGAATGTTTCGCCCAGGTAGGCCTCCAGAACCTTCCGCTCGTCGGGAGAGATTTCCCGCGTCATGCTTAACATCTGCTTGCGGGGATGGCTGGCAAACGAGTCATCTTTAACTCCCCATTCTTTCATCAAACCCGTGATATCGTAGTGCGGAATGATCACGCCGATCGAACCAGTTGTCGTCGTCGGCTCGGCATAGATAGAATCTTTTCGATCACCGACCGCCATCGCCACATAGTAGCCTCCGCTGGCCGCTACGCTCCCCATGCTTACCACGATCGGAATTTCCTTTTCCTCGCGCAATCTTTTCAAATGATGGTAAATGAAATCGGATCCGGTTACGGTTCCACCCGGAGAATTGACGCGCAGAACGATTGCCTTGACTTTCTTGTCTGCGCGGACCCAGTCGATTTGCCGCTTAACGAACCCATCACCTTCCATGATGACGCCCGAAACAGAAATGATGGCAACTTTGTCACTTCCAAACTGGGCCTTGAGGGTGGGGAAGGAGACGGGATTCTCCTGGATCCCGTCACCGGAATCGTATCCCCCGAGAAAAATTCCATGAGCAACCAGCAACAGCGTTTGAACCCCAATGATCAGAAAGCAAATTAGCAAACCGATCCATCCCAGGATGCCAATCAGCCTTCGACGCGGACGCCCGGCGACGGGTTGGACCACTTCAGGAATAATTGGTGACGGCTGGTGGCCGGGCGGCAGTGAATCGTGCGGGGAACCGAAGTGTTCATTGGATTCCATATGGTACATCCCTCCAATTGGTGGGGAAAATTAGACACATCACGGGTCATCGAAACCCGAATCAACTCCGGTCAGTTTCCTGACGAGGGCGGAACAGTGAGAAACTCAACCCTCTAGAGACTCTTGACTCGGGCCCCCTCCATTCTATCGGTGAGACATATTCGTGACAAAGGCTAAACCAGAACAAGGCTGGTGCGTTGTCCAGAAATGCGCCGGTGCGGACCCCACCAAGCCATGAACAACTGATGCTTATAACCTTCCAACCCACCCAAAGACTCTGAATTTTGTCTTTTGAACCGGATTCAAGGACCGTGCCACTTCAAGGGTTGCATGCCACGACTTACGTCAAAACCTACACGTAGGAATTTTGGCAGCTCGTCAGACAAATTGCGGGCTCGCCCTGAAAACACGTTGGTGTTGCCACCATCGGGCCCCACTCGCTAAGCTACGCAGGTTCATCTGTTTCCATTTCAGTGGTTTTTCATGGAAGGAGCCGCAGAGTGCTGGTTTCTGCCTCGACGGGGTGTTTTGCGGAACTACCCCTTGCCGAAGTGCTTGATCGTCTAGTAGATCTTGAATTTACCAACGTCGAAATCGACATCCATGAGTCCGGACGACATCTGAAACCCTCCGAGGTGGAAAGTGATTTGGAAAAGGCGATTGACATCTGCCGAAAAACCAATCGGCTGAATGTAGTCTCCTATAGCGTGGAAATTGAGGCGTCAGGCGAGAAACACTACGATCAATTCAGGGCTTGCTGTCAACTTGCCAAGGCCACCAAGGTCGTATCGATCACGGTTCCCTCTGCCGAGATTGGGACCCCCTTTAACGAAGAAGTTGAACATCTGCAAAGCCTTGTCGCTATTGCATCTACGGAAGGCATCCTGGTCAGCATGAGAAGCCAGATCGACCGTCTTTCACAAGACCCCAATACTGTGGTGGTTTTGTGCGATAACGCCCCCGGATTGGGATTGACCCTGGATCCCAGCCACTATGTCTATGCATCCGCTGCGAACCGTAATTATGACCAGATAATGAAGTACGTGTACCATGTTCATTTGCGCGATACGAGCCGCGATGAATTGCAAGTTCGCGTGGGACGGGGAGACATTGAATACGGGCGGCTCGTGAACCAGTTGAACAAGCACAACTACCAGGGTGCCCTGTCAGTCCACATGAAAGAAATGCCGGATGTGGAACACTTTGCAGAGTTAAGAAAGATGCGGCTCTTGTTGGAGAGCTTGCGTTAACCAGTTTGAAGCCGCGAGCCCGGTTTGGGATGCATCCCAAATAATCAAAAGCAGCAACCGTCTCTTGTTCGGCGCGCCAGTGTTTTCAGGATACTCGTCAGCATTTCACATTGCACGGGCTGACCGAGAGGTTCATCAGTCATTGGAAATTTCCAGTGCACCTGCTCACTGTGCTTCCATGCTAGCACAGGCGATTCACTCGACTTCCGTCATTGTCCGGCAAATCATGCTCTTGTGATACTTCTACGGAAGTTCTTGTTGTGACCACGGGACTGATTTACCGAAGAGTTCAATAACCGCCTTACAGAATCACTCGTTTCCGTCCCGCCTACCTGCTCCCCACCTCATCTTGAAGGAGATGAATGTGCACATCTCATCAAAGCCCGCCCTCTTGGTTTTCGCCACGCTGATCAGCCTACATTCACTGAACTCAAACTTAAAAGCCACCCCTCCTCAGACCCTTGTTGGGACACACTGTGTGGTCATCCCGCACCCGTGCTGTCCAGGATGTTTGAACGCACCAATTGATACTGGTGAGGGCAGCTTGTTCAATTGCGCCTGCAAAGGAAGTTACCTTTTCCCTGTCCCGCCTCTGTACACTTCTCACTGGGTGGGTCTTTATTCACAGCACCTGCCAACAGACTATCGAAGCCTCTGGCGTTTTCCCCCAATCAAACCGTATCGTGAGGCCCATCATTACCAAGCGGATGAACAACAGGTGAAAAATGGAACCGACTCCAATGTTCTGTCCACGTCCCTGGTTGTCGAAAAGAATCGACACCCCAGGAATCACAGACCCATACGAATGAGTCGGGTTATGGATCAGTTCTACGGTCCCTGACCAACCGGCCCCTCTGCCATTAGAATCTTTATTTCCGCGCCAACACATATAATTCCTCAATCCTTGAATATCGTCAGCCTGACGCAAACTTACTGGGTTGTCCCAAATGGGGCTCGCGACTCCCGACCGCGACACTTCTGACTGAATGAACAGCACACCTGCCAGCTGTTTGGGGAAATACAACCTCCGGGTAAGCTGCTGCCGCTCCGGTGTCATCGCCCAGAACAATTCATTACGTGTTGGTGTGTGACCCTATGACCCGGCCGGTGCGTGAGCATGCGCTGCAGCCGCAAGATCGACATCGTCGCGCACTTCAAGTCCTCCTGGCAGGGGTCCTTGATGCGGCTGACCGCCCGGGCTGGTCGTGGGCGGCAGTTCAAGCTTGGCTCCTAATGTCGATTCAGCCCCACGGGACATCTGGACCCCGGTAGGACAACTGTCATAATACGCAGTTCTGAGAACCCGTTAAAAGTTCGTTATCCAGTCAGGAGCTGACTCGTCATGAAGCGCATCTCTCGTCACTGCGCAGCTTCCCTGTTGGGAGTTGGTTGTCTCTTGCTGACCGGATGCCAAGAGCTGATATCCACAACTCCTTCTTCCACTCCCTCAGAAACTCCGTTGGCGACGGAGCGGAAAAGCGCGGGAAATGCTGAAATGAGCATTACGAAAACTTTGTTCGGAGTAAACTCTGCCGGAACGGAGATCTTTCTCTATTCGTGCAGTAACAACCAAGGTCTGGTCATGAAGGTAATGACCCACGGTGCGACGCTGGTCGCCATGGAAGTTCCGGATCGAGAAGGCAATGTGGACAACGTGACGCTCAGCTTTGATCGCCTGGACGGATACCTGCAACGCCATCCGTACTTTGGATCGATCGTTGGCCGTTTTGCCAATCGTATTGCGAATTCTCAACTGACAATTCAAGATCAGGATTTCGCTCTCGCGCCCAATGAAAAATCGAATCAATTACATGGTGGACCGATTGGGCTGGATGCCGTCGTGTGGGATGCCAGCGAGTCGCAATCTGCAAACGGCGTGTCGGTCCAGTTCTCTTACGTCAGCCCTGACGGTGATCAGGGCTATCCTGGCAAGCTATCCGTGGTGGTTGTATACACCTTGACCAATGACAATCAGCTCGTGATGGAATACAAGGCGACGACGAACAAACCGACGCATGTCAACTTAACGAATCACGCTTATTGGAATCTGGGCGGATCCAAATCGGGCAGCATCTACGAGCATTTACTGGAAATCAATGCCCATCACTATTTGGAAGTCAACGAGGACCTCATCCCGACGGGCAATATTCTGGAAGTCGCTGACACACCTCTCGACTTTAATTCACCGCGGACCATTGGTTCGCAGATCGAGGAACTTCAAGACCCAGAATCGGCCGCTTGGGGATACGATCATTGTTATGTCATCACTGACGCCCCCGGAAACCTCAATCGGACCGCGCGCGTCAAGGACGTCCGAAGCGGTCGCGTCATGGAGGTGGTGACGACGCAACCGGGAGTTCAGTTTTACACAGGAAACTTTCTCGACGGAACTCCGGAAAATGGTGGTTTCAACCGTCATGAAGGACTCTGTCTCGAGACACAACACTATCCCGATTCGCCACATCACCCCGAGTTTCCCAGCACACTCCTCCTGCCGGATCAAACGTATCGACAGAAAACTGTGCATAAGTTTTCCGTGGAATAGGGGCCGTTTGCCACCCGCTCGCAGTTCTTTACGTGGTATCCAGCAGTACCAGATTGGGAGCTATCTCGGCGATACGTTTCCGCACATAGCGGCGAATGTGGCCGTGAGTTCGTAGACTCATCGCCTGCTTGAGGACGAGCTGTGCCTGGTTGAGTGTCAGATGGCTGGCCAAATCTTTGATGGAGGGAATAAAAGCAGGACTCATGCTGAAGGAGCGAAGTCCCATTCCCAACAGCAACACGAAAGCACTGGGCATGCCCGCCATCTCACCACACAGTGTCACCGGCTTCTTGGCCTCATTACACGTCTGGATGACGTTTGCCAATACTTTCAGTACCGGAGGACTCAGTGGCTGGCACAGATGGCTGACTTTCGGATTGTCTCGATCGGCCGCCATGAGATATTGGATCAAATCGTTGGATCCGATGGAAACGAAGTCAACCACTTCTAACATCGAATCGATCGAAACAGCCGCGGCCGGCACTTCAAGCATCATGCCAATAGGAACATTCCCGTATTCCTTCCCTTCTGCATCAAGTAACCGTTGAGCGCGACGGACCATGCTCCTGACTCGTCGCATTTCTTCCAGGGTTGTGATCATGGGACACATTAGACGTACCTGACCGGCAACGCCAGCGGACCTGGCGGATGAACGCAGGATGGCACGAATTTGCGTAATGAAGAATTCGGGATGCTCGAACGACAACCGGATCGATCGCCAACCCAAGAATGGATTCGCCTCCTGGTGTGTATGCCCCAGATAAGGAATCGTTTTGTCACCACCAATGTCAAGGGTGCGAATGGTTACCTGATGCTCGGGACTGGCATCGATAATTTGATAATAATCTTCTAACTGTTCTTCTTCATCCGGTACATCGGGATGGGCAAGGTACAGGTACTCTGTGCGATATAGTCCAACGCCCTGTGCCCCCATCGCCTCCGCAGACTTGGCATCCGCTAAATTGTTGACGTTGGCCAACAGTTGCAGCTGGACCCCGTCGGCTGTCATTGCCGGCTGGTCTCGATTTTCTGCCAGTTGATCTTTTAGGTGAAAAAATTCTCGCTCCAGCTTGCGATAAGCACTCACCTGCTCCGGATCACCGTTGATAATCACATGGCCCGCACGACCGTCCAGGATTAAAGTATCACCTGTCTTGACTTGTCGCAAAATTCCACGGACACCTGAAATTGCCGGGATACCGCGACTGCGAGCGATAATGGCTGCGTGGCTTGTCTGACTACCTCGTTGGGTGACGATTCCCTTGACATCAAGCTGTCCCAAGGCGACCACTTGGGAAGGCAGGAGTTCATCAACCACGACCACGACAGGCCCTTCAAGACTTGTGAATCCGGGTTTCAGCACTTCGGTAAGATGTGTGCTGATCCGCAAGATGACGTCGCGGACGTCGTTCAAACGCTCCCGCAGATACTCGTCTTTGGTGCGTTCAAAAAGTTTCGTGTACTCGCGTGACAATTCATGGAGAGAAGCGGGGGCGGTCAAGCGGTCGTTTACAATCCAACCGCGAACTTTTTTGGTGAACGCCGAATCTCGCAAGATTGTTTCATGGACACGAAAGATGGCGGCCTCTTCCTGCCCAACCTGAGCTTCCACCTTCTTGCGCATGGACCGCAGGTCTTCACCGGCCTGGTCGCGAGCTGTCTCATATCGAGCGAGTTCGGCAGTGACCTCTCCATCTTCCAAACGCTTCGTGTCAGGGTTGACGAAGATCTCATGGACACAATAGGCCACACCCACAGCAACGCCCGGTGATACCGCAATGCCTTTCCGCATGACGGGCAATTTACCAGTCAGGTCTTCGTGATACAAACTGCTTAAATGCCAGCTTCTTGGCTGCAATTGGGCCAGAAAGTTCTATTGGGCATTGTGAGGGGGTTCAGAAAATGTCACTTACTTCGCTACAGTACCGACCTTGCCAGGAAAAACAGGTTTGCCCGCTACCCATAGTGCCAGGTTTTCAATTTGTTTTTTACAGCGAATAAAGGCGCAAATCCTTCCTGCGGACCGGGAGTTGAAATCTGGATCTCAGGCCTAAGTAAGGTTACAGAAATACTTTAAACGGGTTCCGCTGAGCCAGTTATTTCGCTTGTGGTCAATTTGACGCGTCGCTATACTTTGAACCCCAAATCACCCAATCTGACCCTCATTTCAACGGCTCGATTTTCACGGTGTACTTTTCTCTGATTGATCAAATCATCGCCTTCCAGCCCGCCCACAGCATCACTGCAAGAAAGCGTTTGCTACCGGAGGAATCCTATCTGCGGGATCATTTCCCCGGTTTTCCAGTCATGCCTGGTGTCCTGATGTTGGAAGCGACTTATCAAGCTGCAACTTGGCTCTTGATTCATCTACATCAATTCAAACGTCCGGCAGCACGTCTTCAGGAGGCCCGTAATATCAAGTACGGCAGTTTCATGCGGCCTCATGACATTCTCATGATCACCGCACAACTTGTAAAACACGACGACACCGTCTCGCATTTTCGAGTCAGCGGAACCGTGGGCGACAAAACAGCCATCTCGGGTCGTTTATTGTTGAACCATTGCTCCGAGCCATGTTCTCCAGGGGAAACGGCGGCCAACCTCAACCAACGTCAGCAACAACTTCGCGAGACATTTCAGATCCTGTACAACCCTTCGGATGCCACGGAGCTTCCTGCCTGACGCGCAAATGCCTATTTACTTACTAGAACCTGCTCTTTCTACACAATGCCGCAAAACACGGGAGGTTTAGCCATATGTCGCATTACAATCAAGAAGTCTACAACAAAATCAGTTTGGTATTGATTGACGCCCTGGGAGTTGACGAAGACGAAATTAGCCCCGAAGCGACTCTGGTCGGTGATCTGGGTGCCGAGTCGATCGACTTTCTAGACATCGTTTACAACCTGGAAAAGACCTTTGACGTACCGATTCCTCGTGGCGAACTTATCCCTGACGACATTCTGACCAGTGCGGAATTTGTGCAGGAAGGAAAAGTTACTCCCGATGGCATCCTCCAACTCAAGCAGCGGATGCCATTTGCAGACTTGTCGACGTTCAAAGATAATCCCGTCGTCCAGAATTTTGGCAATTTACTTACCGTCAAGGATATGTGTTGCTTTATCGAAGGTAAGCTGCAAAAGGCAGCCTGAGGGCCGAGCGCTACAGACCTTAACCGTTTCCGTTGTGAATAGCGTGAAAGGTACTCCCGTGCTGGCCGCAGCGGCCGGGTTCCAGAAAACAAAGTACGTCCGATTGCTCTGTCTCGATGCGAGTTCCGATGCGCTGGTTTTGGATTGATCGATTTGTCGAATTCACGGGCGGGCAGCGAGCGGTCGCTGTCAAGAACATCACTTTGAGTGAGCCGCACGTCAGTGACTATTGGCCTGGATCTGACTACCTTCCGACTTCTCTCATGATCGAAGGATTCGCCCAGACGGGAGGCATCCTGGTGGCCGAATCCGGCGGGTTTCGTCATCGCGTCGTGTTGGCAAAAGTTTCAGAGGCACGGATAAGTGCCAATCCACGAGCTGGACAGACCGTCCGATATACAACCATCCTCGAGCAATTCAATGCCGATGGTGCGTTTGTTACCGGTACGGCTCATGTCGAAGGCGAATGTATCGGTCAAGTGAAACTCGTGTTCGCTCACCTCAGCGACCACTTCGATGCCGAATTGTTTCAACCCGGCCAACTCCTACAAATGCTGCAGCAATGGCGCTTCTTTGACGTGGCGCGACAGGCTGACGGAACCCCCTCGCCACTGCCTGACGCACTACTCGCAGATCCTCTTGAGGTAAAAACGGCTCGGCCGTTAGTCTGATTCCTGAAGAATCGTCTAACCGAGCTTCACCGAGTCCGTAATCATGATAAACTGCGGCGCGAACAAAACAATTGTTTCCGTGTCCAATTGAGCCCCTGGTGGAGTTGTAAGGCCTGATGAGACGCAGGGTAGTCATTACCGGCATGGGCATGGTAAACCCACTGGGACATGATTTAGAGTCCGTTTGGACCGCGCTCCAAGAAGGCCGCTCCGGAGTCGCTCACACCACCCTGTTTGATGCGAGTGCCTTCCCCACAAAAATTTCTGCCGAAGTGAAGAATTGGGACGCCACAGCAGCGAGTCTCGATCCGCGGGCCGGAACACTATTGGCTCGACATGCCTGTTTCGCGGCGAACGCAGCACAACAGGCCGTGGAATTATCCGGCATCATCGACACGGATCTTGATCCAACACGTTTTGGCGTTTACCTGGGAAGTGGAGAAGGGGAGCAAGACTTCGAGAGTTTTTCAAAGACAATCTTGGCAAGTAGCAGCGCAAATTCCTTCGACCTGGTTAAATACACTCAGAAAGCTCTCGAACAAGGCGACCCGATCAGAGAAATTTCACAGGAACCCAACCTCATCGCCAGCCACCTGGCAGGCATGTTCGATGCTCAAGGTCCCAACTCCAATTGCTTGACGGCTTGCGCCGCGAGCAGCCAAGCCATGGGTGAAGCCACCGAAATGATTCGACGGGGTGACGCGGATGTGATGCTTTCCGGCGGAGCTCATAGCATGATCCATCCATTCGGCGTGAGTGGTTTCTGTCTGCTCACCGCACTATCGACCCGGAACGACGAACCCACCAAGGCTTCTCGCCCGTTTGATCGTGACCGAGACGGCTTTGTATTGGGCGAGGGGGCCGGCATGGTCATCCTGGAAGAACTGGAACATGCTCGAAAACGGGGCGCACCAATTCACGGCGAAATACTTGGTTACGGCTCCACCGCTGATGCTTACAGAATCACAGATATTCACCCGGAAGGCCGTGGCGCGGCAGGATGTATGCGCATGGCAATGAAAGATGCCGGTCTTTCACCCGCAGACATTGACTACGTCAACGCCCATGGAACCAGCACCAGCGTTAACGACAAAGTAGAAACGATCGCTTGCAAACAGGCGTTCGGGGAAGAAGCACGGAAAATCCCGGTCTCCAGTACCAAGAGCATGATGGGACACCTGATCGCTGCTGCTGGTACGAGCGAGGCGATCGTCTGCCTGATGTCGTTTCGAGATAATGTCTTACCCCCTACCATCAATCAGGAAACACGAGATCCCGACTGCGACCTTGACTACGTTCCCAATCAGGCTCGAGAGTCTCGTTGTGATATCGCGTTGAACAACAGCTTTGGTTTCGGGGGACAGAATATTACTCTCGCACTGGGGCGTTTTGTTGCGTAGCTGAAGTATCCGCCACTTTCACTCTGCCTGAACAAGAATGTGGTTCACTGGATGCAGACACAACAATTCCGTGCCACGCTGGTGAGCCTGGCTGACTAACAACTCATCAGCTTAAGGTCCAAGACTCGGTGGATTCTTGGCCAAAAAATCTCGTGGACCGTGCGTAGTGTAATAAGGGTAAGTCACCGTCGGTGTCGCACCTCCGGTCATCAGGTCGTCTGGTAAACCCTGACCGCGAGGCGTGAAATCCGCTTGCCTTCGGTCGTGTCCAGAAAGTTTCGACAGCATCCCCAAACCGAGCGGTCCGCTACTACCGGGGCCCAAGTGACTTTCATAGGCAGCGCCACCCGGACGATTCTCTGCAGGATCTGCACTACGGAATTTGCTGGCCTGGCAGCCGACTAGTAAGGTCAGTGTCGCCAGGGCGAACATAATAGATTTCATCGCTTCCCCCCTCACTTTGTTCTTGGTGCGCAGAACGCGCCGACTAATGAAAATTCGTGGATCTCTCGCGGCCAGCCAGAGCTGCCCCTACCTGCTTCATCGTCGGATCAATCACGATAATTGAAAGAATCAATCCAGTTGGCCCATCTTATTTGGCGCGCCAGTTGCATATAGTTTCCTGCAGCGAACTGGCCGCCCGCGGGCAGAAGCGTCACTCGTAGCGGGGCCTGGAACAGAAAGAGGCCGTTGTAGGGCCGGATCGTGGACGAGGCAGACGACGGTGATTCGCTGCAAACATCGAGAAAAATAGGTGTTACAGCGATTCATACGTCGCAAGAAGAATGGGATCCGAATTGGCCGTTCCCAGGCCAGCCGGCTGAAAAAGGGTGAGTTGGAAGCAGTTCTCCGGACAGCTTCCGACTTGCCCATTTTTCGGTGCGTTGCATTTTGATACAGGTGTGTCGTTTTGATACACCACGACCGATCCAATGGCACACGGGGATTGGTTGTCGAATCAGAAAACCGGGGCCTCTGGCTGATTTTATGATGCGTTCGTCTGCTTGATGCCGAGCCCCTGGAACCCAAATTTTTCCTCGCCATCAAACGGCATGACTTGGCTCGCGCAAGGTGATAGTAAACCTTTCTGACGACAAGGATTACCCGCCCCCCTTGGAATGCTGCTTGATTATCGGCCTGCTTCTATCACTCGTCCATTTGGCTGAAATTGTTGTCGCGTGCCGAATCGTTGTGTGTTTCAATCATTAGCTCGGCACCGGAGGAACTGCCGTTGTACGAGGTTCGCGTTGTCCCGGATTTTGTGCGATAATCGACGGGAGATCGGATTTGCGCGGATCGCATCGTTTTCCCGTAGGCAACGTGAGAAGTTGTCTGTAAAGGTGCTAACGTGGGTATGAACGCCTCACCGTTTTATAAAATGACTCAGCGGGCCGTTGTTGAGCGAGCTCCGTTGGCTTTTTTTGTGATCGGCAGCTGGCTATGGTTGTTCTCCATTCACTCGCCCGTGCAGGCTGCGCAGCGGCCCGACGATCATCCGATCCCGCAGGTGGCTGCCATCAATCAAAAGATTTGGCAGAGCTGGCAGGATCACAAGCTGACACCTTCAGCGGTTGCCAAGGAAAGTGAATGGTGCCGACGAGTTTACCTGGATTTGATTGGTCGTATTCCCACGATCGACGAGTTGAAAATCTTTGAAAAAGATCGCCAGAAAGATCGCAAACTGAATCTTGTCAACACGTTGTTGTACAACGATGGTTACACGGAAGAGTACGCACGCAATTGGACTACTATCTGGACCAATGTTCTTATTGGCCGCAACGGTGGCAATGAAAATCGTTCGCTGACAAGCCGCCAGGGTATGCAGAAGTATTTGCGCGACAGTTTCGCCCGTAACAAATCCTACGACCAGATGGTCCTGGAATTGATTAGCGCCGAGGGGGTTAACACTCCTGGGATGAAAAACTTCAATGGTGCGGTAAATTTTTTAGCCAACAAGCTCACTGAAAATGCAACTCTAGCTACTGCGCAAACCACCGAGATTTTCCTCGGAATGCAGGTCCAGTGCACTCAATGCCATAACCATCCGTTCAACGAGTGGAAACAAGCCAAGTTTTGGGAAATGAATGCGTTCTTTCGCCAGACGGTGGCCTTGCGGAGATTTAAACGTGATTCCCGTGACATTCAATTTGTCGAATTGGCGAATCAGGATTTTGCCGGGGAAAGCGGCCAAGCTCAAGAAGCCGAACTCTACTATGAACTCCGCAACGGATTGTTAAAAGTTGCTTATCCGGTTTTTGTTGACGGAACAGCGATTGGTTCAAGCGGCTACCTGCGAGATATCAATCGTCGACTGGAATTGGCACAACTGGTCGTATCTTCTCCGTACATGCCCCAGGCAATCGCCAATCGGATGTGGGCTCATTTTCTGGGTTACGGTTTCACCAAACCGGTGAACGACATGGGCCCTCATAATACAGCCAGCCACCCTGAATTACTCGTCTATCTGGGTCAGGAGTTCCGCTCCAACAGTTTCGACTTAAAGCAGCTTATCCAATGGATTGTGCTCAGCAAACCTTACTCGCTCTCAAGCCAGATGAATCGAAACAATTTCCAGGACGATCCCGAGTTGGGGGAGCAACCCAAGTTCAGTCACTTTTATCTCCGGCAAATGCGCGCCGAGGAACTCTACGAGTCCTTGCTGGTGGCGACTCGGGCACACAAAATTCAACGTAGCTACCAAGAACAAGAGGAAACGAAAAACCGCTGGTTGCGTCAGTTCACCATCGCGTTTGGTACGGACGAGGGGGACGAAACCACCACCTTCAACGGTACGATACCACAGGCATTGATGCTGTTTAATGGTGACCTGATAGAACGTGCAACGAGTGCAGACGAGGGTGGTTTCCTGAACTCCGTCGCCACAAGCAAACTCACGGATGCCCAGAAGATTCAATATCTTTACCGTGCCGGATTGGCTCGGCGGCCTTCCGGTCGTGAAATTGGTGCAGCCAATCAATTACTCGCTGCGCGGCTAGGCAACACAACAGCGGCCCTGCAGGACGTTTGGTGGGCAATTTTAAACAGCAATGAATTTATCCTGAATCATTAAAGCGGAGATCCTGATCGTGTTCTCACAAACTCCCAACGGGATGACACGTCGACACTTCATGCAACACTTAACGGGAGCGTCGGCAATGACGTTGCCCGCTCTCACTTTTGGCACCAGCGTCAAGGCGCATGCCGCAGACCTGAAACGTCGCAATAAATCGGCCATCATGTTGTGGATGGGTGGGGGCCCTTCGACGATAGATATCTGGGATCTGAAACCGGGTGCAGCCACCAGTGGTAGTTTTGCTCCCATCAGTACTTCCGGTGACCTGCAAATCTGTGAACACCTGCCCATGATGGCTCAGCAAATGCACCACATGGCGGTCATTCGCTCGATGAGTACGCGCGAGGCTGATCACCAGCGTGGGCGTTACTACATGCACACCGGGTATGTTCCGGATCGTAACATACAACATCCGAGTTACGGTTCCGTGGTGGCTCACGAACTGACAGGAACACAAACGGAGCTTGAAATCCCCCCTTTCGTTACCGTGGGTGGGGGAAGTGTGGGACCCGGTTTCCTGGGAATGGCATGGGCACCTTTTACTGTGAGTTCGGATGGGAAGGTTCGAAACCTCGATCATAAAATCGATTCCGATCGACTCCTGCAACGCATGGCAGCGTTGAATCTTATTGAGAGCAACTTCAATCGACAAAATCGCGGTTCAGCGGGAAAAGAACATGAAAAGATCCTTCAAAAAACGCTCACCTTGATGACGAGCGAACAACTGAACGCTTTTCAGGTCCGTCAGGAACCACAAGCCATTCAGGACACCTACGGTACCAACGGTTTTGGACGTGGTTGCCTTCTGGCGCGCCGTTTGGTGGAAGCGGGTGTACCGTTCGTCGAAGTCGACCTGGGAGGTTGGGACAATCATGCAAACATTTTCCCGACGCTGGAAACCAAACTTCCCATGATGGATCAGGCCATGAGTGCCCTGGTCGTTGATCTGGAACAACGTGGATTGCTCCAAGACACGGCCATTATCTGGATGGGCGAATTCAGCCGCACACCCCGTATCAACGGGAATACGGGTCGAGATCATTGGGCACGTAGTTGGAGTGTGGTCGTGGGAGGAGGCGGAATGAAGGGAGGAGTCGCGATTGGCGAAACCAATCATGACGGCACCCGCGTAGAAACCGAACCCTATACATCCCAGGATGTGATGGCCTCGATCTGTCAAGCTCTGGGCATTTCCCTGCAGACGGTTTTTACCAGCAATAATGGCAGGCCGATGAAAATTGCTAACGGTGGCAAAGTGATTAAAGAGTTGTTCAGCTGATCGAGCATCCCGCATTTTGCCCGGGTGATAGGGAAATCTGAATTAGTTGGAAAATCTACCTCTTTCTTCGTCACCACATCGTGGTATCCTCCGACCGATGCTGCGGCTGGCCATGCCGGTTCTGGCCGAGCAGTTACTGACGATGCTGGTCGGTTTTACCGACTGGTGGCTGGCGGGCCACTATCTGCAAGAACCGCCCTATCTGGCTGCCATGGGGCTCATGGCTTATGTGCTGTGGCTGCTACCCAGCATGTTTGCTGCAGTGGCAATCGGTTCTACCGCCATGGTCTCGCGTTTCATCGGCGCTCGTCAAAATGAAGCCGCAATTCGCGCCACCCACCAGGCCCTGATCATCGGCACCGTACTGACCGTCCTGGTTACGCTAATCACGGTTTTTTTTGGGTCCGGCTTCGTCCAGCTCATGCACTTGAAAGACGACGCCGCACTACTTGCGACCCGCTACTTGTGGATTCTTGTTCCCGTAATCCCTGCGATCATGATCGAGCAGGTAGGCATTGCTTGCCTGCGCGGAGCGGGGGACACCATGAGCGGGTTCGTTGCCAAAACCATTGTCAACCTGGTGAATGTCGGGGTGAGTTTTGTTTTGGTGACCGGCTATGCAGGATTTCCTCAATGTGGCTGGGATGGTTTGGCACTGGGAACTGCCTGTGGGCATGCTGTTGGCGCCCTCATCATCCTGGTGATCCTTCTGGTCGGTCGTTCCGGACTGAAAATCCGTCTGTCTCAACTCCGACCTGAACTCGACCTGATCAAACGTCTCTTACGAATTGGCATCCCAGGCGGCCTGGACATCGGTTTTATACTGCTCTGTCACTTGGCCTACGTGTCTATCATCAACCGCGTCGGTACACTGGCCGCGGCGGCCCACGGCCTGGGAGTCACGATTGAGTCCATGGCCTATTTGACAGGCGTGGCTTTTCAAGTCGCTGCCACAACAATGACAGGCCAGTTCCTGGGAGCCCGGGACCCGGGCCGCGCAACGAGAAGTGCCTGGCTGGCATGTTCTGTCGGCGGCGGATTCATGCTAGTGACTGCCTTCGCATTTCGTTTCTTTCCGGAACTGCTCACTTCGTTTTTCACAGGGGACGCGACAAATGACACGGCCCAAGCCACCATACCGTTGCTACGTATTGTCGCTTTATCCATCCCCTCACTGACCCTGATCCAAGTTCTTAACGGAGCCTTGCGCGGCGCAGGAGACACACGTTGGCCGTTGATCATCTCCATCGTGGGCCTGTTGGGCATTCGTCTCCCCGGGGCTTGTCTGTTCGCATGGGATCAAGTACCCATTCCGGGCACCCATCTTGTTTTACAAGGATTCGGTTGGGGAGTTGAGGGCGCTTGGTATGCGATGTTGATCGATACGATTCTTCGTAGCATTCTGGTGGTCGCACGGTTTTGTCATGGTGGCTGGAAAAACGTTCGAGTGTGAAGCCAGCGAACCCGGGACAATGCATTCAACCACCCGGAAAATCAAGATCGGGTTCAACAACGATCAAACTCCTGGTAACTTCTCGGCTTCCATTCTTCCCGTTCTTTTGCGTTCACTTTATCTTTCGTTCCCACGATAACCAGGCCACGCTTTCCATGGCTTCTCTAGTCAAAAGGAATCTGGTTTGTTAATCTTTTTTGCAGAAGGACCCCTTGAGATGACTAATTCACCTCGACTCACACCGCGGCGCCAGGATTTGGATCCGGGTGAAGTTTCGTGCGAAGACTTCGCGGCAAAGCGTTACAGACATGCTGCTCTACCGATCAAAACTCACCGGACGCAGCTTCGATTGCAGGCGATACCCGTCATCAACTTGAATCCGCACGCGCTAAGTAAGTTTCGCTGGATCAGTCTGTTGCTGGTCATGGTGGTTTTACTTGGATGTGAACGGTCGCCTGACGCGGAGAACATCGCGGATCGTCAATTTCCCCAGTTAGTCGTTTTGTATGCGCCCTGTACGGTCAACAAAAGTTTTCTCTCTCCGTACAACAGTGATGTGACCTACACGCCTCATCTTGAGTCGTTCGCAAATTCGGCCACTGTCTTTACAAAACATCGCACCGAAGCCGGACTATCGGGGATCGCCTACGCTTCGATTTTGACGGGAACCCAGGCCCCCGAACATGGCGTCTATGCGCACCCTACGCGGTTACGGAATTCAGTCTATGACATCACGGAGGCGTTTGCTGCGAACGGCTATGATGTTTTCTTTTGGAACCATCAACGTATGGGGGCGGCAGATTTAAATTATGGACAGGCTGTTCCGCCGGAAAACGTATTTGAACGGGTGCTTCAAGCAAACGATCGTGATTTTGAAAACATTCTTCAAAAGCTTGCTGAAGATCGTACCTATCGCGCCTTTTTATTGGTGAATTTTCGCGTAAATCACAATCCGTATCGGCCAGACAATCTGGTGAGTTTTCTCCAGAATTTTCCCGAGGAACGCGAAGATCTTGCGGGGATGTCACAGGCGCAAGTTAACCGATACATGAATTTGTACTACAAGCATGATTTCTCGTTGCGGTATGATTTTGAACGCGTTCGTCAGGAACAACGTCTCACCGATGAGGAACTTGGCAATTTGATTCGGGTTGTTCAGTTGTTATACAAGTCAAATATTCCGGTCTTGGACCGATTGTTTGGTGGCGTGGTGGAAAAAATCGACTCGGCCGGTTTCACGGATGACTCACTGATTGCGTTTTCGTCGGATCATGGTGAATCCATGTTTCGGCCGCATGCACCATTTAAATGGTCTCACGGGCACGCGGTGCAATCGGATGTGCTGGATGTTCCACTGATTATCCGCCCGCCAAAAACTTTTCATGCAGCCAGCCGTTGTGAATTCGTGACGCGTTCAGTAGACATCTTTCCGACGTTGGCTGCCTTGGCCCAACTTAAGTTGCCTGCGGAAACGTCTGTCTCAGGACATGACCTGTCGAAATACATGCGGCCCGATCAGCAAGATCCGGAATTCTCGGCGTATTCGCACTCTGGAATGGTGTTCCCGTTTTCAGGCAAGCGATATGCCGTGCAGAAGCTGATGGGCCAATATCTCGCACGGTACTATCCTGCATCGGATATGGTTCATACTTGGGTCGCTATCCGCCGTGGTGACTTTGTGTGGAAATACCGTTCGCTGGAAGACCAGACGTTCGTCTTCCAGGCATTCGATGTGAGCCAGGATCCGGCCGAGTCAAGAAATCTATTCGATGCGACAGACCCACAGCACCAAGAGATGTCCACCGAGTTGAAACGCTATAAGGACAATTTAGTGCGATCCTATCGCGAATGGCAGTCGGCACCTCCCCCCGTCGAACTTGGTGAACGCGAAGAATTGAATCGTCTCCGCAGTATGGGCTATGTGAAGTAACCCGGAACAATTAAGGTCCCGGGAGCTTCGTGGTTTCCATCCGTTCCGTTCGTTTGCGTTCACCTTTTTCGCGTTCCTGCCACAGCCACGATTTCCATTCCTTCTCTAGTCAAAAGGAATCTGGTCTGTTAATCTCTTTTTGCAGGAGGACCCCTTTCTAATGACTAATTCACCACGACTCAAACCGCGGCGTCAGGATTTGGATCCGAGTGAAGTATTGTGCGAATACTGCACTGCAAAGTGTTGCAAATATTTTGCTCTACCGATCGACACTCCGGAGACCGCTGAGGACTTTGCGTTCATCCGCTGGTATCTTTTTCATGGCCAGGCAAGTGTATTTACGGAGGACGAGGACTGGTACCTGCTGGTACACACCGTCTGTAAACATTTGCAGGAAGACAATCGTTGCGGCTCGTACGAGACACGACCTCAAATCTGTCGTGATTACACGACCGACAACTGTGAGTACGAAGACGACTGGACGTATGATCGCTATTTCGAGATTTCGGAACAGGTTGAGGAATATTCCGAAGCCATTTTTTCTGGACAAAACGGCAAAAGTATTCGCAGTTGTAAGCCCGCACTTCTACCCATAGTCGGATAGCGGGCATGTCGAAAAGCTCTCTGATTCAACCACGCACTTTACGAGGTTTTCGGGATTACCTGCCCGAGGCCATGATGCCGCGTGAACAACTGATCGACACTGCCCGGCAAGTTTATCGTTCTTACGGCTTCAGTCCGATCGACACTCCGGCCCTTGAATACGAAGAGATACTGGCCGGTAAAGGGGGCGATGAATCCGACAAACTGATGTACCGCTTCGAGGACGGGGGTGGCCGGCGTGTAGGAATGCGGTTTGATCTGACTGTTCCCTTGGCCCGCTTCGCAGCGCAACATGTGGGGCAATTAGGAGTACCCTGGAAACGGTACCAGATCGCAACTGTCTGGCGGGCGGAAAAATCGCAGCGCGGACGCTATCGTGAATTCATGCAGTGTGACTTCGATACAATCGGCACACGTTCCCTGGCGGCCGATATCGAAACCGCCGTGGTCATCCACGACCTTTTTTCCACGCTAAAACTCAGCGACATTCACATTTATATCAATCATCGTCAGGTTCTCACTGGACTCTTGGAACAGGTCGGGCTGCTCGATCAGTCGGTTGTCGTTTTACGTGCCATCGACAAACTCGCCAAGATCGGACACGAAAAAGTGGCCAAGGAAATCGAGACAGTCGGTGGAGCCTCGCCACAGCAAGCCAAGGAAGTACTGCAACTCTGCACCATCTCCGGCACAAATGATGACATGCTGCGTCAGGTCGAAGCGCTGGTTTCGTCAAGCGAAACCGGCATGGAAGGTTTGGATGCTCTGCGCCAGATCGTCGCCGGTGCGTGCGCTGCCGGGGTACCGCCAGACAAAATCAAAATTGATGTGGCGACTGCGCGCGGACTTGATTATTACACGGGTACCGTGTACGAAACCTTTCTGGATCGCCTGCCAAACATTGGCAGCGTCTGTTCCGGTGGCCGTTATGACAATCTGGCCAAACTGTTTACCCGCCAGGAGCTTCCCGGGATCGGTGCATCCCTGGGGCTGGACCGGCTTTTGGCTGCCATGGAAGAGCTTGGTATGGTCGAAAAGGTTTCGACACCAGCTCAGGTCTTTATCCCCTTCTTCGAAAAAAGCCGCTTACACGAGTACTTTCAACTGGCAACTCAGATTCGCTCGGCAGGGATCGGGGTCGAAGTCTTTCCCGAACCGAAAAAGCTGGGTCAACAGCTCAAGTACGCGGATCGCCGGGGCTTCCGCATCGCGCTGATTATGGGAGATCAGGAGTTTACTGATCGCACCTGTCAGGTCAAAAACCTCGCCACAGGCTCCAGTGAGGAAATTTCCCTGGAACCGGATACGGACAACCTTGTTTCTGCACTGCGGCAACTTCTGGTATAATTGATCCGGTGCTTCCAGGGCCAATCCGCGAAGAACCAATCCGCGAAGAAGAAGTCTGGTAGTTTTGTTGGCGTCCTGGCTGTACGCTGGAGCTCAACATTTAGAAGACGTCCCGGCTTTTGGGGCTTCTTTCCCGGCCACGATCCGTCTTTCAACCGGTCACCTGTTCACAAGATTTGCAGCATGCGAAACTGGATTTCCCGATCAATTCTGGCCTTGTGTTTGTGCTCCCTGACTTTTTCCGATGCCGTCGCTGCGCCAGGCGGTTCCTCCCGGTCGGGGAGTTGGCTGTTGTGCTATGCCCTCGTCATCCTGGGAATTGCCTTGGGTCTGGCAGCGGTCTGCCGTCCCGCGAAATGGAAAACGCCGGACGACGAAAACAAGTGAGCTCATTTCCGGAAAATCTACCTGTCAGAATTTTTCCAGAACAGGCAGTTTGACAACCCCGTCCCGCCGATGTCAAGCGGCTTGCGTGCCCCGTTGCGAGCGGAAGAAATCTCCAATTCGTGCGACGACCGTTGTCTGCTCTCTTTTGCTCAGTTCGGGGAAGATTGGCAAACTCAAAACCTCTTGCGCCGCACGTTCCGTTTCCGGAAGACTTCCTTCTTGGTAGCCGAGTGCTTGAAAGCATTTTTGCTGATGAAGCGGCACCGGGTAGTAGATCTCACTACCAATTCCCTGTTGACTCAAGTATTCCCGGAGAGCGTCTCGCTGTCCTGAGAGAATACGTATGGAATACTGATTCCAAACGTGTTCCATGAAATCCGGATGGCCGGGAACCATGAGAACCTCTTCCAGGGATGCCTGTTGAAACAGTTGATGGTAATGGGTGGCGTTCTCCTGACGCTGCCGCGTCCATTCCGCAAGATACGTCAGCTTGACGTTCAGTCCCGCAGCCTGCACCGAATCCAAGCGGCTGTTGATGCCAACAAACTCGTGATAGTAGCGGGGATGCATCCCGTGGCCCCGTAGCAACTTCAATCGCTGAGCCAGTTCGTCGTTTGAAGTGGTCAGCATACCGGCGTCACCAAATCCACCCAGATTTTTGGTGGGATAGAAACTGAAGCATCCTACATCACCCAGACTGCCGGCCGGACGATCCCGGTAGCGGGCTCCAATGGCCTGGGCGGCATCCTCGATCACCGCCATTCCATGCTGACTTGCCACATCGTGGATGGGATCCATGTCGGCACATTGACCAAACAAGTGGACGGGAATAATAGCTTTGGTTGCCGGTGTGACAGCCGCTTCGACGAGTCGTGGGTCCAAGTTAAAGGAATCGGGTTCGATATCAACAAAAACCGGCTTGGCGCCCAAACGCCAGACGGCACTGGCGGTAGCAAAGAACGTGAAGCTGGGCACGATGACTTCGTCCCCTGCCTGTACATCGAGGGCCATCAAGGAGAGCAACAGCGCGTCACTGCCCGAACCGCATCCGACGGCATGCTTGGTGTCGCAAACCTCGGCTATCGCCGATTCCAGCTGGACCGAAGCGGGCCCCAGCACAAATGCTCCTGAATCAATCACTTCAGTCATTGCAGCTACAATCTCATCGCGTATCGGCTGATTCGACCGGTGCACATCCAGGAGCGGCACCTTCGACTTGTCTGATATTTTTTCGTTATCCATAACTTCTCCCTCTGTAGCCAGGAACCTCGAATCGTCACGATCTGTCGACGTTCTTGTGGTGATGGTGCGTCTTGTTTGCCAATGGGCACTAACATCCCGATAGGACCCGTGGACGCTTGTCATCCCACTCGTCCGGCAGATGCCCGCGTCGCACCAGAGAGTATGCCAACGTAGAAACAGAGGTCAAGGTCGAGGTCGGCGAGACGCTAGCAGCGGTGGCGTCGATCTAACGACGCCCAGCTTGACCTCGACACTCTCCTCCATTACCGTACGGCGCTTTTTTTACTGCGCGACGGCGTTTACGATGCTCGAAACTCTCCACCCTGACTGGAAACGACCTTCCGCAGCCCGTTGGGGCTGTCTGCCGCCCAGGATGCGCGTACTGTTTATCGCTGGAAGTCGGCGGCGCGCAGGTTGGCTCAATGAAGCATTCGCTGCGGACAGTGCCACTGAAATTCAATTGGAGGAAGCAATAACCCGAGCCCATGGAATTGAGCGAATACGCGACGATGTATTCGACGCGATTATCGTCAGCCATGAACCAGAACAATTGGACGCCTTCGAGTTTTTAGGAGCCGTGCGTGCCGGAAACGGGGAGCACCGGCCTACGCTGGTTCTCGGCGACTCGCCAGCACACGAAATGAGGGTTTTGAGCTATGAGGTGGGAGCGGGTGCTTATGTATGCATCAATCACACCTCGACTCGCGAATTGATGTGGCAGCTTGCGCGGGTCATTGAACGTCATGAGTTGCTTGTCGAAAACCGGCGGCTCGTCATGGAACACAAACACCGCTTGCAACTTGAACATGAAGAAGCAACCAGGCTGCTGGAGCAACAGCACGAATTGATCAAGACCGTCCAGACCCACTCTTGGCACGTGCAGGGGGAGCCGTCCCATCCCGGGATCACACCATGTACCGGGGCGTCTGTTCCCGATTCGCTCGTTGCGCACTACAAAGAACTATTGCAAACTTACGTTATCATGGGATCCGGTAACCTGAGCAGCCGGATCCAGACCTTTTCCTCCCAACTCGCCAAATTGGGGATCACTGCCCAACAATCCATGCAAATGCACCTGCAGGTTCTGGAGCAAGTGGTGAACCAGCTAAAATCCCGCAGCGCCCGCCACGTTGTCAATCGTGCCGATCTGCTCGTACTTGATGTGCTGCTGCATCTGTGTGAAGAATATCAGCAGCGCTGGCTGGAAAAGCTTCCGCTTGATTCGCAAGCAGCGTAGTCTCTGATCCGACAAATTCAGACACGATCCGTTGTTTTTGATGAGGGGCACGGTTTCCAGGAATTGCGGGCCGGATTTTGAGGTCCGATCCGCCCACACCCATCCTGGAAAAACTTCCGGATTCCCGCCGCTTGAGGGTGGAAAACGACCGTTTGTGATTTGTTCCAACTTTCGTAGGGTTCAATCCCAAACTCCGAGCCGGCAATTTTTCGCTCCCGAAGTGACCATCTTCTCCACTGGTGTGGTTTACCATTTCGACTCTGAATCTGTGGATTCTTTGTGAAGTTAGCGGTGTTGGCCCCCCGCCTCTTGTCGCCTTCCAAGACGAGAGTTATCATGCGAGTTTGTTGTTTTCGGGATATCCCATGCGTCACATTCTGTCAGCAGTGGTTCAAAATGTACCCGGTGTGTTGGCCCACATCTCGGGTATGCTCGCCTCGCGCGGCTACAACATTGACTCGCTCGCTGTTGGCAAAACGGAGAATCCCGATCTTTCGCGCATGACTTTTGTGGTTATGGGCAACCAGCGCATCTTGGAACAAGTGCGCAAGCAGCTCGAAAAGATTGTAACCGTCGTGCAAGTACTGGATGTCAGCGGTCAAGATCATGTTGAACGTGATCTCATGTTGATTAAAGTCAAAGCCGCGCCGGGTGGAAAACGCAGTGAGATTGTGGAATTGGCCAACGTCTTTCGGGGACGCGTCGTGGATGTGGCGAGCCAGGAACTGATGATCGAAATTGCAGGCCAAGAACACAAGATCGAAGCCTTTATCGACTTGGTACGACCCTACGGTATCCTGGAGCTCGTTCGCACGGGTCGAATTGCCATGGTTCGCAGCGATGCCCTCACTTCTGGGCAACCGCCAGACTCTCAGAACCATGACGGGGCGATCGGTGAAATCGAGGCGTCCGAGACAAAATAGCCATGTTGATTCGGAGGGCTGTTGCTCGGTCTATCCAGGGACGGTTTGCCACACCAAATGGTTGTGGGAACAGCGAGAGGCTGAATCCGCACAAATTTCCGGCAGTCGCGAATTGCGGGATTGCCGATAGCTATAGATTTCATTTATTGAAAAAGGATCGAGAACAACATGACCGCTAAGATTTATTACGACAACGACGCTGACCTGGCTCGACTAAAAGACAAAACGATTGCCATTCTGGGTTACGGTTCGCAGGGCCATGCTCAGGCTCAAAACCTGCGAGATAGCGGCTGCAATGTGATCGTGGCACAAAGACCCGGAAGTGCCAATTACGATTTGGCGGTGAGTCACGGATTTGAACCTGTCTCGATCACGGAAGCAAGCAAGCAGGGAGACCTGGTCAACATTCTCCTTCCGGACGAAGTCCAGGGGGACATCTATCGAGAACACATCAAGCCGCACCTTGTACCCGGCAATCTGTTGATGTGTTCCCACGGCTTCAATGTTCATTTCGGCCAGGTGGAGCCACCAGAGGGAGTCACCTGTCTGCTAGTGGCACCCAAAGGTCCGGGCCACCTGGTACGTACTGAATTTGAACGGGGCGGAGGGGTCCCCTCCTTGATCGCTCTCAGCGACGAAACCGACGAGGAGGCTCGCGCGCTGGGCCTGGCCTACGCCAAAGGAATCGGCGGTACGCGAGGTGGAGTGATTGAAACCACTTTTGCGGAAGAAACGGAAACCGACCTGTTTGGCGAACAGGCCGTGCTCTGCGGTGGAGTCAGTGAGTTGGTCAAGGCGGCCTTCGAGACCCTGGTCGATGCCGGATATCAACCTGAAATGGCTTATTTCGAGTGTATGCATGAACTCAAATTGATCGTCGATTTGTTCTACCAGGGTGGTTTGGGATACATGCGTTATAGTGTGTCGAACACTGCAGAATACGGCGATTACACGCGCGGACCTCGAATTATCAACGACGACACGCGAGCCGAAATGAAAAAAATCTTGCAGGAGGTACAGGCGGGCCAGTTTGCCCGGGATTGGATCCTGGAAAATCGGGCCGGTGCTGCCTCCTTCAAGGCCATGCGTCGCATGCAGAAAGAACATCCGATCGAAGAAGTAGGGCGTCGCCTACGGCGTTTGATGCCCTGGATTGATTCCAAGGAAGTGTAAGCGCCGTTGCGGGGAGAGCCAAGAAACATGCATGAGCTGGCGGGGAACTTACGACCGTGACCCTGGACGAATTTTCAGACCTCCGCAATTTGAGCGATTGAATGTCCAGTCGTTCCCGAACTTTGTGGCCGATCCTCCCTGTGGCGGCCCTGGTGATCTGCTGGTGCAGTTTCCAGGTGATCGGCTCCTGGCGGCATGGTCCCTACCGCGGGCTGATCCTGGCCGCTTGCAGCCTGTTTTTCCTCGGCCTGTGGGCCTCCGGGTTATTTTTGTTCGCCCGCCGGACCGGCAGAGACACCGGCCAACTAAAACCTGATGTGACTCGTTGGAACCGGACTTGCGTCACAAGCTTTGGACTCGCTCTGGCGGGCACCGTTGCCGCCCTGCCCTGCCTGACAGGCTGGGCTATCGGTCCGGCTTCGGGAACTATCCTCTGGCTGGTTGTCTCCCTGACTGGCCTGACCCTGGCTGTTCTGACAGCAATCGTTGG
>Ga0310120_10000340_pt1 | contig 37787 bp, 21 predicted proteins | sample CB27_AW_983_MG_FD_203506 | JGI IMG/M metagenome (GOLD analysis project Ga0310120, IMG submission 203506) | Marine microbial communities from Western Arctic Ocean, Canada - CB27_AW_983 | ecosystem: Environmental > Aquatic > Marine > Oceanic | place: Canada: Western Arctic Ocean | collected...
GAGTCCCGTTGATGCCCGACGTGCTGGCCCAGGCCGGCTATGTCACCTTCGGAACCGGCAAGTGGCACAACGGCGCCCAGTCATTCATCCGGGCGTTTCAGCACGGCAAGTCGGTCTTCATCGGCGGCATGTCGGACCACACCAGGGTGCCGCTGCGCGAGTTGACCTCCGAGGGGACCCTGACCCCGCCTCGGATGACCGGGGGGTTCTCGAGCGAGATCTTTGCTGATGCGGTGATCGAGTTCCTCGAGAGCCGCACGGGGAAGACCGACAAGCCGTTCTTTGCCTATGCCGCGTTCACATCACCACATGATCCCCGGCAGCCACCCGAGCGATTTGCTCGGATGTATGCACCGGGACGTGCCAAGCTGCCTCTCCCCAAGAACTTCATGCCCCAGCACCCCTTCCACAACGGCTGGATGGTGGGTCGGGACGAATCGCTGGCGGCGTGGCCGCGGACGCGGGAAGTGATCCGCAGCCAGTTGGGCGAGTACTACGGGATGATCAGTCACCTCGACGAGCAGGTGGGGCGGGTGCTGGCGGCACTCGAACAAAGCGGGCATGCAGAGAACACGATCGTGATTTACACCGCCGACCATGGCCTGGCCGTGGGCAGCCACGGGCTGCTGGGCAAGCAGAATCTCTACGAACACAGCATGGGCACGCCGATGGTGATCACCGGACCGGGCATCCCGCGGGGCCAATCCAGCAACGCCCTGGTCTACCTCTACGACCTGTTCCCAACCATCTGCAGCTGGGCGGGGGTGCCGGTGCCCGAGAAGGTCGAGGGCCGGAGCCTGGCGGGGGTGATTACCGGGGACCAGCCGCTTGTCCGCGAGACCCTGTTCACCGCGTACGAGAACAAGATGAGGGCCGTGCGGGACGACCGTTACAAGCTGATCCGCTATCCGCAGATCAACCACACGCAGCTGTTCGACCTGGGGTCGGATCCGCACGAGCTGAAAAACCTCGCCGCCGTTCCGGCCCAGGCCGATCGGGTTGCCCGCATGATGAGTCTGCTGGAGACGTGGCAGGCTCGAACCGGCGACAAGACCCCGCACACGTCGAAGAACCCGAAGTCGAAGGAGATCGACCTGAGCGGTCGCAAGCGGAAACCCGATCGCCACCAGCCCGATTGGATCATCCGCAAGTACTTCGCCAAACCGGCAGCCCGCTAGTCGATGCGAGGTGTTTTCATGAGAAGCGGATTCGGATTCCTGCTGCTGCTGCCGCTGCTGGTTCCCTCCTCGGCGGCGGCCGTCGAACGTCCCAACATCATCTTCATCATGGTGGATGACCTGGGCCCGGAGTGGATCGGGTGTTACGGCGGTCGCGAACTGAAGACGCCCCACATCGATGCCCTGGCGGCCGGTGGCATGCGGTTCACCAACGCCTACTCGATGCCGCAGTGCACGCCCACCCGGGCCACGTTGCTGACCGGCCAGTACCCCTTTCGCCACGGCTGGTGTAACCACTGGGACGTGCCCCGCTGGGGGGCCGGCTGCCATTTCGATCCACGGCACAACCTGACGTTCGCCCGGGTCCTGAAACCGGCCGGTTACAAGACGGCCATCGCCGGCAAATGGCAGATCAACGACTTTCGCGTTCAACCCGATGTGCTCGGGCAGCACGGTTTCGACGCCTGGTGCATGTGGACCGGTTACGAGACGGGCAAGCCGGCCAGTGGCAAGCGGTACTGGAATCCGTACATCCACACCAGTGGCGGAAAAAGCCGGACGCATTGCAACCGCTTTGGCCCGGACGTGTTCACCGATTTCCTGGTCGAGTTTCTCGAGGAGCACCGCGACAGCCCGATGCTGCTCTATTTTCCGATGGTGCTGACACACGGGCCGGTTGTGCACACGCCGGCCGAGCCGGAGGCGAAGTCGTCGCTGGAGAAACACAAGGCGATGGTCCGTTACACCGACGGGCTTGTCGGACGCCTCGTTGCGACGGTCGACCGGTTGAAGCTCCGCCGGCGGACGATTATCTTCTTCACGACCGACAACGGCACGTCCAAGCGGTTCCGTGCGCGGATGGGTGACCGCGTGGTTCGTGGCGGCAAGGGGCTGTTGACCGAGAACGGTCCACGGCAGCCGCTGATCGTCAACGGCCCCGGCATTGTTCCGGCCGGCGTGGTCACCGATGCGCTGACCGATTTTACCGACATGCTGCCGACGTTTGCCGAGTTGGCCGGGGCCCGGATTCCCCCGGGCGCGCAACTCGACGGGCACTCGCTGGCCGGGCTGCTTCGTGGTGAACAGCGTGACGGGACCCGGCAGTGGATCCTGGCGATGGGTCGCGGAGCGGCGGCGCTGGATTCTCGCGGCGTCCGTCCACAGCAGCAGTACACCGATCGCGTTCTTCGCGACAAACGGTTCAAGGTCTTTGTCGAGAAAGGCCGGATCACGCGACTGCACGATCTGCAGGACGATCCCGAGGAGTCAGCCAACCTGGTCGGGAGCTCCCAGCCCATCCACGTTGCCGCCCGCCGCAAGTTCTCGACGATCATTGCCGGGTTCCCGAAACGGGACCCACGGCCTCGCTACACGCCCACGCCACCCCAGCGCTGGGATCGCAAGCCCGAGCTGCCGTAATGAGCCGTCGGGGATGACACGCTGCGACATGGCGTTTTTGCTGCCGCGATCGATCCCGGCTGCTAGGATAGAACGTGGGTTAATTGCCCCGGCTTCTTGCTGTTTCTCCAGGAACCGGGTCCGCTCATGAAGCGTCTTGTTGTCGTGGCCTGGCTGGCCTGCGCCCTGCTGCCGTTCCCCGTGTCGATCCAGGCCGCCGGGCCGGCCCTGACTCCGCGGGAACAGGTTGATTTCTTCACGCGCCAGGTCAAGCCGCTGCTGGTGAAGCACTGTTTCAAGTGCCACGCCGGATCGAAGGTCAAGGGTGGGCTGCACCTGGACAATCGCGCCGACTTGATGAAGGGGGGTGACAGCGGGCGGGCGGTGAACCTGAAACGGCCGGAGAAGAGCCTGTTGCTGGAGGCGATCAATTACGAGCTTGAGGGTTACGAGATGCCTCCCCCGGGCAAATTGGCGCCCGAGAAGATCGAGATTCTCACGCGGTGGATCCGCATGGGCCTGCCGATCAGCGCCGATTTCGCCGGCAAGATCGGCAAGTCCGAGAAGAAGACGCCCCAGGTGAATGCCGAGACGAAGGCGTTCTGGAGTTTCCGGAAGGTGAAGCGGCCGTCGCCGCCGGCTGTCAGGAACGCCGACTGGATCCGCAGCCCGATCGATCGCTTCGTGCTGGCCCGGCTCGAACAAGCCGGGCTGGCTCCGGCTGATCCGGCCGGCAAGACCGCGTTGCTGCGACGTGCCAGCTACGACCTGACCGGGTTGCCGCCGACGCCTGGAGAGATCGATGCCTTCCTGTCCGACGATTCGCCCCGGGCCTTCGCCGGGGTCGTCGACCGCCTGCTGAAGTCGCCCCAGTACGGCGAGAAATGGGCCCGCCATTGGCTCGACCTGGTTCGCTATGCCGAATCCAACAGCTACGAACGCGACGGGACCAAGCCGCACGTCTGGAGATACCGCGACTACGTGATCCGGTCGTTCAACAGCGACAAGCCGTTCGACCGCTTCGCGACCGAGCAACTTGCCGGGGATGAGCTCGACGAGGTCACCACCGACGGCAGGATCGCCACCGGCTATTACCGGCTGGGGATCTGGCAGGATGAGCCGGTCGACGTCGAGCAGTCGCGACTCGAGGACCTCGACGACATCCTCCGCACGACCTCCGAGGTCTTCCTGGGCCTGACGGTCGGCTGTGCGCGTTGCCACGACCACAAGATCGATCCGATTCCCCAGAAGGACTACTACCGGCTGCTTGCCTTCTTCCGCAACATCCGCCGTTACGGGACGCGCGGTGGTCGTTCGGTCAACGAGGCCAGCGTCATCTCGGTGGCGACACCGGCCGAAGTGCAGCGGAACAAGGAGCTGGTGGACAGGCACAAGGCCGAGCTGGCCGATGCCCAGCGGCAACTCAAGGCGCTCGACGCGATCTACAAGGACCTGCTCGAAGGGGGCGAGGTCGACGACTTCAAACGCGAGCAGAACCGGGTCAGGATCCTCAAGAAGAAGGTGCCGGGGAAACTGGCCAGGGAGAAATTCGAGGCGTACCAGAAGTTGACCGCTCGCCGTGACCAGCTCCGCAAGTATCGGCCACCAGGCTCCTCGCAGGCCCTGGTCGTCAAGGAACTCGGACCCAACCCGCCCCAGACATTCGTGCAGATCCGCGGCAATGCACACGCTCGTGGTGACAAGGTCGAGCCCGGCTTCCCGCTGGTGCTCTCACCACCTGCCCCGAAGATCCGCCCGCCGGCCAAGGGAGCTCGCTCGGCCAACCGGCGTCGGGCGTTGGCCGAGTGGATCACCAGCCGCGACAACCCGCTGACGGCCCGTGTGCTGGCCAACCGGCTCTGGCAGTACCACTTCGGCCGCGGCATCGTGGTCAGCTCGAACAACTTCGGCTTCGCCGGACGGAAACCGACTCATCCGCAACTGCTCGACTGGCTGGCCGCCGAGCTGGTCGACGGGGGCTGGACGCTGAAGCGGCTACACCGCCAGATCATGCTCTCGGCCACCTACCGCATGTCCTCCCGCGGCAACGCGAAGGCGCTCGCCGCCGACCCCACCAACCGGCTCTTCTGGCGCTACAACATGCGGCGGCTTTCGGCCGAGGAGATCCGCGATTCGGTGCTGGCCGTCAACGGGGCGCTGAACCGGGAGAAGATGTTCGGGCCGAGCATCTTCACCATCATCCCTCGCGAGATCCTCCACGGCCAGTCTCAGCCGGGGGCCAACTGGGGCAGGTCGTCTCCGGCGGATCGCAACCGCCGCAGCATCTACGTGCACGTCAAGCGGTCGCTGGTGGTGCCGATGTTCGAGAGCTTCGATGCTCCGGATCTCGACAACAGCTGCCCGGTTCGCTTCACCACCACGCAGCCCACGCAGTCCTTGGCCCTGCTCAATAGCCAGTTCAGTCAACGCGAGGCGGGGGTGTTTGCCGAGTACCTCAGGAAGCAGGCCGGCAACGACACGACCGCCCAGGTCAGCCTGGCCCTGAAACGGTCTCTGCAGCGGCCTCCGACCGACGCGGAGGTCCGGCGAGGCACGGCACTGATCGCGGCCCTGCAGTCCCAGGACAAGGCGAGCCCCGAGTTGGCGCTGAAGGTCTTCTGCCTGCTGGCGCTGAATCTCAACGAGTTCCTCTACCTCGATTGACTCTCGTGACCGGTTACCCGATCCGATCCTGACATTTCACTCACCTGTTTCTCTTATCCAGCGAACGCCATGACTCAACCGACCAGCCAGAACAACGGTTTTTGCGGGCGGACCCGCCGCGAGTTTCTCTGGGAGACCGGAGCCGGTTTCACTGGCCTGGCACTCGCGGGACTGCTCGATGATGACTTCCTGTCCAGCCAGGCCGTCGCCGCCGATGGCGAGACGAAGTTCGTCAACCCGCTGGCCCCCAAGGATCCTCACTTCGATCCCAAGGCCACCAGCGTCATTTTCCTCTACATGTACGGCGGCCCCAGCCACATCGACACCTTCGACTACAAGCCGAAGATGGAGGGGATGGACGGCAAGACGATCGACGTGAAGACGTTCGGTCGTGGCGGCCGAAAGAGCCGGGGCCGGATCGTCGAGACCCCGTGGGATTTCAAGCAGTACGGTGGCTGTGGCCAATGGGTCAGCGACCTGTTTCCGCACTTTGCCACCTGTGTCGACGACGTCGCCTTCCTGCACTCGATGACCGCCGACAGCCCGATCCACGGCTCGGCGATGCTGATGATGAACTCGGGCAAGATCGTCTCGGGCAGCCCCTGCCTGGGGTCGTGGGTCAACTACGGGCTGGGGACCCGCAACGAGAACCTGCCCGGGTTCGTGGTGATGCTCGACCCGCGTGGCGGGCCGATCAGCGGTGCCAAGAACTGGTCGGCCGGCTACATGCCCGCCAGTTTCCAGGCGACGATCATGCGGTCACAGGGTTCGCCGATCCTGAATCTCAAGCGGCCCGCCGACATCAGCGATTCGATGCAGCGTCGGCTGCTCGACTCGTTGCGGGCCTACAACAACGATCACCAGGTCCGCCGGGTCGACAACAGCGACCTCGCCGCCCGGATTGCCAGCTACGAGCTGGCCTACAAGATGCAGTCGGCGGCACCCGAGGCGACCGACCTGGCGAGTGAGACCAGGGAGACACAGGCCGCCTACGGACTCGATCGCAAGGAAAGTTCGTACTTCGGTCGCCAGTGCCTGATGGCCCGCCGGCTGGTCGAACGGGGTGTCCGCTTCATCCAGGTCTACTCGGGCGGCAACCACAACGACGCCAACTGGGACGCTCACGGCGACCTGAAGCGCAATCACGACATGCACGCCCTGGAAACCGACAAGCCGATCGCCGGGTTGATCAACGACCTGAAGCAGCGGGGCCTGTTCGAGAAGACGTTGATCGTCTGGGGCGGCGAGTTCGGGCGGCAGCCGACGGCTGAGTACGCCAAGGGCACCGGTCGAGATCACAATTCCTATGGCTTCACCATGTGGATGGCCGGCGGCGGCATCAAGGGCGGCGTCAACGTGGGCAAGACCGATGAGCTGGGCAGCGTGGCGGTCGAGAATCGCTTCCACGTCCGCAATCTGCACGCCACCGTGCTCAACCAGATGGGACTCGATCCCAACCGCCTGAGCTACTTCTTCAACGGCCTCGACCAGAAACTGGTCGGCGTCGAGGGCGCCGAGCCGATTCGTGAGATCATGGCGTGACGCCGGTCCCCGGGGACTCTCAGATGCCACTGCTGCGCACATCCTGGCTGCTGCTCGCGCTCGCAACGACGGCCTTCGCCGCACCGCGACCCAACATCATCCTGATCATGTCCGACGACATGGGGTACTCGGACATCGGGTGCTACGGCAGCGAGGTCGCCACGCCGGCACTCGACAAGCTGGCCGCCAGAGGCCTGCGGTTCACGCAGTTCTACAACACCGGCCGCTGCTGCCCGACGCGGGCCAGCCTGATGACCGGGCTGTACCCGCACCAGGCCGGTATCGGGCACATGATGAGCGACCGTGGCCATCCCGGTTACCGCGGCGACCTGAACAACCGCTGCGTGACCATCGCCCAGGTGCTGGGCACCGCGGGCTACCGCTGCTACATGACCGGCAAGTGGCACATCACCAAGACGGTGCGTCCGGCCAACGAGGCGGGCAAGCACAACTGGCCACGCCAGCGTGGCTTCGATCGCTTCTACGGCACGATCCACGGTGCCGGCAGCTTCTTCGACCCCAACTCGCTGACTCGAGACAACACGCTGATTGCCCCATCGGACCCGAACTACTACTACACCGACGCGATCAGCGACAACGCGGCGAAGTTCATCACCGAGCACGACAGCGAGAAGCCGTTCTTCATGTACGTCGCCTACACGGCCGCTCACTGGCCGATGCACGCCAAGGTGTCGGACATCGCAAAGTACAAGGGGCGGTACGACGAGGGGTGGGACAGGTTGCGAGACGAGCGGTTTGCCCGGATGAGGAAGATGGGCCTGCTCGACCCAGCCTGGCCACTTTCACCCAACGTCCAGGACTGGGCCCAGGCCAGGAACAAGCCGTGGCAGCGGGCTCGCATGGAGGTCTACTCGGCGATGATCGACTCGATGGACCAGGGCATCTCACGGATCGTCGCTGCTCTGAAGAAGACCGAGCAGTTCGACAACACGCTGGTACTGTTCCTGCAGGACAACGGGGGTTGCCAGGAGGAATTCGGCAGCCGGGGTGCTGTGCGACCCAAGAACCTGGCGCGGCGGCCGGCGATGAAGCCCGGCGAGCTGCAGTACTCGATGGTCCCAAAAATCACCCGCGACGGCCGGCCGGTCCGGCAGGGACTGGGCGTGATGCCCGGCCCGGCCGATACCTATGTCGCCTACGGCATCCAGTGGGCCAACGCGTCGAACACGCCCTTCCGCGAGTACAAGCACTTCGTTCACGAAGGAGGTATCTCGACTCCGCTGATCGCTCATTGGCCCAGGGGGATCAGCGATCGAGGCAAGTTTCGCCATCAACCGGGGCACCTGGTCGACATCATGGCCACCTGTGTCGACCTGGCGGGAGCACGGTATCCGACCCGTTGGAACAGGAGTTCGGTGCGTCCGATGGAGGGGAAGAGCCTGGTGCCGGTGTTTGCCGGAAAGGACTTGCCGGATCGGCCGTTGTACTGGGAGCACGAGGGGAACCGGGCTGTGAGGGTCGGCGACTGGAAGTTGGTCGCCAAGGGCCGCAAGGGGCCGTGGGAGCTGTACAACCTGAAGGCGGATCGCAGCGAATTGAAGAACCTGGCCCAGTCAGAACCCGAGCGAGCCAGTAAGCTCGAGTCGCTCTGGAACACGTGGGCGATCCGAGCCAACGTGCTGCCCTGGCCGGGGACGGGCCGCTAGCCCGCCTGCGGCGGGTTGAAACAAACAGTTTCGGGCGCCTGACCGCTTTTTTCCAACCGCCAACTCTTGCAGCCTACTTGGCGTAAACCGGGTGCGTGGAGTTGCCGCCCGAGCGGATGTAGGCGACCAGGTCGAGGATCTCGTCCTTGGTCAGGGTGTTCAGCAGTCCTTCGGGCATCATCGACGTCTTGGAGGCAATCACCTCCTCGATCGTGTCCCGCCGTACCACGGTGAACGTGCCCGGTTCGAGCATGTTGGTCATCACCATGATGTTCTGGCCGCTGAGGTTGGCGACTCGACCGATCACCGTCTTGCCGTTGTCGAGGACGAACATCGAGGCTTGGTACTGATCGGGGACCGTCCGTGAGGGGACGGTCATGGAGTCGAGCATGTCCTTGCTGTTGAACCGTCGTCCGGCGGCTGTGAGGTCGGGGCCGACGATGCCTCCCTGGCCGCGGAAGCGGTGACACTTGAAGCAGTTCGCCGCGGCAAACAGCTCGCGGCCCTGCTTGAAGTTCCGGTTGACCAGGGGTTTCGCAAAGGCCGGCAGCAGTTCATCGGTCGTCCACTTGCGGACGAACTTCCGCGGCGTCGCGTCGGGTGCGACCGAGTTGGGCTTGGCGGCGGCTTCGAGCGTCTTGGCCAGCGCGAGTTTTTCAGCTGGTGGCAGCGCCGCGATCGCCTCGTTGCGGATATTCCTCAGGAAGCCCGGGAACGAATGGCCTCCGCGGGCGGCCGCGGCTGCGTTGAACGACTCGAAGTAGACCTTGCGGCCCGCGCGGGTCCAGCCATTGACCTGGTTCCTCAGCATCAGAGCGTAGTAAAGACGGTCGTGCTGAGTGCGGGCGGCCTTGAGCAGTTCGAGGGTACGTGGGACGACGCGTGGGGCGTCGAGGTAGATCAGCAACTGGGCCAGTTCGCGGTTCATGGATGTTGAGGTGGAGGGAAAGAGCGGGTCGATGTGAGCGAGGATCTTCTGTCGCACCACGCCGGTGGGCCGCCCCATCCTGAGCCCCGCCAGGCCGTAGGCTCGCAGCAGCCCCAGCCGCTGGGTTTCTTCGAGCGAGGCGATCTTGATCCGGGACAGTGATGCAACGAGTTGTGGCTGCAGTGTCTTGTCGCCATGACGAGCCAGTGCGATGGCCGCTTCGATACGGGCCTGCGGACTCGATTCAGCAAGCGCTCGCCTGGCCCAGCGGTCGACGGGCTGGTGCTCGAGGGCCACGCGGGCGGCGAAGCGGATGTGGCGGTCGGGGTTCGAGAGGTGCGGCCACAGCGATTCGCTGACTCCGACGGGGCCGGGTCGGTGCATCGCCTCGAGTTGGTGACGAAGTGACCGCTGGGCTCTACCGGCCGTGTTCTTCGCATCGGCCGCCTCGGTCGATTCGTTGCCGTCGTAGTAGACTCGGTAGAGACCCGATTGGGTGCGTCGCCCTCCGATCGTGAAGTACATCGCTCCGTCGACGGGGTTGATCACGACGTCGGTCAGAGGCAGGGGGGCGGCCGAGAGGAACCGTTCGATTGTGCCGGTGTAGGTTGAGCCCTTGGGTTTCATGTGGACGGCATAGAGGATGCCGTAGCTCCAGTCGGAGATGAACAGGGCCTTCTGGTACTTGGCGGGGAACTTGCCCCCGGTGCCGAACGTGATGCCGGTGGGGCAACCCGGTCCGATGTCGACGACCGGCGGCAGGCTGTCGGGGTACGAGGTGGACCACTTGCCGGTGCCGCTCCGCCAGCCGAACTCGCTGCCGGACGTCACGTGGCAGACCCGGGTCGGACGGTACCACGGTGAGCCGATGTCCCATTCCATGTCGGCGTCGAAGGTGAACAGTTCGCCATCGGCATTGAAGGCGATGTCGAACTCGTTGCGGTACCCGACGCTGATCAGTTCCCACTCGCTTCCGTCGGGGTTGATCCGGGCGATCCAGCCGCCGGGTGCCATCTTGCCCACCGCGTGCCCGCCCGCGTCCCACATCCGCTCGTGCAGGATGTCCTCCTGCCAGTTCCGTGGCACCACCGACTTCTCCATCTTCACCAGGTTGGTGTGGTTGCCGGCGCAGACGTAAAGCGACTTTCCGTCGGGTGCGAGGATGACGGCATGAGGACCGTGCTCACCTCCGCCGGGAACGGCCCGCAGCTTCTTGACCGTGTCGTACTGATCGTCGCCGTCGCTGTCGGTGACCCGGTACAGGCCTCCGCCGGGACCGTTGGTCATCACGTACAGGCTGTCGAAGGCGTGGACGATGCCATGAGCCATGCCGATCTTGGCCGGGATGGTCTCCAGCTTGATGCCCCGGCTCGCTTGGCCGATCGGCGGCACGGTGATGCGGTACAGCTTGCCGTACTGGTCGGATGTGATCAGCCGACCCTTCGGATCGGTGGCCAGGGCGACCCACGAACCCTGCTGCTTGATCGGGACCGAGTACAGCAGTTCGACGCGGAATCCCGGAGCCGCCTTGATCCGCTTCACGGGCGTCGCCTGCGGTGCTGGAGGCCGTTTTCGCTGAAGCGTTATGGCCGCAAGTTCCACCCGGCCCCTGCGGTTGCCTGGATCAAGCCTCAGCTGAACCAGGTCGCTGTCGGTGTGGAAAAAGATGTGGTAGTCGGCCCAGCTGTCTCCACCGGCCCGGAACTGGAACACCTCCGAGCGCGCCTCGCTGAATCCCGACTCGGCCTCGGTTCCCCAGAACAGCTGCCCGTTGAGTCGGCCGCGGAAACGAGCCCTCAGGGTCAACCGGTGCCAGCCACTCTTGACCTGCACGGCCGCCACCATGTGCGGGTCATTCCCCGTGCACTGGATCCTCAGCACGCCGTCGGCAACCGTCAGCTTGCAGTCCTTCACCGCACTCCAGCCGGAAGTGTTCTCCTTGAAGCTCCAGGCGGCCAGCGGTTTCGCTTCGTTTGCTGCGGTGGCGGCTGCGGTGGTGGCTGCGGTGGTGAGGCAGGCCAACAGAACGAGACGGTGGCGGCGCATGGCGGCTCCAGCGGTGGGTTCGCGGGTGTGCGGAGGCTCTAGGTTAAGTGGTGTCAGTCGACGTGGTCAATCAGGTGCTACGGCATCAGTGCCCGGTCGTTTCACTAGGCAAGCGCCCGGCCCACGGCACGGCCGTTGTCTGTGATCGGCACCGGGCGGACGCCGTCATAGAGTTCCTTGGCCGGGTTGATCCCCAGTGCCGCGTAGATGGTGGCGTGCAGGTCGGGGATCGAGACGGGGTGTTCGAGGATGTTTTTTCCCAGCTCATCGGTGGTGCCGATGGCCTGCCCGGTTTTCAGTCCACCGCCGGCCAGCATGACGCTGAAGGCCTTGCTGTAGTGGCCTCGGCCGCCCCCCTTGTCGAATTCGGGTGGTCGGCCGAATTCCGAGGCGATCACGATCAGCGTGCGGTCGAGCCGGTTGCGTTTTTCGAGATCCGAGATCAGTGCGGCGAAGCCCTGGTCGAGCCGGTCGATCAGGCGGTGCTGTTGCTGTTGTCCTTCATTGTGAGTGTCCCAGCCGGTGCCGTTGATGAAGTTCAGGTTGAACGCGACCTCGACAAACCGCACTCCCGATTCGACCAGCCGCCGGGCCAGCAGGCAGCGTTGACCGAATTCCGACCCGTAGCTACTGCGCAAGCTGTCGCTTTCGGTTTTCAGGTCAAACACGCTCATGAACTTTGGCCCGGCCAGTTTCAGGCCCAGGTCGGCGGTAGCCGAGTAGTCTCGGACTTGCTGATCGTCGAGGTTCTTGCCGAGGAAGCGGCGGCGGATCCGGCTGAGCAGTTTTTCCCGCCGCGCCTGGCGTGCCAGGTCGACTCCAGCAGGCCGTTGCAGCCCCGCCGGTCCCGATTCGGTATCGGTCAGGTACAGGTATCCGGCCCTGGCACCCAGGAATCCCGGTCCGCGGCTGGCACTGGGGTATCCCATCACGACGTAGGGCGGCACGCCGTCTCCTTCAGCGCCCCGCTGGTGGGCGACGACCGAGCCGATCGAGGGGTAGATGGTGGTCCCCGAAGGAGGCCGACCGGTGTGCATGCGGTTTGTGGCCGCGGCGTGCTCGTCGATCACCTCGTGATGAACACCTCGCAGCAGCACGCAGCGGTCCATCAGGCGCGCCGAGCGTTTGAGGTGTTCGCAGAATTGGACGCCGGGCACGGAGGTGGGGATCGGGTCGTAGTAGGAACCGGCGATCTTCTTGCCATCACCCTTCCGCTTGGGGTCCCAGGTATCGATGTGGCAGGCTCCGCCCCCAAGCCACAACAGGATGCAGTTCTCCGCCTTGCCCAGCGGTGTCCCCGGCTGCTTACCGAGCGGCTCGGCGGCCAGCCCGATCGCCGGAGCGAGCGCGGTCACCGACGCGGCCTGTTGCAGGAACCGGCGACGGGAATCGGTCGGGTGGGCTGTGATGGCTGGCTGGGCGGTCATGGTGCGAATACGAACTCGGGAGAATTCACCAGGGCCCAGATCACGTCCTCGGCCCGCTCACGCCAGTTGCCATTGAGCCTTCGGGTCGGCGGATCGCCGGCGCGGACGTGCCGTTCGAGCGCCAGCTTCAGGCGGGTGGCTTCGGGATGGAGGTGGTTGGACCACGACACGCGAGTCAGTCTCCGGCTGGGTGGCGGTTGTCGCCTGGCCCCTTTGATGCGGCGTTTCGAGAAGCCCGGTGCAAGCAGTTCGAGGAGATCGGCATGCTCCCGCGGCGTCGGTGGGCGTGAGAGGATGCTGAGATGGATGCGTTCGATGATGTCGGGCAACGACAGTTCTGAGATCAGCAGGTCGGTCAGCACGTGGTCGTCGCTGAGTGTGATGGTTCGCTGCGAGGCGATACTGTTGGCCAGGGCCAGTGGCTGGAGCACGGTCATCGTGCCATCGCGGAGGGTGGTCGGATGAGGCCGGCTCTCGCGCCAGCCGAATGCCATCAGGACGTCGACCACGCTCCGAGCCGCGGGCAGGGCCAGTGCCGGCCGGTCTCGCTCGTTGCCCAGCGCCGCAAACTCCCACGATCGACGTGGAATGCCCAGGTTCAGGAACGTGTTCGCCCCGCGTCGACCCTCGGGATCGAGCGTCAGGTACTCGGTCCGCATTGCCTTGCCGCTGACAACGAACAGAGAATCGACAATCTGCTCGGCAGCGAGACGTCGTCTGAGTGGAGCGGCAGCGGGAGGAGTCTTTGAGGAGGCCGTGTCGTTGGGAAGCACGGGCCGCTGGTAGGCACGGGACCCGAAGATGAGACCGGCGACGTGTTTCAGGTCATATCCACTGCGGACCAGCTCGCGTGCGAGAAAATCGAGCAGTTGGGGATAGGACGGCTTGGCCTCGTGCCAATCCTCGACCGGCTCGACGAAGCCCCAACCCAGGTACCGCTTCCAGAGCCTGTTGACGAGTACCTGTGCGAATCGGGTGTTGGTGGGTGAGGTGACCAGGGCTGCGAGTCGTTCGCGGGGGTCGTCTTGATCGCGGAGGACTCCGTGAGGCAGGTCGCCTCGGGCCAGCTCGGCAAACGGCCAGGCGGGGTCGATCGTGGATCCGGGTTGCAGAGTGACCTGGACCGGTGAATCGGCAGAGGGTGACCCGCCGGGTACGGTGCTGGTCTTGGGGAGCGTCAGGGGTTTGCGATTGAGCATCGCGGCGAGGTTGAAGAGCTGTTCCTGTCGGAAGGGATGGTAGGGTGCGTCGTGACAGCGGGCGCACTTGAGCTGGATGCCCAGGAACGCGGTCCCGATCACGTGGGCCTTGGCCGCCATCGGGACGTCGTTCTGGGTTGCCATCGCGAATCCCGCTGGTCCGCCTCCGTATCGGCTGCCCTGCATCAGGACCAGTTCGGTCACGAACCGGTCCATCGCTTTATTGTCGCGGAACGACTCGTGAATCCAGAACCGGAACGGGCCGGTGTTGTTGAGCTTGGGTTTGAGGATGCCGGGGTTCTCGGCCAGGACATCCTGCCAGTATCCCACCCAGTGATCGGCCCAACGCGGATCGGCCAGGAAGCGGCGGATCGCATCTGGCCGCCGGGTGGCTGCGGGTCGAGCGAAGAACCAGTCGATTTCCTTCAGCGACGGGACGACGCCCGTGGTATCCAGCACGAGGCGTCGCAGGAAGGTGTGGTCGTCGACGACCGCTGTTTTCAGGCCGATTGCGCCGGCCGCCTGCAGCCATCGATCGACCTGTGGTGTGCTGTCGTCGCCGGCGGGCAACGGACGGGCCGCGGTCGCCCGGCGGGCCAGGTCGTGCCGGTTTGCCCAGTGCTGCCGTTCGAGCGGGTCACTGGCTCGACGTCGCTCGTCGTTTCTCCGTAACAGCTCCAAGGAATAGGACAGGAAATAGCGGTCCCAATCGACCGCCGAGAGTCCTCGTGGATGGGACGTGTCACCCCCGAGCAACTGAAACGGCTTGCCCTTTGCCGCGTAACCGACCATCAGCTCACCGAGTTCTGTTCGAACACCGGCCCCTCCGACAAATGTCTCGAGCAGAATGACGTGGCCGCCGGGGGGTGGCTTGCCGAGTGTCATGTCGACCAGGGCCTGGTTGTGACCGGGCGAGAGATCGACGAGGTCTTTTCGTTGACTGGGTACGGCGGGCGGGACCGTTTCGTGTCCGCTGGCATTTCGGCTCAGGAACCCGGTGGAGGCGATCAGCTTGCCGTTGATCAGCAGGCGGGATGCGTTGCGTGCCCGGACCAGGAACTGGTACTGGCCCGCGGGCAAGTCGACTCGGCTGCGTGCCCGCAGCACAAACGGCGAGGGTCGGTCGACGATCAGGCCTTGGCTCGAGTATCTGCGGGGGAGCCCGATCCAGCCGGCCTCAGGCTGTTGCCACCGTTCGACCGGACGCGAACGCGGGAAGTCCCACGACGTCTTGGCCGGGACTCCCTCGAGCACTTCGACCAGGACCGCGTCGGTCGGCAACTTCGCATCAGGGATCTCGGACAGCCCGGGCCTCTCGGCCGCCGACGTGCTGGAGACCCCAGGGACCGTCCAGCCGCAGACCAGCCCCAGGCAGGCGAGCAGGACGCGCGAATTGGTCATCAGAGGGACTCCGGTCACCAGAGGTGAAACTCCAGAATAGTGCCGCCCCATGAGACCGGTCAATCGCGATGGAAGCGGTCTGCGTTTGTCTTTCCTCTGCTGCTATTCGGAACCGACGGCGATCAACCTCGAATCGGTTCTCAGCAGCAGTTTCCCGCCTGAAACGGCCGGGGTCGACCTCGACGTCTCACCCAGGGGGTTCTTGCCCAACAGCTTGTACTCGGGACTCGCCGCCACGACGACGACAACGCCCTGGGAGTCGATGGCAAACAGCCGACCATCGACGCAGATCGGCGATCCGAAGAACTTGCCGCCGATCCGCTCGCGCCAGACGCTGCGGCCAGTCTTCATCGACACGCACGAGACGATGCCGATGTCGGCCCAGAGGTACATGTGGTCCTGGTAGACCAGCGGCGTGGGGATGTGCGGCACCGACTGCGACATGCGAAACGCCTCGGACACCTCGCCAACCTTTTTGCCCGGTCGGACGGCGACGATGTTCTTCCTGGCGGTGGTGAATCCGCTGGAACCGATCACGAGGTCTCCGGCGATGATCGGCGACGCGATGGCCCGCTGTTTGAAGGTCCCGAAGACATCGATTTCCCAGTTCCTGGTCCCCGAGTCGGCTGCCACGCCCCAGATGCCCTGGTAGGAGTGGACAAAAATGATCTCGGTGCCGTGACCGGGCCGGTTGAAGACGCAGGGAGTCGAGTAGCAGGCTCGCTTGCCGCTGCGGGGCACCTTCCACTTGACCGATCCGGTGGCGGCGTCGACGGCCATCAGGAAGCTGGGTCCTTCGTGGTCGTTGCAGAGATAGACGGTGCCTTCGTGGACGATTGGCGAGGAGGCCGGGCCGTGTCCGCCCTTGAAGGCGCCCAGCGGAACCCGCCACGAAGGAGTGCCGTCGTGGCGGTAGGCCAGCAGCGCCGATTCGGTCGCGGACTGCCAGATCGTGTAGACCTGCGTGGCATCGACGGCGGGTGTGGCCGAGGCGAACGTGTTCTGGCGGTTCTTCCTGTAGCTGGTGAACGGTTCGGCTCGTTTCCAGAGCTGTTTGCCGTCGGACAGCGAGAGACACAGCAGGTGTCGGCGGCCGGCGTCGGTGTCGGCGGAAGTCAGAAAGACCTTCTCGCCCCAGGCGACCGGAGACGAGAGTCCGCTGCCGGGGAGCTTGGCCTGGTAGAGATACGAGTCGGGTTTCCAGGTCGAGGGGATGCCGCGGGTGGTACTGATGCCGGACCCGTTGGGGCCTCGGAATCGAGTCCACTCCTGGGCGTGGAGATCCGAGGCGATCACCAGGCAGGCGGCGGTCAGCAGCAACGTGATCCGCGTGTCACGCATCGGGCTGGTCCAGCAGGGGGGCATTGGCGAGCAGCTCGGTGGTGATGTCTGAGATGTTTTTGCAGCCGCAGGAGATCATGGCGTTTTCGAGTTCTTCCTTGAAGAACCCCAGCATCTGGCTGACGCCCGCTTCGCCCGAGGCCGCGAGGCTCCAGGCCTGCGGTCGCCCGACCAGCACCGCTCGGGCTCCCAGCGCCAGCGCCTTGAGCACATCGGTGCCTCGACGCACTCCACTGTCCAGCAACAACTCGGCCTTGTCATCGACGACCTCGGCCACCTGTTGCATGCGGTCGATCGTGGCGGGCATGCCATCGAGCCGTCGTCCGCCGTGGTTGCTGACGACGATCGCGTCGGCACCCTCGGCGACCGCCCGCCGTGCGTCGCTGGCGGTCAGCACTCCCTTGACCACCAGCGGCAGCTTGGTGATACCCCGCAGCCAGTCGAGGATGTCCCACGACATCGACAGTCGCCAGGCCCCGAGATTGAACGCCTCGAGATCGGCGGTGCTGATCGAATCGGGCAGGGTGTGTCCAATGTCCCGGAGGTGCTTGAGCAGGATCTTGCGGGGGACACTGAAGAGGTTGCGGCGATCGGCGTCCTTGCGTTCTCCGAGATCGACCGTGATGACCAGCGCCTTGTACCCGGCCGCTTCGACCCGCCGGACCAGCGACCTGGCAACACCCTTGTCCCGGGGCATGTAGATCTGAAACCACTTCGGCCCGGGACTGGCCTCGGCCACCTCCTCGGCACTGTTGTGACAACTGCTGCTGACGGCACAGATCGTGCCTGCCTTGTGAGCGGCCCGGGCCGAACCCGGCGCACCGTCGGGATGAAACATCCTCAAGCCCGCTACCGGAGCCAGCATCACCGGCATGTCGATCTTCTGGCCCAGCACGGTGGTCGCGAGCTTTGTGCTGCCGACTCCGTGGAGCACCGGTGGCAGGAGCCCGATGCGGCGGAACGCGTTGATGTTCTCGGCCAGCGTGACCTGGTCCTCCGAACCGGTCGTGATGTATTCCCACGTCGCCCCGGGCAGTTTCCGCTTGGACAACTCGATGAAGTCTTCGACGACCACCGCATCGGGCCGGTCCGATGTCCTCCAGCCGGTCGATTCCTTGCCGGGCACCGGCTTGCCATCCCTGTTGCCATCCTTGTTTGCCGCCTTGTTTGCCGCCTTGTTGGCAGCCTTGTTGGCAGCCTCGGCCTCGGCCTCGCCGATCAACTGACCGCCGGCACCCAGGGCCAGCAGCTTGGTGAAGGAGCGTCGTTGCATGAGCGGCTGGTGTCCTGTCGCACGGGTTCGGGCGGGTTCAGGCGGCTCCCTGGCCGGGGACCCAGAGCATATCGTCGTGTCCATCGTCGTTGGCGGCTCGGGCCAGGACGAACAGCAGGTCGGAGAGCCGGTTGAGGTAGACGAGCACTTGCTGGTTGACGGCCTGCGTTTCGGCCAGTCGCAGCACCTCGATCTCGCTGCGGCGGCAAACGGTTCTCGCCTGGTGCAGTGCAGCGGCGGCCGGAGAACCGCCGGGCAGCACGAAGCTCTTCAGAGGTTCGAGCCGTTCGGTGAAGGTGTCGATGGTGGATTCGAGTGCCGAGACCTGTTCGGGAACGACCCGCAACGAGGACGACTCGGACTCACTCGACTCGGGCACGCACAGGTCGGCACCGACATCGAAGAGAGTGTTCTGGATCTCGGCGAGGCTCTTGCCGACGTCTTCATCGGCCAGGGTTCGAGCGATCCCGATCGTGGCGTTGAGTTCGTCGACGGCTCCGTAGGCGACGATCCTCGGGCTGGTCTTGAGAACCCGGCTGCCGTCACCCAGCGACGTCTCGCCCGCATCGCCACCGCGGGTGTAGATCCGATCCAGGTAGACCATTTCGCTGCTCAGCCCCTCTGCCGTCTGATGGCTTTCGGAGCCGCCTTGGGCACCGCACGCATCGGAACCCTTGCCTTGGGCCGAACAGCCTTCTTGGCGGCGGGCCTGGCCGCCTTCTTGACGGCTTTCTTGACCGCCTTCTTGGCAGCGGGCTTCGCTGCCGCGGGATCGTCGCGCTCGGTTGCAGTCTTGGCGGCCGGTTTCGCGGTGGCCTTGGCTGGTGCCGGTCCGAAGATCTTCTTGAACTCGGGGAATGCCCGCACGGCTTTCAGGTCGGGGTCCTTGTTGAGCCAGGCCTTGTCGCGCCATCCGTATTTGACGGCCAGTTCGAGTTGAGCCAGAGCCTTCTTGCGGCAGGAGGCGATCCGGTTGTTTCGATCGGCGATGGCCTTGTTGCTGTTGATCATCTCCACGGCCCGGCTGTAGACGCAGGCGAGGTTGTAGGCGTACATGCGTCGGACCGAGGAGCTATTGGAGACGACCTTCTTCTGGGAGTCTTCGGCGTACTTCAGCCCGGCGTCGAGTTTTCCTTCGCGGAGCAGGACGATGGCCATGCCGGTCATGGCCTGCGAGTTGAACGGGTCGAGTTCGACGGCCTTGAGGAAGTCCTTGCGGACCTCTTCGAGCTTGTGCCCTTTCAGTTGCAGCCGTGCGTTGCCGCGGCCGGCGTACGCGGCCGAGAGCCTGGGGTCGATCTTGACGGCGAGGTTGTATTGGGCGAGCGCCTGTTTCCAGTCGAGTTGCTGTGAGTAGTGCCGTCCCATCGAGATGTACTGGTAGCCGGGGGACCGCTGCAGCAGGTTCCTGAGCGCACTGACGGCGTAGTTTCTCTTGTTGTTGTTCTTGTCAGAGCGTGCTGCTTCGAGTGCCTTGCGGGCATCGGAGGTCCCGACGCCGGCCAGCGCGTTGGCAGTGTAGTTCCACGTGTTTGATGAGCTCGTGGAATTGAACGCCTTGATGAGCATGGCGACGGCTTCGGGCGAGGCATCCTGTGTGAGTGTTTCGCAGGCGGCGTTGACCAGCGAGCTGTTGTTGGAGGCGAGTGCGTCGGGTGCGAGCTTGCGGAAGGTCTTGATGTCAATTCGTCCGACCGCTCGCAGCACCGCGGCTCGTTCGCTGTTTGAGAGCTTGGGATAGTGTTCCAGCAGCGTGGGGGCGATGTCCTGATCGCCGATCTGGATCAGGGTGTTGATCACAGCGGCCCGGTTGGCCGGCGAGTTGGCCAGGTGCTTGAGCAGCAGCGGGATGGCTCGCGGCTCGCGAGTCCGAACCAGCAGCGAGTTCATGGTGGCATCGGGCGGCGCCGATTCGAGTCTCTTGAGCACGTGCTCGACGGCCAGTTGCTGGCTGGGTCGATCGGACCTCGAGGCGAGGAGAGTCAGCGCGACATTGCGTCGCTGCGGATGAGTGCCCTCGAGTGCCTGCTTGAGCACCTTGATCAGGCCGGGGTGTCCGATTTCAGCCAGTGCCCTCATGGCGACCAGCGACAGTTCGGGGTCGGCGTTGGTGGCGAACCCATGAATGGCATCGGCAAAGGCGGGTCGAGGATACTTCGCCATGGTGCCGACGATGTTCTTGCGGGCCTTGGCATCGGCATCGCTGAGCATCGCCAGCAGCGTCACGTGGGCTGCGGGATACCGCGACGCCGCCAGGCTCTCCGACGCGGTACTCGAGAGCGGAGGCTGGTTGCGGAGGGCCAGGCTCTTGAGCCGGCTGATCGCAGCGGGTTCGCCGAAGTGCCGCAGGCTGACGATCGCGGCGTGGGCGATGGCCAGTGAGTCGTCTGCGGTCAACGACAGCAGCAACGGAAGGTCCTCGGTCCGCAACCGGCCTCCACCACAGGCCAGCGCCGCCGGCCGGGTCAGCAGGTCGCCCCGCTGGATCTCCTCGAGCAACTCGGCTCGAGGCAGCACGCGGTAGGCGGTGGCCAGGGCGGCCGTCACCGCCTGCTCGACCGTCTTGTGCACGCGGGCCTGGTTGCCGAAGGGGTCCTGGGATACCGACTGCAGGTTCAGCATGACCTGGTTGATCGGAACCGGCCTGTCGCCGGGACTGTTGACCTTGTTGGATCGCTGGTTGGGGATCTCCGCGAGGTGCAATTCGCGGATCACGGCGGGAATTGTCGGGAAGGGGGTGCTGCGCGAGGCGGTACCACGTCCGGCCAGTGATGCGGCCTGGTTGAGCCAACCCAGGATCCTGGATTCGATCGGCGGTGCCTTGTCGGTGAATCGGATCACCGAGCGGACGACTCCGGCGGTCGCCAGGGTGTCGAGCTGGTCGACGAGAGCGGCGATGTTGATCGTGTCGAGCGGTCCGGCGATGGTCAGCAGGCCGAGGCTGCCGCGGGGTCCGATGCGGCGGGTGGTCATCGCCAGCCTGGCGCGGGCTCGAGCATTCAGATCGATCGTGACCGAGCCGCTGCCGACGCCCAGTTGCAGTTTGAGCTTCGGGACGCGAGGTCCCTGGGGCAGTTCGGGAAAGACCACCCAGGTCGAGCCGCTGCCTCCGCTGGGCAGGTTGAGTTCCCCCAGCCGCTTCAACGCACTCAACTGGAAACTCTGGTTGCCGATCTGGAACGATGCCGATCTCATCGTCGAAGGCAGCTTGGTGGGCATCGAGTGCAGCTTGCCATCGACGCTCAGCTTGGCGTCGTCGCGTGAGAGTTTCAGGGGTTTTCCGGTGAGATTGACCAGGACCAGCTTGGCGGCGAGGAACCTGTTGCCCGTGGTGCGGTAGTAGGGGGCACCCAGGAACGAGGATTCGACCATCGCCACCACACGCTGCTTGGCCGGGTCGACCGGGACCACCGTCTTGCCCGTTTCGCGCAGCTTCTTAAGTTCCACCTCGAGTGTCTCGACTCGCTCGAGCAACTTCTGGATCAGCGAGCGGTTCTCCTGGGTCGATTTCGCTGCGGCCGGTGCCTGGGCCGGCAATGCGGAGGCCGCCACGACCGTCGCGAACGTAGCGAAAAAACTTGCGAGCAGCTGATGTGATGAAGGGCGGGTCATGGCGAGACTCTCGTCAAAACCGAGGGAACGGGTTGGGGGGGAAAGCAGTTCAGTCTAACAGCCTGTCGACCTCGAGGGGACCGGTGAACAGCTCGATCCGGGTTTCCCATTTCTGTCCGGCTGCCAGGACCTGCCAGCCGGATGTGGTTCCTGCCGGGTCGAGATTGATGGCGTCGGTGACACAGGTGTAGGGCTCGAGGCAGACCGCGTCGCGGCCCGGAGGTGTGTAGACAACGATCTCACGGAATACGCCCCCGTCGCAGCGTTGGGTCAGACGTCGTCGGGCACCCGGATCGCCAACGCTCATCTCGAGCACCGCCAACGGCTGAAGGTTGATGTCGGCGATCGAGGTCAGGACGTGATCGAGTTGCATGTCACCGAAACGGCCGCCGTGCCGCAGGTCACACGACGCGTCCAGGGGCAGCAGGCGACCGGTGGGCAGGCAGGCGTCCAGTTCCCACTGCCGGTGAGCCGGGACATGCACCCGGCAATCCAGGGCGGTGCCACCGGAACCCAGCGGCAGACGGAAGTAGGGATGCGTCCCGAACCCAAATGGCAGGTCTTCCATGTCGGGATTGTCGATCGTGACATCGGCCAGGAGCCGGTTATCTTCGAGGCGGTAGGCGACCCTGATGCGGGCGTCACTGGGCCACAGGGGTCGCCGGTCGGCCGCGTCGCGAGAGAGTTGGAACTCACCGGTGACGCTGGAGGTGTCCTGCGAGATCACTCGCCAGGGTCGATCGAGACAGAAGCCGTGAATGGCGTTGCCGTTCCCATCGTCGGGTGCGATTGGGGGTGGGAGCTGGTAGGACCTGCCGTTCCATGAAAACCGACCATCTCGGATCCGGTTGGGGAACGGAAACAGGATCGGGATCCCGTGTCCGCTCGGGCGACCTTCGCCCTGGGCGAATCCGGGCACCGAGTCGAGCAACTCGTGGCCGTCGACTGCGAACGAGCAGCAATTGAAGCCGCGATCGACGGCAACGCGAGCGACAGCGCCTCGGCCGGAGTCGGTGATTTCAACGATCCCGGTCATGGTCTCGCCCCGATCGTCTCCGCGACGTTCAATTCCACTCGGGGTTGCCCGGTGTCGGCGGAATCGTCCGATTGGTTTTGTGGATGCGTTCGACCAGTTCGTCCCACAGCGTGTAGGGATCTCCGGGCAGGATCTCGGGTGCCACCGCCGGCAGAATGTGCCAGTCGCCGTGTTCGAGTTCGCCTTCGAGTTGCCCCGGTCCCCATCCGGCACAGCCGGCGAAGACCCGGAATTCCAGGTCATCGCTGCCGCCGACAACCTGCTCGATCACCCGTTCAAACACGTCGGGACTGCTGCCGACGAAGATGCCGGGCACCACGTCGGATGCCTCGGCCTCGAATTCCCCGGCACTGTGCAACACGAATAGCGCCGCCGGTTCCACCGGACCACCCACGTAGACCAACTGGTCAGACTCGGGCAGATCAAAGTGCTCGGACAGCGCACGGGCGACCGAGACGTTCGACGGTCGATTGACGACCAGCCCCATCGAACCCGACTCACCGTGCTCGACCATCAGCACCACCGATCGGTAGAAGTTCGGATCGCGCATCTGCTTGCCCGCGATCAGGAACTGACCCTTGATCAGGGGGGACGCGGGGTCCGGATCGTTCGCTGGGCCAGGTGTGCTCGACATTCCGGTGGCCGGTTGGTGGCATCGGGAGTTCTGAGACCGGATTATAGTTGGCGGCAGGCGGTGTGTCTCACCGGAGCGAGGAAGTGGCATGAGCCAGAAGCGATTGTCGAAGGCGGCCGGCGACGTGGCGTGGCTCGGTGAAGTCACCCGGGCTCCGGCCAAGGTGCCGCGGGACAAGCTGAGACGATTGGCCGATGTGCTGCAGGGGCCCGGTGACACGCAGGTGACGACACGTCGCGAGTGGACTCGGCATCGGCAGACGCTGCGAGCCGCCTGGATGAAGTTCCTGGGCCCGATGCCCGAACGACCGATTTCGGCCGGCTTCGAGGTGTTGCGGGAGGACAAGCTGAAGCGGGTGACGCGGCAGTTGATCCGTTACGAGGCGGAGCAGGGGCAGAGGGTCGAGGCGTACCTGCTGTTTCCCGTGACCTCGAACGACATCCACGGGCCGCGACCTGCGGTTGTCGCGTTGCACCAGACCACCCGCGATACGATCGAACAGATTGCCGGAGTCAAGGGGCCGCCGGTGCAGCAACTGGGCCTGCAGTTGGCCGAGCGGGGTTTCGTGGTGATCTGCCCGAGGAACTACCTGTGGCAGAACGTGGCCAGGTACACCGAGGCGGTGGACCGGTTCCGGGGCCGGCATCCCGGCACCCTGGGCATGCACAAGATGCTCTACGACTCGCAGCGGGCCGTCGACATCCTGGCGGGTTTGCCCGAGGTTGATGCCGGGCGGATCGGGGCGATGGGACACTCACTCGGAGGCAAGGAAACCCTGTACCTGGCCGCCTTCGATGAACGCATTGCCGCGTCGGTGGCCAGTGAAGGTGGGGTGGGGTTCCGGTTTACCAACTGGAACGCACCGTGGTACCTGGGCAAGGGGATCGACGACGAGACGTTTCCTCTGAATCACCACCAGTTGCTGGCCCTGGCGGCACCTCGCCCCTTCCTGGTCCTCGCCGGCGAGAACACGACTCCGCAGGCGTCCGATGGCGACCGAACCTGGCCCTTGCTCGAGGCGGCCTTGCCGGCCTGGCGGTTGTACGGCGATCGTCCCAGGCTGGGAATGTACAACCACCGCCAGGGTCACGCGATCCCCCCCAAGGCCTTCTCGCGGATGCACCAGTGGCTGGCGACCTACCTGCGGCCGCGGGGGACGGTATGAACGACCTGGGGACGATCGAGATCGAGAGGGCTCCGGTGTCGGCCGGGTTGGCCGACGAGCTGGCGGTGTTCTGGGAGGCGATCTTCGAGACCTCGTTCGAAGAGACCCGCGAGGTGCTGGGCAACGGTATCGAGGTCGGTCGCAATCGGGACACGGTGTGGTGCCTGAGACAGGACCTCTCGGCGGCGACCCTTGAACTCTCGGGTCTCGTGTCGACCTGCCAGTTGACGGTGTCGGTCGAGCAGGAGGAGTTGGGCGGCCTGGGGGGCGTGGCCACGGCCGAGGACTGTCGCCGACAGGGGCTGGGCGAACGGTTGTGCCGCGAAGCGCGAGACCTGTTTCGCGAAGGGGGCGGAGAGGCATTGTTCCTGGGAACGGTCAACCCGGCTGCCGCCAGGGTCTACACCCGGCTGGGCTGGCAGCGGCTGGCCGGCAGCACGGTCTATGCCAACATCACCGACGACCTGTCTCCCGAGGAGTTCCTGGTCGACTGGTACCGCGGTGCCACCGGCCCGGTGACCGTCAGCCCGGGCACCGCTCATGCCCGGGTCCCCATGATCCCCCTGCTGCTGACTCCTCACAGCGAACAGGTCCTCGACGCCAGCGTGAACCTGGTTTCGACCCGCTACGCCCGCCAGGATTCGTGCATGGGACTCTACCCACGCTACGCTGAACTGGCTGAAGGGGGAGGTGCGTGGTTCGGAGGCTGGAGCGAAAATCGGAGACTGGTGGGGCTGGCCAGTGTCCGGCCCCTGGTGTCGGGGGATGCCGAGTCCGAATGGACTGCTCAGATCGATGGCTGCGTGCACCGGGTGGCTCGAACCGCATGGCGAGACCTGATCGACGCGGCCCTGGCGTGGGCGAGCGAGGCCGGTGCCAGCGAGGCGCTGGTGGTGACCTCGGTCGAGGACGAGCTGAAGAGAATCCAGTTTGAAGCGATCGGGTTCCGGTCCGACGGGGCTGGCGACGAGATCGATATCGGTGGACGATGGGTCGCTACCATCCGGTTGAAACGACTGTTGTAGGGAGACGGGCAATTCGACCCCAGAGTCGTCTGGCCCCGAGTGGATGAGTCATGACAGATCACGACGTGCAGCAATCGTCTGATGCGGAACCGGAACCGAAATCGGAAACCCGTCCTGGGGGTGCATTGCAGCCGTGGGATGTTGGCAGCCTGCCCGATCCGCCAGCGTTGAGCTTGAAGAAGTTGCCGACATTGATCGGTCCGGGGATCCTGATGGCCGGCGTGGCGATTGGTGCCGGCGAGTGGTTGTTCGGTCCGGCTGTCAGTGCTCAATACGGCGGCACGCTGCTGTGGTTGGCGCTGCTTTCGATACTCGGGCAGGTCTTTTTCAACATCGAGGTGATGCGGTACGCGTTGTACTGCGGCGAGCCGATCGTGGTGGGTTACTTCCGCACCACTCCGGGTCCACGTCTGTGGCTGCCGTTGTACCTGGTGCTTGAGGTCTGCAACATCTGGCCGTTCATGGCGGCCAATGCGGCGGTGCCTCTGGCTGCGGCGATCTTCGGCCACCTGCCCACCGACCTCGACTACAGCCTGCTGGGGATCACGATGACCGAGGCCGAGTGGGTCAAGGCCCTGGGGTACGTGATCTTCCTGGCCGCGTTTCTGCCTCTGATCTTCGGCGGCACGATTTACCGGGTGATCGAAAAGATGATGACCTTCAAGGTCGTCGTCGTGCTGCTGGTGCTCTCGGTGATCGCCGTATTCCAGGTCAGCTTGGACAACGCGGTCGAGGTGGTGACCGGTTTCGTGCGGTTCGGCCAGGTGCCGGATCGGGCCGAGTCGGTGATCGCCGGGCGCCACTTCTCGGTGATGGTCCCCGTCGACGGCAGGAAGGTCACTTTGCGTGGGACCATCGGCGAAGACGGGGCCGATTTCATCGAGCTGCTTGTCGATGGCCAGAAGGTCGGACCGAACCTGGAGGCACTCGACGAGAAGACCCGCGCGGTCCGCGTTGAGCTGGAGGCGATGGTGCGGAAGTCGGCGATCAACGGTCAATTCGAGGTGATCGACACCGATGGTCCGCGGCAGTTGATCATCCGCGGCCGGATTCGTGACCCTCTGACGAAGGGTCGCACCGAGGCGGCGTGGGTGGCCACGTCGTATGCGTTGGTCGAGGGAGACCGGACTCGGACTTTTGCCACCAGCGAGGTGATGCCCGAGGAGATCCGCGAGTGGGCCGATGAGCTGGTGAGTCTGCAGGGGATGCGTCGCACGGGGTTGATCGGCTACATCTCCGATCATGGAGAACTCCCCGACTTGAACTGGGCGATGATCGTCGCGTTTGCCGCGATTGCCGGCACCGGCGGATTGGCCAACACGCTCTCGTCCAACTACGCCCGCGACAAGGGCTGGGGCATGGGGCACCATGTCGGAGCGATTCCCAGTGCGATCGGGGGTCACGCGGTCGAGCTCTCGCACGTCGGCATGGTCTTCGATGTCGACGGGACGTCGCTGCAGCGTTGGAAGCGTTGGGTGCGTCACATTGTCCGCGACCAGGCCGGAATCTGGATGGGCTGCTGCCTGCTGGGGATGGCGCTGCCGTGCATGATGTCGCTGGAGTTCATTCGCAACGTGCCGGTCGAGGGCAACCGGGCGGCGGCGATGACCGCGGTGGGGCTGGCCGATCACATGCCGGACTACCGCGGACTGATCTGGCCCTTCATGCTGATGATCAGCTTCCTGGTACTGGCCCCCAATGCCGTCTTTTCCGGAGAACAGATTGCGCGTCGCTGGACCGATGTGATCTGGACCATCAGTCCACACGCCAAGCGACTCGAGGGCGGACAGGTCCGCCTGATCTACTATGGCATCCTGGGCGTATACGGTGTCTGGGGCCTGATCGCCCTGGCGATGTTCGATCCTCTGGAAATCGCCGTCATCGGGGCGGTGCTGCAGAATGTCGCGTTGGGGTGTGCCGCGTTGCACACGCTGTACGTCAACCGCACGCTGTTGCCCAAAGAACTGCAGCCCAACTTGCTGATGCAGTTCGGGCTGGTGTTCTGCAGCCTGTTTTTCATCACGGTGACGCTCGTGGTGGTGGTGACGCGCGTGCTGTGACCGGTCCCGGCTGGTGGAGAACAGGACAGGCACCTGCGGAGCCGGTCCCTGCAAGAGGTGGAACTTCTTGACCGTGCCCTCTTGCGGTTCGGATGATGGAGGCAAGGAGATTCTGCGCAGATGCCCGATCTGGTTCACCAATAGACGCTCTACGTCCGTGAGAAATACCACGGCAAGCCGTCGATGGTGTCGTTCTGGCACCAGTTGATGACGGTCAAGAACACTCACGCGTCGACGATGCTCGAGGTCGGCGTGAGGTCGGGGTTCACCAGCACTTACCTGCAGCAGCGTGGGGTCGACGTCACCTCCGTCGACATCGACCCGAATCTCGAGCCCGACGTCGTCGGCAACGTGCTGAGGCTGCCGTTTGCCGACGATCGGTTCGACATCGCGTGCTGCTTCGAGGTGCTCGAGCACCTGCCGTTCGAATTGTTCGGGCAGGCCCTGCTGGAGCTGAAACGCGTCTCACGCTAGCGAGTGATTCTCAGCCTGCCCGACGCCGGCCACAGCATCTATATGGGGCTGCGGTGTCCGGGCCTGAAGCCTCGACACTGACTGCTGCCTCGACGCGGTGGGCCGACCGAGCCGAACCACTTCTGGGAGATCAACCGGATGGGGTGTTCACTGAAGAGGGTGGTGGCCGAGATCGAATCGTCGGGGCTGCAGGTCGAGTGGACCTGGCGGGTGCCGGAATACTCGTATCACCGGTTCTTCGAGCTGGGCTATTAGCCAGCTGCCGCCGGGTTATTCGGCAAAGACCCGGTCGTCGGGATTGCCTCGCGAAAGCAGGTAGGCGAGCAGGTCGAGCAGTTCGTCTCTGCCGAGCGGGTGCAGCAGTTTCTCGGGCATCAACGAAGTCTTCGACGGCCGTGCTTCATCGACCTTGTCGGCCGGCACGGTGGTGATCCTGGTGGCGTCGAACGGGTCGGTGAGGATCGTGAGCGTTCCCTTGTTGTCGTTGACGATCCGCCCGGTGATCACCTTGCCGGCGGTGGTGACAACGGTGCTGGCCCTGTACTGGTCCGAGACGACCTTGCTGGGCACGATCAGTGCTTCGGCGAGGTCCTTGATAGTGAATCGTCCGGCGACGTTGCTGAGATCCGGTCCGGTGGCACCGCCGACTCCATCGAATCGATGGCAGGCTCCACATCGAGCGGCCTGGTAGCTGCGTCGTCCGTTGGCGAAGTTTCGGCCGGCGAGTCCGGCCTTTGCCGCGGCGACCACCCCATCGACGGTCCACGCCTGGCCGGGCCCCCTGGGCTTGGGCAGCGTATCGAGCTTCACGGCCGGCGGCGCGACGGTTGAAGCCAGTGCCTTCTTCTCGGCCGGCGACACGTTGACCAGTGCCTCGGTACGGATGTTGTTCAGGAACCCGATGTAGCTGGCTCCCCCACTGCGACCTCCCGCGTCACCGAGCCACTTGAAGTACTCGCGGCGTTGCTCGAGCGTCCAGCCGTACCGCATGGTCCTGAGCACGAAGGCGTAGTGGATCTTCTGCAGCTCGGGGTGGTTGGCCAGAATGCGGGCGATCGTTCCGCCGTAGCCCTGGTTGCGAGACAGCAGTGCGGCGAGGTCCTGTTTGACGACCGGTGAGGGCTTCTTCATCAGGGCCAGCGTCTTGTCGATGACGGTCGGCGAGTTGACGTAGGCCAGCAGCTGCGAGAGATCTCGGTCGAGGCGGTGCTCGCCGGCGGGGAAGGCCTTGTCGAGCTGGCCCAGGACGGTGGCCGAGGCGGCCTGGTCGGGAGCACCCATGCGGATGAACGTCAGCGAATAGGCTCGCAGCACACCCAGGCGGTCCTCGGTACCGAGCCTGGCCCAGCCGAGGCTGGCCAGGGCTCCCAGCAGCCTGGGCTGCAGCCGTTTGTCGCCCTGTCGTGCCAGGGCGATCACGCCGTTGATCACGGCTGTGGGATTCTGCCGGGTGAAGATGTCGTTCTGCCACGAGGCGACCGGTTGCGATTCGAGTGCCAGGCGGGCTGCGTAGCGAATGTGCCGATCGGCGTGGCCCAGGTGAGTCAGCCCAGCCTGAACGGCGGCAGGATCCTGCTGGCCGTGGAAGGCCTCGAGCGACCGACGGAGTTTTCTGAGTCCGAGGTAGTCATCAGAGGCGGGACCGGCCGGTTCGGTCGATTCCTTTCCGGTGTAGGTGACGCGGAACAACTCCGACTGGGCTCCTCGCCCACCGATCGTAAAGTACATCGCCCCATCGTCACCGATCGCCACGTCGGTCAGCGGCAGCGGTGCGCGGGCGATGAATTCTTCTCGGACACCGACATAACTGGCGCCCTGGGGCTTCAGGTGCACCGCGTACATGGTGCCGAACGTCCAGTCGCACAGGTAGACGGCTCGTTGGTACCGGGCCGGGAACTTCGCTCCGGTGCCGAAGTTCACACCGACGGGTGAACCGGGACCGAGGTCGACGACCTGGGGAAGGCTGTCGGCGTACCAGGTGGGCCACTTGCCGGTTCCGCTCCGCCAACCGAATTCGCTGCCGCTCACGGCGTGGCACAATCGGGTCGGTCGGTACCAGGGTGAGCCCATGTCCCATTCCATATCGGCGTCGTAGGCGAACAGCTCGCCTTCGGGGCTGAAGTCCATGTCGTAGGAGTTGCGGTAGCCGGCGCTGATAATGCTCCAGGTCTTTCCGTCGGTGTCGGTCCGAGCGATCCAGCCGCCGGGGGCCATCCGGCCGCGGGCGTGGCCTCGAGCGTCCCACTGCCGTGGCAGCAGCAGGTCCTCGGCCCAGTTCCCCGGCAGGTGGTTGGCACTGAGCCCGTCGGGGGGATTGGTGTGGTTGCCGGCGATCAGGTAGATCGACTTGCCGTCGGGTGAGAGCCTGAGTGCATGAGGCCCGTGCTCACCGCCTCCGGCTAACGCCTTGAGCTTCTCGATCTTGTCCCACTCGCCATCCTTGTCGGAGTCGACGGCTCGGTAGAGTCCGCTGCCGGGTCCGCCGTTGGCCGAGATGTAGAGGTGTCCAAAGGCGACCAGCATGCCCTGGGCGCTGCTGATGGGCAGGTCGAGTTTTTCGACGCGGGTCGGTTCGCCGCTGCCGATCTTCGGGGGTGTAATCCGGTAGATGCCCCGGCCGCCCTGGTCGCTGGCCAGCAACCGGCCCTGGCCGTCGCTGACCAGGCAGACCCACGAGCCCTGGGTGGGCTTGGGGACCGTGTAGAGGCGTTCGACCTGGAACCCGGGCTGGACCTGGAACAGGCCTCGCTTGGTCTGGGGCCGACCACCAGCAGCGAAGACGTTGCCCCAAGGGCCGATACCCATCGTGCCCAGGACGACCGCCGGGGAGGTGGTCTTGGCGTCGCGAGTTTTCGACACCTGCCAGTTCTTGTCGCTGATGAGCGTGGAGATCTTGCCCGCGGCATCCCGGTAGACCAGTTTCACGGCCAATGCTGCCGGCCCGCCCGAGTTACGACCCTCGATCTCGATCAGGTTCTTGCCCGGCAGCAGGTGCTGTTGGATGTCGGCGGCCACCGGAGCGTTCCAATCGTCGGCTGAGAGCAGTCGCTTGCCGTTGATCCACATCACCAGGTGGTTGTCGCAGCTGGCGATGATTCGAGCCTGCCGTGTGGTCGCGGTGAAGCTGCGGCGGAAGTAGTAGCGGTCGTTGGCTCCGGCCGACTTGCCGCCCCAGATCCACTGGGCCTTGGGTCCGGACGTGAAGTTGAGTTTCCTGGTCGCCGGGGTCTTCCTGGCCGGCTGCTTGGTGCCCTGGACCTCCACCGGAACAACCTCTGGCTTCTGCGTGAACACTTTTCCGGCCGAGTGAGCGGTAAAGGGGAGTGCCAGGGTGGCCAGAGTCAGCGAGGCGAATAGGGCGTTGCGGGTCATGCATGTCATGCTGGTGGTCTCGTGCTGAAGAACTCTGTGAGCGACGACCGCTGCCGCCTATGCGATCAGGTCGTCGACAACTTCGCCGTGGATGTCGGTCAGCCGGAAGTCACGGCCACTGTAGCGGAAAGTCAGCCGGTTGTGGTCGATTCCCAACAGGTGCAGGATGGTGGCATGGAGGTCGTGGAAGTGGACCTTATTCTCGACAGCGTAGTACCCGTATTCGTCGGTCCGCCCGTAGATGAGCCCCGGCCGGATGCCGGCACCGGCCATCCACATGGTGAATCCGTGAGGGTTATGATCTCGGCCGTTGCCGTTTTCGGCGGTCGGTGTGCGTCCGAATTCGCCGCCCCAGACGACCAGTGTCTCGTCGAGCAGTCCTCGCGACTCAAGATCACTCAGCAGGCCGGCGATCGGTCTGTCGACCGATCGGGCCATCTGCCTCATGGCGGACTCGAGTCCCGAGTGGTGGTCCCAGCCGTTGCTGTTGCACTGCACAAACCGCACGCCACGCTCGGAATACCTCCGGGCCAGCAGGCACTGTCGGCCAAAGTCCTCGGTCGCCTTCTCGTCGATTCCGTACAGGGCCTGCGTGGCCCGGGATTCGGTTTCCAGCGCCTGCACCTCGGGTGCTGCCGCCTGCATGCGGAACGCGAGTTCGAACGAGGCGATACGGTCTTCCAGCGCCTGGTCCGACCCGGTCAACTCGAGCTGCTTGCGGCCCAGCCGCCGGATCATCTCGAGTTCCTTTTGCTGCACGTCCCGCGACGCTGCGGGCTTGATGAAGGGGAACTTCGCCCGGGAGGCCGGGGTGCCGTCGCGACCCAGCGGTGTGCCACCGCAGGCGGCCGGCAGGAAGGCCGAACCGAAGTTGTTGGTTCCACCCTGTGAGAGTGCCTGGCAGATGGTCACGTAGCCGGGCAGGTTGCGGTTCTCGGTGCCCAGTCCATAGACCAGCCACGAACCCAGGCTGGGCCGGATGAAGGTGTCGGTGCCGGTGTGCCATTCGAGCACCGCCCCGCCGTGACGCGGGTTGGTGCAGTGCATCGAGTTGATGATGCAGAGGTCGTCGACCCGCGAGGCGACTTCGGGAAAGACCTCGCTGACCGCAGCACCCGACTCGCCGTGACGACGGAAGCTGAACGGAGAACCGACCAGGTTGCCGTGACGTAGCGGGAACGAGAGCACTCGTGGCTTGGCAAAGGGAAGCGGTCGGCCGTGCTCGGCGACCAGTCGCGGCTTGGGATCAAAACTGTCAATGTGGCTGGGTCCGCCGAACATGAACAGCATGATCACCCGCTTGGCACGAGCCGGTCGGGGCGAGGCGTTGGGCAACAGCAGGTCGTCGCGGGTGGCACCCGGCTCGGTGGCGACGGACTCGTCACCGAGCAGGCCGGCCAGCGCCAGCGAGCCGAAACCGGCTCCGAGCTCGGAAAGAAACCGTCGGCGGTGTCCGATCAATTCGGGCATCATTTATTCGATGTACACAAACTCGTTGCACGAGACCAACACCCGGCAGACGCTCTGCCAGGCTGAGAGCGGATCGTCGAATCCGCCGAGGAACTCGCGCCACAGGGTGCGTTCGTCGTCGCGAGGTTCGCGGCCGAGGATCTGGCGGTAGGCCAGTGAGAGCCGGAGTGCGTCGGTGGGCTGAACCTGCAGGGCGGTGGCCATGGCACGAGTCGACTCGGTCACCAGCTGCCCGTTCATCAGGAACAGCGCCTGCGGTGCGACGGTGGTCTCTGCCCGGCGTCCGCTGGGGACGGCCGGGTCGGGGAAGTCAAAGGCCTCGAAGACCTCGTAGACGGCACTGCGGAGGACCGGCAGATAGACGCTGCGGCGGGGGACGTCGAAGCGGATCTTCGAGCGTGGGGTGCCGCTGGAGAGATTGTCGAAGGCGCGGGCGTCGATCGGTTGGCCGCCCATGGTCTCGTCGAGTCGATTGGCAAGTGCCAGCAGCGAATCGCGAAGCACCTCGGCGTGCATCCGCCGCCGGTTCATCTTCCACAGCAACCGGTTGGCCGGATCGAGTTGGCTGGCCCGCTGCCGTGTGCCCGGGGCAGCAATCGTGCTCATCCGGTAGGCACCGCAACCCATGATGCGGCGGTGCAGCTGCTTGATCGACCAGCCGTCGGCAACCAGGTGTATGGCCAGCCAGTCGAGCAATGGTTGGTTGTCGGGTCGTTGGCCGAGTCGCCCGAAGTTGTCGGGAGAACGGACCAGTCCGTGGCCGAAGTGAGCCTGCCAGATCCGGTTGACGAGTACTCGAGCCGCCAGCGGGTTGCGGTCGGATGCGACCCAGCGGGCCAGTTCCAGCCGACCGCTGCCAGGTCCTGAAAGCGGCTGCTGGTCGAAGCCGGCGGCGATGCGAGGAAACCGGCGAGGGACGCGGGGGCCGCGGGTCAGGTGGTTGCCCCGGAGGAAGATCTCGAGATCCGAGCCCTCGCCGTCATTGACGGCCATCGCCTTGGGGATGGCTCGGTAGGCTGTGCGGGCGGCCTCGAGTTCATCGGTGTAGGTCTGCCGCTGGGTGGCCGACATGTCCTGCCGGTTGCCCAGGACCAGGATCCGGTCGAGCCGGTCGATGGTGCCTTCGAGCTGGCTGAGTTTCTGTTCGAGTGCTGCGGGGCCCAGTGCGCGGGCATTCCACTTGGAATCGACGCGGAAACTGAGCATCACCTGGGTGCTCTTGAAGATCCCGGCCAGAGCGTAGTAGTCGCTGGTGGGCACCGGGTCGAACTTGTGGTCGTGACACCGAGCACATCCCAGCGTGAGTCCCAGGGTGGCTCGGCCGAGCGTATCGATCTGGTCGTCGACGATGTCCATCTGCTGCTTGGTCGGGTCGTCCTCGGCCAGCATCTTCGGTCCCAGCGTCAGGAACCCCGTGGCAATCACCCGGGCGTACGCTTCGGAGACCGGTTCGCCGGGCACCGCTCTCAGCAGGTCGCCGGCGATCTGGTCGACCAGGAACCGGTCGAATGGCCAGTCGACGTTGAATCTCTCGATGACCCAATCGCGGTACCTCCAGGCGTCGGCGTAATAGAGGTTGTCGTCCATGCCGTTGCTGTCGGCGTAGCGAACGACATCGAGCCACAATCGGCCCTGTCGTTGGCCGTAGCGGGGTGAAGCGAGTAGTCGATCGACGAGTCGGGCGAACGCACCGGGGCGGATATCGGCCAGGAAGCGGTCGACTTCTACAGGAGTCGGTGGCAGTCCGTGGAGATCGAGCGTGGCACGGCGGACCAGGGTGCGGCGGTCGGTTGCGGGGGCCGGCTCGAGTCGAGCCTCTTCGAGCCGGGCCAGCACAAAGTGGTCAATCGGCGATCGAATCGTGCCGCGGTTGCGGACGCTGACCTTGGGGGGAGCGGTTTTCGTGGGGGGCTGAAACGCCCAGTGATCTCGCGAGGCCTGGTTGTAGGGAAACGCATCGGGGTCGGCGGTCGGCCGGGTCCGCACCCCGGTCGGCTTTTGTCCCGGCCACAAGGCACCTCGCCTGATCCACTCGGCCAGGTCCGCCGCCTCACGCAGCGGCAGCTTGGTCTTGGGCGGCATGTCGGGGGTGGCCGGGTCGTGTCGGATGGCGAGAACCAGCAGGCTGTTGTCGGGGTCGCCCGGCTTGATCGCCGGCCCCGAACGTCCTCCGGTGAGCATCGCGGCGAGCGAGTCGAGTCGGAGGCCGGCTTCGTTCTCTGTGTCGGGGCCATGGCAATCGAAGCAGCGGCGCAGCAGCACCGGCCGGATCCGCGTTTCGAAGAACGCGGAGTCCCGGGGCGAGACTGTTGGCGGAGCGGCCGAGAGTGTCGCCGGTCCGCAGGCCAGGATCACGATGGAAATCCAGATCCGCATACAGCCAATCTACAGCAAGGCGAATCCCCATGGCATGCATGGCGTGTAGGGCGGTCTCGGATTGGCCTTTCTGCTCTCGGTAGGGCATGCTGTGCGTGCCGGACGGGAACGCCGGCGGACACACCCAGCAAAGGACTCAAGCATGGCCAGCCAACCGCTCGCGCTGCTGCTCGCGATCGCTCTGTCCGTATCGACACTGCCCGCTGCCGAGTGGACCGGTTGGCGAGGACCCAATGGTGACGCCAGGGTCCCAACCGGCAGCCTGCCGACGGCCTGGGCCGCGGGGAAGAACGTCGCGTGGAAGACCAGGACACCGGGACCGGGCACGTCCTGTCCGCTGGTCGTCGGCGAGCGAGTCTACGTGACCTGCTACACCGGTTATGGACTCGAGCCCGGCCAGGGAGACCAGAAGCAACTCATCCGGCACCTGCTGTGCCTGGATCGCAAGACCGGTGAGGAACTGTGGACGAAGCGGTTCGAGCCGAAGTTGCCCGAGCACAAGTACGCCGGCGAGGGGTCCTACCATGGATACGCGGCCAGCACTCCGGCGACCGACGGCAAGCGGCTGTACGTGTTCCTGGGCAAGAGCGGTGTGTACTGCCTGGACCTGGACGGTAAGCAGCTGTGGCATGCCGACGTCGGCGGCGGCACCAATCGGTGGGGTACGGGGACGTCACCGCTGCTGTACCAGGGGCTGGTGATCGTCAACGCGAGTGTCGAGAGCGGTTCGATGGTGGCGCTGGACCAGAAGACGGGTCGCGAGGTGTGGAAGACGGGCGGAATGTCCTCGTCGTGGAACACTCCGGTGATCACCCGGTCACCAGGTGGCACAGCGGAGCTCGTGGTCAGTATCTCGGGCCGCGTGCTTGGCCTGGATCCCGGCAATGGCGAAAAGCTCTGGAACGCCGACGGAGTGCATCGCTACGTCTGTCCCAGCGTGGTGGCTCACAAGGGCGTCGCCTACATCATCGGCGGCGGAAACACGTCGCTGGCGGTGAAGGTGGGTGGTCGAGGAGACGTCACCAAGTCGCACGGTGTCTGGAGGCTGAGCAAGGGCTCGAATGTCTCCTCGCCCATCTACCACGAAGGCCACCTCTACTGGGCTCACGACAGCAACGGCTCGGTGTTCTGCCAGGACGCGGCAACCGGGAAGATCATCTACCAGAAGCGGCTCGAGCCACGACCCGGCCGCATCTGGTCCTCGCCCATCCTCGGCGACGGCAAGATCTACTATACGTCTCAGCACAACGGCACCTACGTGATCGCCGCGGGACCGAAGTTCCAGATGCTGGCCCACAACGTCTTCTCGGACGACAAGACCCGGACCAACGCCTCACCGGTCCCCTCGCGCGGCCAACTGCTGTTCCGCAGCGACCAGGCGGTCTACCTGCTCGGGACCGAGGCCGATTGAGGCGGTCTTGTGCTCGATCCCCCTTGGCTGTTTGCCCAATAATTGCCGATAATCCTGCTAGGATGAACTCTCGTTGATGTATGTCACCTGATCCGGATCGGTTCATGCACGCTCACGACCACGCCTTCACCAGTTTCAATCCGCGTATCCGCGAGGGCCTGATGCACCTCGACCGGCGGGGCATGATGAAGGCATCGATGGCAGGGTTGGCGGGTCTGAGCCTGCCGGCATTGCTGGCCGAGCGTGCTCACGCGGCACAGACGGGTCGCCCGATGGGCTCGCGCAAGTCGGTGATCCTGTTGTGGATGTGCGGTGGACCGAGTCACATCGACACGTGGGACCCCAAGCCGGACCGTCCGTTCAACAACCGCGGCCCCTTTGGCGTGATCCAGACCGCCCAGCCGGGCATCTTCATCTGCGACCGCCTGCCCAAGCAGGCCGCGATGCTCGACAAGTTCACGGTGATGCGGTCTGTGAATGCTCACAAGAGCAACCACGAGCCGAACATGACGTTCCAGACGGGGCACCGCGAGGCGGCCCCGAGGCGAAACAAGCACGGCCGGATGTATCCGGCGATTGCCTCGTTCGTGGCCAAGCACCGTGGAGCCAACGATCCGGGCATGCCGGCCTATGTCGGCTTCCAGCGTCACCCGTGGCACCTGGCCATCGGCGGCTGGCTGGGCAAGCAGTACGACCCGTTCATCGCCAACCAGGCCACCAAGTTGCCCGTCTACGACAACGCCGGCAAGGACACCGGTCGGATGTCGGGAGCCGACCTGTTCCAGTTCCCCGACGGGATCAGCGTGGGCCGGGTGAAGAACCGGCAGCAGCTGGTACAGCGATTCGACCGCCTGCGTCGCGACATCGACCAGCGGGGTTCTCTCGAAGCCGTCGACACGTACCGTGCCAAGGCGGTCGACATGCTGCTGGGCCGAAAGGCCCGCGATGCGTTCGACCTGACGCTGGAAGACCAGGCGACGATCAAGTCGTATGGCAGTCACCTGTGGTGCCAGCAGGCTTTGCTGGCCCGGAGACTGGTCGAGGCCGGTTCGAGCTTCGTGACGCTCGATCTCAGCTACCACTCTGCC
>Ga0310120_10000341_pt1 | contig 37752 bp, 41 predicted proteins | sample CB27_AW_983_MG_FD_203506 | JGI IMG/M metagenome (GOLD analysis project Ga0310120, IMG submission 203506) | Marine microbial communities from Western Arctic Ocean, Canada - CB27_AW_983 | ecosystem: Environmental > Aquatic > Marine > Oceanic | place: Canada: Western Arctic Ocean | collected...
AGGCCTACAAAAAGGGCGTAAAGATCACGCGCGAACAGATGGACGAGTTGGACCTGACCAACGACGAGGCCATGCCCAAGTGAAACTACACCCTACAGCCTGCAGAAAAGTCGGGAGTTATTCTTTCGCCGCCGCTTAGACGCGGGTACTTCTCTTTAGTGTGGGGAAAAACGATTCATTGACAGCGCGATTGATTGCTCGACGCAGACCGTGCTCGCCGGCACCACGTCCCTCGTCAGAGGGCGTCGTCCCAAACCGCAGCACAAAGCGTCCTCCCGTGGACAGCGAGAGGTTGTCAATGAGCTTGCGCGTCAAATCCTGCCACCGCCAGCTTCGCTTCCTGCCCAAGAGTGTCCGAATAGACTTTCGGAGCTCTTGGTCGGACGCAGAGTACGTGACTTCGCCTTCGGCGGCACGAATGCCGATATGGAAGCGAATCTTGCCTACGCGCGCTGAACCACGGTAAATGCCGATCCCGAATTCCTGCTTGTCCAGCAATGCCATCGTCGCCATTTTCGTTGACTCCTTTGTTGAGACCTGGCATTTTCAGGTCCCGTCAGAGTTGTTGTTTAGTTGATGTAACGCGTTTACAAGCAAGGATTGTCCCTAAGTGTGGATTTTCACGGGCTACACAATCGGAGGGGGGTTCCCCCTGGCAACCACTAGGGGTTGTGGCGTTTATAGGTGTGACTAGCCCCGGCATTGCTGCGCATGGTTTCATAGGTCCGTCGTGTAGGAATTTCCCTACGAGCATTAGGGGGGGTCCCCCTCTAGTCCGTTAAGCTTTGATTCTACACTAGTAACGGCTCTCTTTGAGCGCGAGTGTAAATCCCCACACTACTTCCGGAGAAGCCCCCGCTTCCACGACGCGCACCGAACGCCCTCGGGGCGCCCACTGTCGCGGGTCGGTAGAAAGGAACAGGGCCAAGGTAGGGGCGCCCGCCGCGGCCGCTAGGTGACTAACGCCCGAATCGTTGCCGATGAAGGCGGCCGAAGAAGCGAGAAGGGTAGCGAGATCGCGCAGCGGAAGCTCTGCCGCGACCGGACCCGGCACCGCCCGCGAAAGGCTCGAGACGACGTCATGGTCAGCTTCCCCCTGGATCCAGAGCAGATCCTGTCCCGCGGCGGTAGCGCAACGGGCAAACTCGGCGAACCAATGAGGCGGCCAGTTCTTTTTCGGACTGCCGCTCGAAGGATGGATAGCAATAAAACTCGCCGGTGTGAGGCCATAGAGCTCGAGGAGCGGACTAGGGTCGCCGAAGCGAAGCTCGGGCGGAGCAACGGGTGCTCGAAACCCCAGCGCCCGCACGGATGCCATCAGATGGTCGCTCGCGTGCACGGCTTCGGGTGGATTCGGCGACGTTTCGACACAACGGAGCTGCAGCCGGTCGGCTTTTACGCCGAGAAGCGGAAGGCGCGCCCAGGCAACGATCAAGTCGAAAGCCTCGAGAAAAGTGAGGAGCTCACGATCCTCGGCGCGCTCGTCGAAAAAGGCACGGAAGCGAGCGCGGTCGATTGAGTGCACGTCATGAGCCAAACCAGGCGTTTTCGCGAGCTCGGAGTAAGGCAGCGTCCCGAGAAGCTCGACACGGTTGCCCGGAGCCACCAGGGCCGCAATCGCGGGAAAGGTGAGAATGGTGTCGCCTAGCGAGCCGGCACGAATGGCGAGGATGTGCTGTCCTTTGTCCACCAGTACGGAATTCGTCCCTATTTCCTGGCGACGAGCTCGTATTGCTCCTGATACATATTTTGATCGGAGCGGATGTCGACCTCGTTATGCAGCATCGATTTGAGCTCTTCCATGGCCGGCGCTTCTTTGCCGCGCAAAGCGCGCGCCAGCTCAGGGTGCACCCGTAGCGTGAGCCCTTTGGAATATACGACGAAGTCCTTGCGGACCTGATCCACGATTTCGTAAGCCAGGGTAGTCGGTGACTTGATCCAGCTGCTTCCCTGACACGAGGGACAGGGCCGGCACAAAACACGCTCGAGCGAGCGCTTGACACGTTTGCGCGTGAGCACGATGAGCCCGAACTCGTTGATCTGGATACTTTTGGTGGGCGATCGATCTTTTTTTAACGCTTGTTCGAGAGCCGAGTAAACCTTGTTCTGGTTTCCTCGCTCCTCCATGTCGATAAAATCGATCACGATAATGCCGCCCAAATCCCTGAGCCGTACCTGGTGAACAATCTCTTCGAGCGCTTCAAGATTGATGCGCGTAATCGTGTCTTCGAGCCGGCGGTCCCCGGTGTAGCGTCCGGTATTGACGTCGATGGCCACGAGCGCCTCAGTCTGATTGATGACGATGTAGCCGCCGGATTTCAGCCAAACCTTGCTGCGCAGAGCTTTATCGATCTCGGACTGCACGCCATATTCGTCGAAGATGGGGTAATTCTTCGAGTAGTACTTCACCCGATGCAGGATCTGGGGCTGGATTTGGCGCACATAGTTCAAAACTTGATCGAAGAGCTCCTCGGAGTTGATACGAATAGCAGAGAATTCCGGGGACAAAATATCGCGGATGTACCTGAACACGAGGCCCAGGTCTTTGTGGATGAGCGCAGGGGCCTTGACGTGCTCGGCCTTCTCCACTATCTCGACCCACTTGTTCTCGAGATAAGTGAGGTCGGCGACGATGGCTTCATCATCCTTCCCCTCCGCCGCGGTGCGAACAATATAACCGCCAGGGCGCTTTTTGGTCCCCTCGATGAGGCGGCGAAATCGGGAGCGCTCCTCCGCCGATTCAATCTTTCGCGAAACACCGATGTGCTCGACCGTGGGCATGTAAACGAGAAGCCGCCCAGGAAGGCTCACGTAAGAAGTGATCCGGGCGCCCTTGGTGCCGAGCGGTTCCTTGGCCACCTGCACGAGGACCTCTTGCCCTGCTTTCAGTAGCTCGTCGATAGACTGGTTGCTACTTTTCTTCGCCGCTCGGATCTCCCGCTCCGTCTCGACGATCCTCTCCTCCTCTTCGGTGAGATTGTCCTCGTCGTCAATGACGTCCGAAACATGGAGAAACGCGTCCCGCTCGTGCCCAATATCGACGAACGCCGATTGCATACCAGGAAGCACGCGATTCACACGGCCTTTGTAGAGATTACCCACGACACCGCGGCTTCGTTCGCGCTCGAAAGCCACTTCTGAAACCACGGAATCCTCGACGATCGCGAGACGCGTCTCTAGCAAACTGTAGCTGATGATCATTTCTTTGTTCGGCATTAGTGAGCCTCGGTGAGGCATGCCGAAGAGAGGACGGCTAGGGACGGAGCTTCTGCGGATTACACGTGCGCGAGACGCTCAATGCGCCTCGATCGATGTCTCGTCTTCATCCGAAAACAACGAAAGCGTTATTGCCAAACCAACAAAAGTCCTTTCGGGGACGTGGCGAAACGACTGTCGCAACTCGCTGAAAGCGACGCCAAACGTCCCTGCGCAGGGAAAGCTCCTTGCTATTCCCATCCAGCCGGCCTTTCTTAGGCACAGCCTCCTTTTGCAATGTCAGGAGGGAACGAGCCCTCCGAGAAAAACAACAAAACCGTTAGCAGCCATCACAATCAGTAAGGCGTTTCACCCTAAACTCTACCACAGACCATCATTCAGCATTCAGCATCAATTAACAAAACACCGCATCCTCACGTTCAAGATCAGGCCGAAGCCGACCAGAGTGGCTAGCAGCGACGATCCTCCGTAACTCATCAACGGTAGGGGAAACCCCTTGATGGGAACGAGCCCCGCCACCATGGACAAGTTGTAAAGCGCCTGAAACACGAACATCGACAAAACCCCGAAGACCAGATAGATTCCGAGCCGGTCTCGCGCCCGCCTGGCGGTCTCGAGGGATCGCAGCGCAATCACCAAGTAAAGAATGATGACCGTCACCACCCCGACGAAACCGAACTCCTCCCCCACGACCGCGAAAATGAAGTCGGTATGCGGCGTCGGGAGGAACTGCAGCTGGCTCTGAGTGCCCTCGAGCCATCCTTGGCCGACAAAGCCCCCGGCCCCGACGGCAATCATCGACTGGATACTCTGATAGCCGGCGCCCAGTGGATCGCGCGCCGGATCGAGAAACGAGTACACCCGCTCCTTCTGATAGTCTCTCAGCGCGAAATTCCACACGAGCGGAACGGTCAGAACCACGACGAAGACACCAAATAGAAGGAGTTTGGTCCTCACCCCGGCGAGCAGTGCCATCGCGGTAAACACGATCCCGATCGTGGCGGCCGTCCCGAGATCCGGCTGGAGCGCAATCAGAATCAACGGGACCCCGGCGAAGAGCCCGGCAATGAGGACCTCGGAGGTTCCGAGCTGATCCTTTCGCACGCCCGAAAAATACTTCGCGAGGAATACCACAACGGTGATCTTCGCGAGCTCGCCAGGTTGAAACGTTCCAAAGCCGAGCTCGAGCCAGCGATTCGTCCCCGCGCGCAATCCGCCGAAGAGCACGAGGTAAATCAACAAGCCCACGATCACGACATAGAGGAGCTCTGCCCGGTCGACGATCGTGTGATAGTCGAAGAGCATGACCACAAACATCAAGCTCAACCCGATGACAAATCGCGCGATCTGGGCTTTGTAGAGCTCCGGCGTCGGCCCGGACTGGCTTGCGCTGTAGATGACGAGCAGTCCGAACCCCGCGGCCACGAACAGCCCCAGGATCGTCACCCAATCAATGGAGCGCCACAGTTGTCTCTCGAGCACGCTGGTCCCTCTGTTCCAACTTTCCGTCGAAATAGGCCTTCAAGACCTGTTGCGCGATCGGAGCTGCTACGCGGCCACCGCGGCCGCCATGTTCCACGAGCACGGCAATCGCAATCTCCGGATTCACCCTGGGCGCGTAGCCGATGAACCAGGCGTGGGTGCGCAAGTGCTCTGGCCGGTCCGCGTCCCCAGACGCAGCCAGTCGCGCGCGAGAGGCGACTTGGGACGTCCCCGTCTTTCCGCTTACATCGATGCCACGAATCCGGGCGCGGCGCGCCGTCCCGACGCCATTCACCGCCTGGAACATCCCTTCTTGCAATGCCCGCCAATGTCCGTCGCGTAAGCCGACATGTCGCGCGGCCGGATCGAGCACCATGCGCGTGTACGGCTCGGGAGCGGCCCCGGCGGGTAGTCGCCGCAAGAACAGCGTGGGACGGTGAACATCGCCGGAGCTTCCTATCGTGGCCGCGAGCTGCGCCATCTGGAGCGCCGTCACGAGCACCGCTCCCTGTCCGACGGCCACGGAGATGGTCTCCCCCGCGTACCACGGCTCGTTGCGCGCCCTCTTCTTCCACTCGGGGTCAGGCACCAGTCCGGATACTTCATGGGGCAAGTCGATACCTGTGGGAGTGCCTAGACCAAACAGCCGCGCATAATGCGCGATGGTCTCGATCTGGAGCTTTTGGCCGAGCCGAAAGGAATAGCTATTGCACGACTGCGCCAAAGCCTCGACCAAGTCCACGCTTCCGTGCCCTCCCGCACGATTGCAGTGAAACACGTTCCCGTAGAGCCGCACCCAGCCCTTGCAGCTCATTTTCGTTTCCGGGGTCACGAGCCCCTCCTCGAGTGCGGCCGCGGCCACCACGAGCTTGAATGTGGAGCCGGGAGCATAGCGGCCCTGCGTAGCGCGATTCGTAAGCGGGAACTGCGGGTCGTTCGTCAGAACGCGCCACGCCTCACCGTCGATCGCTCCGGAAAACCTGTTGGGATCGTAGGCGGGAAAGCTGCCAAGAGCGAGCACTTGGCCGTTTCTCGGGTCGAGGGCTACCACGGCACCCGCTTTGTCGGTGAAAGCTTCTGTCGCCACCCGCTGGAGATCGAGGTCGATCGAAAGCTGAACCGACTCGCCCCAAAGAGGCGGGACTTGCTCGAGCACACGCTCGCGTCTCCCGCGGCTGTTCACGACGAAACGCCGCACACCGTTTTTGCCCATCAAAGGTCGGTTGTAGATCCGCTCGATGCCTGACTGCCCCACGTAGTCGTTGCGCTCTGTGCCGGCAAACTCGTCCGAGCCGAGCTGCTGTTCACTCAGCCGTCCCACATGGCCGACAATGTGGGCCGACAAGCTCCCAGCGGGATAGTAGCGGCGCGGGACGAACTGTATGCGCGCCCCGGGAAGCTCGAGTTGGCGCGCCTCGACCTTCGCCACTTCTTCAATAGGAAGGTCCTCTTTGACCAGTGCGGGTCCCAAGCGCGCACGCCGCAGATGGGCCTCGAAATCTGCGTCCGCCGGAAGCGCCACAAGCCCGTCGAGCGCTCTGAGGGTCTCCGGGCGGCCTTCTTCGAGCGTCAGATTAAAGGAAGGGCGATTCTCCGCAATGATGCGGCCGTGTCGGTCGAGAATCAGCCCTCGCGGAGCGGCCTCGGAAACGGGCCGTACGTGATTGGCCTGGGCCTGACGCGCGTAGGCAGCCGACCGCACGACTTGCAGCTGCCAATAGCGCAGCACGAGACCCGCAAACAGAAGGATGAAGAGCGCGCGCCACCAAACGAGGCGTCTTTGAAGTGGCCTCAAATCGTCATAAATGTTCATCGCGCAGAGCGGGGTTACAGTGTCTCAGAGGATCGATTCCGATCCACTCGACCTAATAGGAGGATACCAGCGATCGCGTTGCCGACACACAAATAAAGAGGGGTCAAGCCCTCGCCGAGAACCCGTGGTTCTTCGGCGAGACGGCCGACACTCGCAAGGATCGCCATGTCGAGCAGTGTCGCCCCTACGAAGAAGAGAAGGCGCCTGGACCATCCCCGAACGATCAAGTGGTGCCCCCCGATACCCGCAAGATAACCCACGGTCGTCTTCGAGATCCCGTTGAACCCGAGCAAGCCTCCTGAGAACGCGTCCTGCAACAGTCCAACCGCGGTGCCGGTACAAAGCCCCACCATCCGTCCCCGGAGAAGGCCGAAGGTCACCGCAATCACCGTGAACAGGTCGAGGTAGACGTTTAGGAAGCCGAAGTAGCGCCCGAGCACAGTCTGGACGAAGAACGCGACCAGAATCGCGAGAGCGATGTCCAGAAACTTCACTCGACCTGTTCGGTGATCTCGATGTCACCGACAGCAGGAAGGATGAAAACCTCCTCGAGGCGCGAGAGCTTAGCGGCAGGTTCGACGGTGATGGTTTTGAACAGACGCGGCCCGTTGCGTACGGAAGCGACGTGGCCGATGGCGATGCCTTTGTGGTAGATCCCGTCGATTCCTGACGTCACGATGGGATCCCCTTCGACCACGTCGTCGAGATTGCTGACGTAGTTCAACAGAAGGCCGGACGGGCTCGACTGCTCCCCGCTTCCTGCTACGATGCCACGGTTCCGCGTGCGCGTAAGAAGCGCGCCGACGGAGCAATCCCGATCGGTCAAGAGCTGAATTTGAGCAACGTCCGGCCCCAAGGAGATGACGCGGCCGACTAAACCTCCGGCGGCGACGACGGGTGCGTTCAGCACCACTCCACGGTTCTTGCCCTGATTGACCGTGATCGTGCGAAACCAGGCGCTCGCGTCGAGACCTATCACCTCGGCAACGATCGGCTCATATGGAAGGCGCTCAGCGAGCTCAAGCACCCCGGAGAGCCGGCGGTAGCTCGCGACAAGATCCCGCTCCAGCCATACCGCTTGTTCGAGCCTCGCGACCTCTTCGCGAAGCCGCTGGTTGTCTTCCCTAACGCCGCGCAGGTCGACATAGCCGTTCCACGTCGAGCGAGCGCCGCTGACAATAGCGTCGGCCCCGCGTTGAAACGGTGACAGGAGTGCCACGATGAAGCCGCGCAACGCCGCGTCTCCCCGCTCCGTCGTCACTTGCGACGACAGTAGAAGCGCCTGCACAACGACGACGAACAGAAAGAAAAAATGTCCTCCGCGGGACCCCAGCGGGGCGTTTAGTGTGCTAGCCATGAACGATTAGGGTTTCCATGGAAGGCCCAGCTTTCCACCCGCAGGTTCTGGGCTCCAACCAGTCAGAAACTAGTATCTTGTTCGAACTTCGTGAAGCGCAGCCTACGGCCGCAGCCAAAAGGGACGGCGACAGAGGCACAGAGGCACGGAGAAAGCGAGAGCGAGCAACGAGCACTGGGCGGGCTGTATGGTTGCCAAGCTGTTCGACGCTGCTAGCAGCGTTATCCCCGGGGACGTCGGGAGCTCCCGGGAACATCTCGTTGCGCCCAGAAGTAACCATGAGTGTTTTCGAAACTCTGTGCCTCTGTGTCTCTGTGGCCATTCTTAAGGCACGGTAGTGTTAGTCGAGACAGACTTTCCTAAGTAGGTCGACGTCCTCGAGCATACGGCCCGTGCCTAGGACGACCGAGGACAGAGGGTCCTCTCCCATCGACACAGGAAGGCCCGTCTCTTCACTAAAACGTTTATCCAGGTTCTTGAGAAGGGCACCACCGCCCGTTAGGACGATGCCACGATCCACGATGTCCGCCGAGAGCTCGGGCGGGGTTCGCTCTAGCGCGACAAGCACCGCACTGATGAGGATGCTGACGGTCTCCTCGAGCGCCTCGCGGATCTCCTCGTCGGAAACGACCAGCGTCTTGGGGATGCCCTCGATCAGGTTGCGCCCCTTGATCTCCATGGTCACGGGTTTGTCGAGCGGGTAAGCGGAGCCGATTTCTATCTTGACTTGTTCCGCGGTGCGCTCTCCGATGAGCAGATTATAGTTCTTGCGGAGGTACTTGATGATGGCCTCGTCCATCTCGTTGCCCGCGACACGAACGGAGCTCGCATAAACGATTCCCGCCATAGAGATGACCGCGACGTCCGTCGTGCCGCCGCCGATATCGACGACCATATTCCCCGAGGGCTCCGTGATGGGAAGACCGGCGCCGATGGCGGCCGCCATCGCTTGATCCACGAGAAAGACCTCGCTCGCTTTGGCGCGCAGCGCACTGTCCTTGACGGCCCGCTTTTCGACCTGCGTGATCTCGGACGGGATGCCGATGACGATACGCGGCGCGATCCATACCTTGCGGTTGTGGGCTTTCTGGATGAAATAAGCGAGCATTTTCTCGGTTATCTCGAAATCCGCGATCACCCCGTCCTTCATGGGCCGGATGGCGGTGATGTGGCCGGGTGTGCGCCCCAACATCTCCTTGGCCTCTTTGCCGACCGCCTCGACTTTCTTCGTGATGTCATTGATGGCAACGATGGAAGGCTCGGAAACAACGATACCTCTATTTTTCACGTAGACCAGCGTGTTCGCGGTCCCGAGATCGATGGCGAGCGCGTTGGACATGAAACCAAAAATAGAGCGAAAGTTCATCCGACTCCGACTCTAATCTGTACCGTTGAATATCAAAGTTTCTGACTGTCTAAAACGTGATCAACTGGCGAGACAAACTGCATCTTTACCGTGTTCCTTAACACTATACATTGCTTGGTCCGCCTTTTGCCTAACAGGTTGAGGGCTACGCCCATGTTTTGGGTAGAGACTCACGCCGAAGCTCGTGGACAGCCGCTCCTCGAGCCCGAAATCCTTGAGAAAAAGGTGGACGTTCAGCGCCTCGCGGATACGCTCCGCCACCGCTAGAGCTCCGTGACCATCCGTGTCGGGCAGTACCACTACGAACTCATCCCCGCCGTATCGGCTGACAACGTCCTCCTCGCGCACGGCCCGCCGGATGAGCGTCCCGACCTCGAACAAGCTACGACTGCCGCAGAGAGGCACTTTCACAGTACCGTCGAGGTCGAGGAAGCGTGCCGTATGGTCGGTCTCACTCGCTTGTTCGACTTCGGGCTCGGCCTCGCGGAAGATTTCGAAATAACCGTAAATGCCGGAGCCGAACAGACCGACAGCCGAAAGCGTAGATCGTGCTACGCTTTACGGTAAACCACTCGATATGGATACCCGTGTTCGTTTGATACGGGTTGTGCTTTACCATTACCTACACTGCTGATTCTAAAGCAGTTTAGCACATCGAGCACACCCTACGCAACGCGCCGGCTTGATTGCGCCGAATGGTTTCGATAGCATGACCCGATCGAGGTTCATTGAATGCTGAAGTACTTTCGCAATAGGAAAAGCGTGGGCTGGTTCATGGGGGCGTTCCTCCTCATGCTGGTGATCGTCGCTTTCATCGCGCTCTACATCCCGGATTTCATGCAACCCTCGAACGTCGCCGGATCGACCGGCGAAGTCGCGTGGGTGGATGGCGACCCGATTTCGTCCCAGGCGTTCATCCAAGGCTACCGCGTGCAGGAATCGGTGTACCGGCAGCAAATGGGCGCCCAGTACAACCGGGACTTGCTCCGACAGCTCGGTCTCGACAATTACATCGTCCAGCAGTTGGTGCAAGAAAAAACTCTCACTCTCGAAGCGAGGCGCCTGGGGATGGGTGTCTCCGACGGCGAGGTCAGTAACGCCATTCAGAACGATCCGAGCCTTCAGCAAGACGGTCAATTCATCGGGCGCAACGCTTATCTGAACGTGCTCAGCAACGCAGGTTTGACGCCGGCCGATTATGAGCAGCAGGTTCGTGAGGGCCTGTTGCGAGCGAAGCTCGAGAACCTCGTCAAAGACGGCGTCGTCGTGAGCGATGCCGACGTCGAAGAAGAGTATCGTCGACGCAACGAAAAGATTCACATGGAATATACGCTCGTGAGCAAGGACGACTTCGGCGCGGATTACGAGCCGAGCGACGACGAGATCCGCGCCTTTTACGACGCCACCCCGAACGAGTTTTATCGGCCCGTGCAGCGCAAAGCCCGGTTCATCGCCCTCACCCCTCAGCTCTTCATGAGTAGGGTCACGGTGACCGACCGGGAGATTAAGCGCCACTACAACGAGAACATCACGCGCTTCTCATCCCCCGAACAAGTCCAAGCAAGCCACATTCTGTTCAAGACAGGCCCGGAAGTACACGAAGCCGAGATCCGCGCCAAAGCCGAATCCGTGCTCGCGCAGGCCAAGGGCGGCGCCGATTTCGCCGAGCTCGCGACCGAGCACTCCGAGGACACAACCTCGGAAAACGGCGGCGACCTCGGCTTTTTCGGCAGGGGACAAATGGTTCCGGAGTTCGACCAGGCCGCGTTCACGCTCCCCGTCGGTGCGATCAGCGATCTAGTCGAGACACAATATGGCTTCCACATCATCAAAGTCACGAACAAGCAGGAGGCCTTGACGCAGCCTCTCGAAGGGTTGCGCGAGCAGATTCGTGGCACGCTGACGCAAGAGAAAGCTTCCGCGCAGGTCGACGATGCCGTCGAGAGCGCCACCGAGACATTGCAAGCGAGCGGATCCATCGATGCGCTGACGGCCGAGTACGAGCTCCTCGTGCCACAAGACACCGCGTTTTTCGGCAGGTCCGACAGAATCCCGCAACTGTCGGCTTCGCAGGCCGCGGCCAACCTCGCTTTCGAGACGGCAATTGGAGATATCACAGCGGCCATCCCACTCGGTTTCGGCCGCGGCTACGCTTTCTTGCAGATCCGCGAAGAGCGGGCGGCGGGCACCGCTGATTTCGACGAGGTTCGCGTCGAAGCGGCGGAGAAACTGCGGAGCAGCCACGCCATGGATCTCGCGATCGCGCGCGCGAACGAGATACGCGAAGCGCTGCTATCGGGGGCGCCGACGGATGTCGGGCTCCAAACGAGCGAGATTTTTTTTAGAGGCACCGAGCTACCCGGGGCAGGGCGCTCCGTTGCCGCCCAGATGCGGGCCTTCGAGCTCGCGCCAGGAGAGGTCTCGGCGCCTCTCAAAGCTCAAAATGGTTACGTCATCATGCGCATCATCGAGAAATCAGGCTTCGTGCCTGCCGAGTTCGAGGAGCAGAAAGCCGGCTTCGAAGAGCAAATCTTGAGCGAGCAGCGGAGCCGAGTGTGGAGTGCGTTCGTCGCCAAATTGCAATCGAGATATAACGTCGACGTCGACTGGCAAGCGATCCGGGTGATCACGGGTTGAGCCCGTATAGGGAAAGTTCATGAAATTAGATCTGCGGGAGAAAGACGGGATCAGTGTTCTCGTCCTCGGAGGACAGCTGACCGGAGGCGGTGGTCACGAGCAGTTTCAAGAAACCATCGACACACTCTTGGCTGGCGGTCGCAATCAAATCCTCGTCGACTTCACCGAGCTCACCTTCATGGACAGCGCGGGGATGGGCGAGCTCGTCTCCGGGCACCGCACGGTCGAACGCTTCGGCGGCAAGCTGAAGCTTCTAAACCCCAACGAGCGCGTCCACAACACCCTCACGATTACAAAGCTCTTACCCATCTTCGAAGTCTTCGACAACGAAGAAAAGGCCCTCGCCGGCTGGACCCAAAACGCCTAGCAAGCTCAATGAGAACAAAAGACAAAGAGATCAATATTAAAAAAGCGTAACGCAAAGTCGCAAAGCAAAAGAAAGAAAAAAAGCAAGAAAGACCACTAACGGCGCCTCGATTCATCGCCGTCCCCCCAAAAAAAGGCTGGGAACGCGGCTCCTTTCATCTTCTTTCTCTTTTTTCCTTTGGCGTCTTTGCGACTTTGCGCGTTTGCGTTACGCGTTTTTATTATTGATCTTTTTCTTATGCCTTACCGGCTGAGGTTATTCGTGGCGGAGGGCTTCGACGGGGTTTTGTTGGGCGGCCCTCAGGGCTGGGTAGATACCGAAGCCCAAACCCGTCACGACCGCGAGCAGCATGGCGGCCAGGACGGCGCGGAAGCTGAGGGCGGTCGGCCAGTCGGCGTAGCTCGAGACGGCGTAGGCCGCGACCGCGCCCACAACGATCCCGGCAAGCCCACCGCTACCGGTGAGCAATAAGGCCTCCATCAAGAATTGCTGCACGATGTCGTCTCGGCTCGCACCGAGCGAGCGGCGCACGCCGACCTCCCGTATTCGCTCGGTGACGTTGGCGAGCATGATGTTCATGATGCCGATGCCGCCGACCACGAGCGAGATCGCAGCCACAGCGCCCACGATGACATTGAACTGGAAACGCGCGCGTTCATAGCTGGCAATGAGCTCTTGCGGCACGACGAGCTCGAAATCCCGAGCGCCTCGATGACGGCGCGACACCACCGACTCGATGAGCCTCGCCGAATCGCGCACCGCATCCGCTTCGTCGATACGAATGGCAATCTCGTCCACCCGTCCGCTGGGCTCAGGTATGACGGAAAGCGGGATAAAGGCAACCCGATTCACATTCCGTCCGGCGAGGCGCGAGCCCCGGCGTGAGCGCTCCCGCGGCTCAAGCGCCCCCACGACCATATACCACTCGAGCTCGATACGCACGCGCGATCCGACGGCGTCCTCGTAGGGAAATAGCGAGGCCGCAAGGTCGTGACCCAGCACGATGACGCGGTTCGCTTGACGCAGATCCGTATCCGCGAGAAAGCGACCCTCGCGCAGCACGAGCTCCTCGGTGCCGAAATAGGACGGCGTCGTCGCCACAACCGTAGCCTCGCTCCGGCGCCCTTCGTGCACGATTTGCTCCGAGAGCTCGCGTAGCGGCGCGAGGCTAAGGACGGGGGGACAGACCTCGGCGATGGCTCGCGCATCCGCGATCGTCAGCCCAGGCGATTGACGCGCTCTAGCATCGTGCGCCGTCTCTTCGGACAGCTTTCCGGCACGCACCGACACCCTAGTTACGCCGAGCCTTCCGACCTCGGCGAGGATCTCGCGACGCGCACCTTCGCCGACCGACAACATCGCGATGACGGCCCCCACGCCAAAGACGATACCGAGCGCCGAGAGCGTCGACCGCAATTTGTGCTGCACCAGTCCTCGCCACGCGAGCTGCGTCAACGCGCGAGGCTTCACGCCGCGCCATCCGATTCACTGTCGCGCACGAGCCGCCCATCGGAGAGCTCGATGACGCGGTCCGCGCGCGCGGCAATGCTTGGGTCATGAGTCACGAGCACGAGGGTGCGCCCTTCGGCGACGAGGCCTTCGAAAAGTGCCAAAACCTCCTCGCCGGTTCGGGAATCGAGATTCCCTGTAGGCTCGTCGGCGAGAAGAAGCTCGGGGTCGTTCACCAGAGCGCGCGCGAGCGCGGCGCGCTGGGCTTCACCTCCCGAGAGCTCAGAGGGACGGTGCGAGCTGCGCTCGAGAATTCCGAGGCGATCGAGCAGGGGTTCCGAGCGCGCGCGCCATTCCTTCTCGGGGCGGCCGCTATAAAGAAGCGCCGTCTCCACGTTCTCAAGCACCGTCATCTGCGGGATGAGGTTGAACGACTGGAACAAGAACCCGATGAGGCGGCTCCGAAGGCGGCTGGCCGCTTTGTCCTCGAGCTCGCCCGTGTCTGTCCCCTCGAGAAGAATTTGGCCACGGGTCGGCTGGTCGAGGACGCCGAGCAAGTTCATGAGCGTGGATTTCCCCGATCCGGAGCGGCCGACGATCGCCACGAAGCTCCCGCGCTCGATATCGAGGCTCACGCCGCCGAGAGCGGAAAGCTCGATCCCCGCGCGAGGGTAGATACGGTGGACGTCGACGGCTCGAACGAGTGCGGTCAAGAGCTCAGGGGCCCTCAGGGTAATGGCGCGACCACGTCGAGAAATCCAGGAAGAGCGTCGCCCCCGAGCGGGCTCGCGTGGTCGTTCGGATCGCGCAATAGAACCCTGTCGCCCGGATCGAGCCCGGTCTCGATCACCGTGTGGTTCTCGTTGCTGGGCCCGACGAGGACTTCCTGCACCTCGGGGGATCGGCGGCGCATAACGTAGGTATAGTGCCGGCCGCCCCGCACGAACACCGCTTCGAGCGGAACGTAACGTGCCTTTTCGAGCCGCTCGACGAGTAGCTCCACACGGGCCGACATGCCCGGCCGCAGCCGCGGGTCGGCCTTTTCGACGAGAATCGTGACATTGAAGTACTTGCCTCCCCGGCGCGCTTGGTCTGCTTGGGCAAGCGTGCCGATGAAACTGACCTCACCCTCGAGCGTGAGCTCGGGATAGGCTTCCACCGAGATCAAAACCTGCTGGTTTTTTTCGACTTTGTAGATATCCGTCTCGCGGACCTGTGTCTCGACCGTCATTTGAGAGAGGTCGGGCAGCATGATCAACGGCTGATTGGGCCAGACCTGATCGCCGACCTGCACCCTCCGCTTCTCGCTCCCGAAGAAGACCTCCTTGTAGATAACGAGTCCCGAGACGGTGGCTAGGATCTCACAGCGGTTCAAGTTCTCGCTCTGGAACTCGACGCGTGAGACGAGCTCGGAATATTTGCTGCGGGCGAGATCGAGCGTCGCATCCGCTTGCGAGAGGCGATACGTGTTCGCGCGATGGGTCTGGCGAAGCCTTTCCTTGCTGTTTTGGAGCGTCGCTCGCGAGCCCTCCATTTCAGCCGGCCGCGTGTACTTCATATAAGTGCGATGTTTGATCTCGAGAAGCTCCAGGTCTTCGGCTGCTTTCTCGACGGCTTGCTTGGAGCGGTCGAGCTCGAGCTTCGTGATGAAGCCTTCCGCGAGAAGCGGCTTCAAATCCTCATAGGACGCTTCGGCCTTCGCGAGCTCCCGCGTCGCTTGAGCGAGTCGAGCCGCGGACTCCGCTTCTGCGACCTTGCCTTTACCTTCTATGACGCTTTCGAGCTCGAGCTCCGCGAGCCGCACTTTGTCCGTCGATTGGGTCTTTTCTTCCTTGGCAGCAATGAGCAAGAGCTTGTGTTCTTCGGTCGCCTTCACGAGCTCGGCTTGGGCCTGAGCGAGCTGTGCCCTGGTTTGCTCGAGCTCTTCGGCAAAAGGCTGCGAGTCGAACTTCACCAGCATATCTCCGACGTCGACATGCGCACCCTCGGAGACGATCTCCAAAATTTTCGCCTGGCTTCCCGGGATCGCAGAGGAATAAGTCACCGAGCGAAGCGCTTGAAGCGTCCCGCTTTCGACAATCTTCACTTCGAACAGGCCTTCCTCGACGGCGGCCAAGAGCATCGGCCCAGAGGGGTGCTTCAACTGGATGACCAGGCCAATCGCTAAGAGCCCCATGCCGCCCCCCGCGAAGAGGGCTCGGCGCGGATGCGCCTTCAGCCACGAAGCGAGCACAGGCAACATACCGCTTCGCGCATCCCCTGGCGTCTCGACCGAGCTTTCGCGACGGAAAGTATCCGTGGTCTCGCTCACGGATGATGCCTCGCGCTCGGAAGAAAGCTGCCGGGTGCAAATTCCTTTTCGATGTCGAGCGTTCCCGTGACCCGCTTCAGCCGCATCTGCGAGACGTGATAGTCCGCGAGAAGCGACACGTAGTTGCTACGGGCTTGAATCAAGTTGTTCTCGGCATCGATGATATCGAAGTTACTCGCTAGCCCGCGCTGATAGCGCAGCGTCGCGAGCCGAAGCTGTTTTTCAGCGAAGTCAAAATTGCGCTCTTGCAAGAGGATGCTCTTTCCGACGCGCTCGACGTTGCGAGCGGCGGCTCGAACCTCGTTGGCGACGTTGTACTCCACGAGTCGGAGCGACCGGCGGCGCGCGTCGACATCGATTTGCGATAAGGCAAAAGAAGCGTTCTCAGAGGATCGGTCGAGCGCGTAGCTGGTAGACAAGAACACGTTGAGCGCGCTGTCTTGAAAGTCCAGGCTCGAATAGAACGACTCTCCGATACCCCGCTGCTCGTAGCGCAAGTTCAAATCCAGCACCGGCAAAAGATTTTGCTTCGATCTCGAAAGCGATCGCCGGGAATCTTGGATGCGATCGCGCTCCTCGTGCAACTCGATGCGGTTTTGCAGGGCGATCCGCGTGAGCGCGTCGACCTCGATCTCGAGCGGCTGATATTCCGGCTCGACCATCTCGAGAGAGACACGCTCGAGATGGCCGAGTCCGAGGTTGAACTTGAACGCGTCGATGGCGAGCTCGAGCGCTTCGCCTCTCAAGATGCCACCTTCTTCGGCTCGCGAGAGCTGGAGCTCGGCGCGAAAGACATCGAGCTTCGACGCCAAGCCGACTTCGAGACGAGCTTCGGAAGCGCGAAGAAGCTCTTTGTTGCGCTCGAGAGATTTCTGCGCGACCTCGACCAGTCCTCGCTGCCGAACGATGTTGTAGTAGCTCGCGACCACATCCACCGCCAGTCTTTGACGGGCGAGCTCGAGATTGCGCTCGGAGCCCTGCAGGCTCCGCCTCGCGTTCTCGAGGTTGAACACCGTGGATTTCTTACCGAAGCCACGCAGAAGAGGTTGCGTCACGCCAAAGGAGAGCGCGGAATTGTTGAAGTTACCGAAATCATTACTGGCGGAGTCCGCGCGATAGCTTCCCGTCAACGTCGTGCCGAACGGCAAAAGCTTTGACGCGTCGAGCCCGAACCTCTGATCGACGATTGTTTGCTCGCCGACGCCTCGAGAGTAGGACGGCGTGATTTTGAGGTTGAATCGCGACTCGGCCAAATGCTCGGAGATAAGAGCGCCTTGGACCGCGTCCACGGTCGACATCAGATGCAAGTTATTGGTCAGGGCAAGCTTGACGGCCTCTTCGAGGCTGAGCACACGCTCCGCTCCGCCCGGACCCTGCGCCACGCCGTACGCTTGGCTTGCCAAGAGCATGACGGCGCAGGCTACCGCGCATACTGACCGCATTACTCTATTTTATCACCGCTTGCTACCCGTCGCTGCTCGAGTAACGTGTGTCTCGAATGCCCGAAAATTTACCTTTCGAGGCCGCCTCACCTGATCTGGAGCTCGACGCGGACCGGGTCCCGGCCCAATCGCAGAACGACGCGCCGGCCGTCGAGCGAGAGGACTTCCCCACCTGAGACGCGAAGGCTACCGGCAACGAGACCAGACGTAGAAGCGAACTCGAGTTGAAGGACACCGCTCGACGACGAGGCACCAATGAGCTGCACCGTGACATGGTTGGCACCCGCCTGTGCCTCCAGGCGAAAGCGGCTCGGAGCCCCCGTGCGGAGCGCCACGATTTGGGTATTCGTTCGACACGAGGCGTACCCCGAGGATCGCGCTTCCCGACGTCGCTTCGAGACGCGCCATGAGATCCATCTGGCGCGAGCCCCTGGATCCTTCCGCGCGTGAATACTGCACCACGACGGATTTCGTGGTCGTGTCGTGCCCGTTCGCGTTTTTCACCGTGGCGAAACGGCTGGCGAACGGCACGGAACAATTCACCCTGTCTTTGACGACCGTCTGGCCCGAATAGCTGTAGCTGCCGATCCCGTCCGAGAACACCCATTCGTAGCTCATGATGTCCCCCTTGGAACAAGAAGCATCTACTCGGATCTTGCATCCCGTGCCGAAGTCCGCATCTGTCACGGTAAAGCACGCCTCGATGCGTTCCTCAACGACGATTTGTCGCGTCAAGCTGTCCTGATTCGAACGGGCTCGCACGGACGTGTCGCCGTCGGTGACCGTCAGCGTCACTTCGTAGTTACCGCTTCTCGAAAGACGATGGTAACGACACGGCCAGTTTTCTGCCGACCGTCGCTGAAATCCCAGACATATTGCTCGCTTCGATCGCCGCTATCGCCCTCGCTATCGGCTCGAGAGCAGCTCCCATCAAGACGCACGGGCTCACCCGTCACTACGACGGCGGGGTTCGGATCCATGGCGAAGCAGGCGACAGGCTTGGTCTCGCCCGTCGGTGGCGAAGGCGGGCTACTGGTGGTGGTCGTCGGCGTGGCCGGCGGCAGCGGCTCGCTTGCGACGGCGCCCAGTTCTACAACCGTCTCCATCGGGAGCTCTTCGCCACCGCTTTTGCTCACGGCCAAGACGGCGCCGGCCGCGGAGATGAATCCAGAAATGCCAGAGAGAGAACCCAGGCGCCATCTGCGGAGCGAGGGCGGATGTAGCGCCGAGGATAATGGATGGCCGCCCGTCGAAGATACTCGCAAGGGGAAAGCGCCGCCGACATTCGGACGCTTCCTTCACGTTGGGCCACGCGCTCACGCGTGCGGCTACTAGCAAAGTCACTGCCGACCGCTTCGACGTAGTAGTGAACCGCGGGGCAGGTCGCCTCGGCCTGCGGAAGAATCGCGGCATAATGACCCTCTTGCGGCTCTAGATCGACGAAGTAGTAGTCCGGGTAAAAACTGCAGCGAAAGTATATGCGCGCGATCGGAGCGTCGGGCGTAACGGTCGCCTGTACGCTCGGATGGCCGTCGAGAGACCAGCACTCGATTTGCGGATCTAGCGAGACCGAAGGACCTGTAGGCGTCGTCTGTCCGCCGGCCACGCCGGCGCAAAGACCGACCGTGGCGACAAAGTTCCAGGTTTTAGTCATAACCGAAGACCTCAGGGGCCGAAAGCGGCCCGAGCTCAGAATTTAGAATTGTGTGGTTATGACTTTAGGCTACCGGCTGGCAGCTTCCGCGTCATCCGTCTCGATGAACTTCGATACTACGCTTTTGGCCATACTTCAAGACGTCTGGGGCGACGAAGCAAGCTATCTCTTCTTCGTGGGGTTGAAGGTTGCGACGCTTTTTTCCTCGAAATCCTTGATCTTGTTGCCCTGCTTCGCGGACGTCGCGTCGACGACGATATTGGCGATGCGCTCGGGGTCCTCGTCGACGACAGGATAGGAGCAGATCGAGTTTTCCGACATCGAAATCTTGTGTGGACGCGTACGCGCCGTTTGAAATTCGTTATCGACCGACCAGACGTAATAGTCGATGTAGCTCACCTTGTCCTTCGCGACGGGCAGCGTGGCGCAGAACTGAATCCCGTCAAAGGCCATCTGACTCCAATAATACGCGTCCTGATTCTGGGAGCGAAAATAAACGCGGACGCGTTTCACCTCGCCGTCATCGAGCACATAAGCGCAGACGCGCGCGTTTTTCTCCGGTACCGTGCACTCCACCGGTTGGTGATCGATCATCGGCTCGTCGGCGAACGCGGTGGCGAACGCCAGAAACGCCGCGACCCACATACTCATCGCCATTCGATCGTCTTCCTCAGCTGCGCGTTCCCGATGAGCGTCACAACGGCTTCGATCTTCCCGGTCCACGTGTTCTGCACTTCCCAGATCAAGCTCGTGTCTTTCGGGTTGATACATTGAACCATTGGCTGGAGCGGCTGGCCCCGGCCTGTCGTCCGGGACCCGAAGGTCGAAACAAGCTCGAGCGACTTCACGCCAATCGGTCGATTACCACGATTGTAGATCCGCACCCGTAGGAAATACGGGTCACCCGGCTGCACCGTCGTCGGTACGATTTGAACGATCAAATCCGCTGGGTTCACGGGAGCGCTCGTGGCACGCTGCACATTGACGCCCTCGGACTCGAAGCCTCTCGGCGTGTCCGATTGTCCCTGAGCGGTGAACTCGGTAGGACTTTCCTTGATTGAGAGCGCCGTCACCGAAGCCGCCTGCTGCATCACCGTTTGCGCCATGTTCCTCGCGTTGATGAGCTGCGGGTTGTTTGGCGCCACCGCGAGCGCTTTGTCGTAAGCGGCGATCGCGGATTGGTAGTTCTGCGCCTTCAAATGTCCCGTTGCCTCAACGATATATTGATCGATTTCCGCTTGCTGCGCCGAGGCGCGCGCGAGGCAGCGTCGTCGCGGGCACGCCGCAATTGCTGATCGAGCTGCTGCCACCGGGGGCTTCCGGGATCGAGCCCGCGGCCTTGCGCGATTAGCGCTTCCGCTTGCGCGAGGTCGCCCGCGCCAATCGAAAACGAAGCATCCGCTGCAAGCGCCGTGGCACGCTGTATCTTCGAGGGCCCGCGGGGCGCGGGCTGCACCGGGGCAGGTTGCGCCACGACGGGCGGCGCGACTAGCATGTTCTCCATCGCCTCGTTGACCCGTTCCTTGAGGGCGGCAGCGTCCTCGTTATTTGGCTCGGCAAACAGAATCGCATCGACCGCGATGAGCGCCTGAGAGAGCTGTCCGGCCGCGAGAGACTTCTCGGCGAGCACGAATTGCCCGGCGACGTCCACCGTCGGACCGGCGAGAGCCGGAGCGGCTCCGGCAGAAACCTCGGGAGGTACGTTTTGCTGTGTAAACCAGAAAACACCGCCGCCGACCGCGGCCAGTATCGCCACGAGGCCGACCCACTTGAGAACAGCCCCGCTCGACTCTTGAAGCGGGATGCCGACGCCGACGCGCGTCAGTGACATCGTGCCGGCTTGGGTACCGCGCATCATTTGCGTCGGCGTCCCGGTCGCGGTCCGAGAAGCGGCTGTGCCCATTGCCGTCCGTCCAGCAGCTGTTGCGCCCGGGCGTGTCCGCCCCAAAGGGAACGCAGTTCCAACTCGATTGGTACGCGATCCCGAGCCCGTCGAGCCGAGCACGCGATGAGGAAGAACGTCCGAGCGAAGAAGCAAGGAGAGACGCTATGACAGTCGCCCAAGATACAGTTCTTGATAGAGGTTCATCAAATCGCTGATGTCGGCAGCGAAATCCTTCGCGGACTGATAGCGCTCGTCCTTGTCCTTCATGAGAGCCTTGTCCACGATCGCCTGAAGCTCCGGCATATCACCGCCGCCATCGGGAAGCACGAGCTCTGGGGCCTCCTGATTGAGCACTTCGAAGAAGACCGCCTGGATGTTCTCTCCGGTGAACGGCTTCTTGTTCGTCAAGAGTCGATAGAGGATGACACCGGCGCTGAAAATATCCGAGCGGCCGTCGACCTTTTGCCCGCGGATCTGCTCCGGGGACATGTAATCCGCGGTTCCGAGCACGGTGCCTGTTTGTGTCTGCGACGTTTGCGTAAGCCTCGCGACGCCGAAATCCATGATTTTCGCGATGCCGCTTTCGGAGATGAAAATATTCGCAGGCTTGATATCTCGGTGAACGATATGATGCTCGTGAGCGTGTGCCATACCGAGGCAGGCCTGCGCCACTACGTCCAGTTTTTCTCTGAGCGTTAGTGGGCTTTTCCGAATACGTTGCTCGAGATCCTGCCCCCTCAAAAGCTCCATCGCCATGTAAGGCGCACCTTGATCGTCATAGCCGAAGTCGTACACGGTGACGATATTCGGGTGCTGTAGCCGCGCCGAGGCCTTGGCCTCTTGCTCGAATCTCTTTTTCAGCTCCGGATCGGAGAGCGTCGCGGCGCCCATCACTTTGATGGCAACCTCACGCTCGAGCGCAGGGTCGAAGCCCCGATAGACGACACCCATGGCGCCCTTACCGAGCTCCCCTTGGATTCGATATTTACCTAGAGTTTGTGGCGTCTCTGACATGGTTGATAATCCGCAGACGGGTTCCCACAATAGTTCAGCAAACCGTTCGAAGACAATCACCTGCGTGTAAACAGTTGAACGGCTTGGAAAGGAACCCCCTTCTACCGTATCCTATTGGGACGCCTAATCGCCCGAGGATTCTCCTCCATTGAGCTCAAAACGCAGTTCTAGCCCAGACATTAGCATTGAAATCGACGTTGCCACCCTCGCCGAAAGACTCGGGGGACGCGTCGTGGGCGATTCTGGCGGCAAGCTGACAGGCCTAGCGTCCCTCTCCGAAGCGGGTCCGAACGACCTCTCGTTTTACTCTGACATGCGCTATCGCGCGGCTCTGAATGCGACGAAGGCGGGAGGACTCATCACCAAAGAGCCCATCGAAGAGCTGGCGATCCCGCAAATCGTGCACCCCGATCCCTTTCTCGCTTTTGTCGGACTCGTGGACCTGTTCTTCCCTGAAGACACTGTGGCGCCAGGCATTCACCCTTTGGCGCACGTGGACGGTTCCGCTCGAGTCGAGTCCGACGTCACGATATTCCCTTTCGCTTGCGTCGGCGAGCACGCGCGCATCGGCGCCGGTAGTGTTCTGCACCAAGGCGTCTTTCTCGGGCGCTCGGCGACCATCGGTGAAGCGTGCACGCTGTGGCCGAACGTTGTCATTCACGAGCGTGTCTCGCTCGGCGCGCGTGTCATTGTGCATCCGGGCGCGGTTATTGGCGCGGACGGCTTCGGCTTCGCTAGACGCGAGGCCAGGTTCATCAAAGTGCGACATGTAGGCTCCGTCACCATCGAGGACGACGTCGAGATCGGCGCCAACGCGACCATCGATCGCGGCACGCTGGGCAATACGGTGGTAGGCCGCGGTGTCAAGATCGACAACCTCGTCCACATCGCGCACAACGTCCAGATCGGTGAGGGCACGGCGATGGCCGCGCAGTCCGGTATCTCGGGCAGCACCGTCATCGGCAAGCGCGTTTTGATGGGCGGCCAAGTCGGGATGGTGGACCACCTCAATATTGGCGACGATGCCGTGCTCACCGCGCAGTCTGGCGTCATCGGGGACGTTCCCGAATCTGCTATGGTTTCCGGCTATCCAGCACGTCCCCACAAAGAGGTGATGCGAGCCACGGCGGAGCTACGCGGGTTGTCGAAGCTTCGAAAGAGAGTTCGCGCTCTCGAAGAGCAGATACGCACGCTCACGCAGAAGTCGAGCGCAAGGAGTGAAGAGTGATTCCCGTCGATGAAGCGCAGGCACTCGTGCTCGATAATATCGACCCCCTGCCGGCAGAGACGATTGATTTCGCCGAGGCCTGCGGCCGGCTTCTCCGAGAGGACGTCGTTTCCGATATCGACATGCCGCCCTTTCCGAGATCCGCGGTCGATGGTTTCGCGCTGCGCGCCGAAGACGTGGCCAGCCCTCCCGCGCGACTAACGGTGGTCGGCGAAGTTCCGGCGGGGACGCTTCCCGACTTTCGCGTCGGCGTTCGGGAGGCTTGTCAGATCATGACGGGCGCGCCCGTACCGGAAGGCGCGGACGCCGTTCAGATGGTGGAACAGTCGAGATGGGTCGGCACCGATGTGGAGATCCTCACGAGGGTTGCATCACGTCAAAACGTGGCGCCCAAGGGCAGTGAAGTTCGCAAGGGCGATATCGTTCTGCGGCGTGGCACCCGGCTCGACCCACCCGCGGTCGCCGTGGCCGCGACTGTGGGCAAGACACGTATCGAAGTAGGCCCGCGCCCGAAAGTCGCCGTGATCGCGACGGGGGATGAGCTCGTGGCTCCGTCCGAGACGCCGGGGCCGGGCCAAATCCGCAACAGCAACGCCTTTTCTCTCGTCGCACAATGTCGGGCCGCGGGAGCCGCGGCGAGCTTTCTCGGCGTCGCGCGCGACGACGAAGCGTCACTCGAAACACTGATTCGTAAAGGGCTCGACTTCGACGTCCTGCTTCTTTCGGGCGGAGTTTCCATGGGTCGTTTCGACCTCGTCGAAAAAGTGCTCGAGACTTTCGGCGTTCGCTTCTTGTTCGACGCCGTTCGTCTGAAGCCCGGCAAACCTCTCGTGTTCGGGCTCCGAGATGGTACGCTGGTATTTGGACTGCCCGGCAATCCTGTTTCGACGATGGTCACCTTTGAGCTCTTCGTGCGAACCGCGCTAGCGCGCCTTGAGGGCGCCGAAGATCCGACGCGCGCGCATCTGTGTGCGACGCTCGACAAAGAGCTCCGAAATCGTGGGGTTCGGCGCGCGTTCATTCCTGGCTGGGTCCGCACCGGGGAGAGTGGTGAGCTCCACGCCTTCCCAATCGCCACGCGAGGCTCGGGCGACGTTGTGGCATTCTCAAAGAGCAACGCGCTTCTGATCGTGCCGGAGGATATCGACAAGCTCGAAGCAGGCGATGACGTCCGCTTCTATCCCCTCGACAGTTTTCTAATCAAAGAGGACATATGGCAGGCCGGACGAAACCCGAGCTGAGCCACCTGGGCGAAGGCGGCGCCGCGCGCATGGTCGACCTGCGCGCCAAACAAGATACCGATCGTGAAGCGGTCGCGGCCGGCGACGTTCGGATCGCTCCGCAGGCTCTCGAGCTCGTGCGCAAAGGTAAGACGAAAAAAGGCAACGTCATCGAGACAGCAAGGCTCGCCGGCATCCTCGCGGCGAAACGTACGTCGGATCTCATTCCTCTCTGTCATCCACTGGCCATCGATTACGTCGACGTCGACATTCGTGACCACTCCACTGGTCTCGCTATCGAGGCCACCGTGCGCTCCCACGGACGTACCGGCGTCGAGATGGAAGCGCTCACCGCCGTCTCGGTCGCCGCCCTCACGATTTACGACATGGTGAAAGCAGCCGACAAGACGATGGTCATCGAGAACATACGGCTCATGCGAAAGCTCGGGGGCAAGAGCGGGCTCTACGAGCGGGACACGTCCCCACCTCGAAACTGATCTAGAAATGGCTAAGAAACTTCCGCGTCGCCCGGGCAGCAAGACGTCGCTGCCACCCCCTTCTAGAAAAGCACCGAAGCCCGGAGGCGCGGGTAGGGCGGTACCGGCGCATCCCGGACCGCGCAAGATGGCTCCGAGTCAACGAAGGGCACGAAGCGGAGGCGGCGGCGCCTCGCGGTCATTCTTCAAAGTACTCTTCATCCTCGTTTTCCTCGTCCTGTTCCTCGCGGGGAGTGTCGCGGGTTACTTTTTTTATCGCGGCCAGCAATCGCTCCCTCAAACCGAGGGTGTTGCGACGCTTCAAGGGCTGACGGCTTCGGTCGAGGTGAGCCGCAACGAGCGCGGCGTGCCGCATATTCGTGGAGGCGACGTCCGCGATCTCGCGCGCGCGACCGGATTCGTCCACGCGCAAGATCGCTATTTCCAAATGGAGCTCTCGCGGCGGATGGGGACCGGACGATTGGCGGAGCTTTTTGGCGCCGAAGCCCTCGACCATGACCGTCTCGTGAGAACCATCGGACTCGCCTCGGCAGCAGGACAAGAGCTCGACCGCATGGCACCCGAAGGCCGCGAAATCCTCGCGGCCTATGCCGCTGGCGTCAACGCCTATCGGAGTGCGCATCTCGAAAAACTCCCTCCCGAGTTTCAGATTCTGGAGCACGTCCCGGAGCCGTGGAGCGCAGTTGACAGCCTCGCGATCTCCAAATGGCTGGCGTTCAACCTGTCTTTCAATGCACGCGCGGAGCTCTTGCGTGGAGAGCTCGTCGACGTCATCGGCCTCCAGGACGCCTATAGGCTCACCGGACTCGCGCCGCCGCCACCTCTCGAAGACGAAGCCATGAAAGAAGAGCGGAGAGGTTTTCGACTCGCCGTGCTTCCGCCTCTTCCAGAGACCGTTCGCTTTGGAGCGAGCAATTCCTGGGTCGTGGCAAGCGACCGGTCCGCTTCTGGACGGCCTTTGCTCGCGGCTGACCCTCATTTGAGCCTGTCCATGCCGTCCGTGTTCTACGAGATCCATCTCTCTGGTGACGACTTAGAGGTTGCCGGTGCGAGCATCCCTGGCATGCCGCTCGTTTTGTTCGGCCAAAATCAACGCATCGCCTGGGGCATGACGGCGCTCGTCGCGGACGTGCAGGACATCTACCTGGAGACGGTAAATCCACAAAACCCGGCGCAATATGCCTCCGGCGAGGCGTGGCGCGACATAGACGTTCTCCCTGAGATCATCCCCGTCAAAGACGGTCCAGCCGTCACCGAAGAAGTTCGCGTGACACATCACGGCGTCATCATCGGCGAAACGGAGGATGGACGACTGCTCGCAGAGCGATGGGACGGCCTCTGGAACGGGGATCACGTAACGGCGATACTCAAAATCAATCTCGCCGGGTCGTGGGAGGAGTTCACCGAAGGACTTCGCTCTTGGTCCTCCCCCACGCTGTCGTTCGTCTATGCGGATGTGGAGGGCAATATCGGTTTTTTTCCCGCCGGCGACGTGCCGGTGCGCGTCGGCTTCGACGGCGTGCTCCCCGTCGATGGCAGCGTGGAAGCGTTCGATTGGCAAGGCAACGTGCCGCACGAACTGAAGCCGATGATTTTCAACCCGGAAGAGGGCTTCATCGTCAGCGCCAACCAACAGATGTTGCCAGAGGATACGCCCTATCCGCTCGGCCCCGACACGCTGGCCGACTACCGCGCGCGTCGCATTACGGACTTGCTGCAAACGAGCCGTTCGATGAGCCTCGATGACTTCGCCCGCATTCAGCGAGACCGCTACGATCCGTCGACGGAGCCTGTTCTGCGCATCGCCGTGGCTCTGTCGCCTTCGGGCGAAGCTCAGCAAAAAGTACTCGATTACTTGAGAAGTTGGAACGGACAGATGGACCGCGGCCCGGCGCCCGCCATTTACTACGCGCTCTATTGCAACCTCGTCGAGAATACCTTTCGAGACGAGCTCGGCGATGCGCTGTTCACGAGGTTGCTTGAATTTCTCGAAGCCGGCCATGCCGGCGGTCTACACGCCATCATCGATGACGAAGCGTCGCCCTTTTGGGACGATAAGAACACGCCCGACGCAGAGACGCGTGCTCGCATCTTCGAGCGTAGTCTCGATGGCGCCACCACTGCCTTGACCGCACAACTAGGCGAAGACATGGGCGGCTGGGACTGGGCCATGTTGCACGGCACGATGTTCGAGCACCCCTTGGGTCGCGAGGAGCCGCTCAGCTGGCTCTTCAACCGCGGGCCCCTGCCCTTCGGAGGTTCGACCTACACCATCGCGAATGCGGTGGTCTCGTTGCGCTCGCCCTACGACGCGCCGACCGGCACGTCGTTTCGCTTCCTAACGGATCTCTCTGATTTGACGCGGTCGCGCTCGATCGTTCCGACCGGCGCCTCCGGCCATCCCCTGAGCCCCCACTACTTCGACCAGAACAGCGGATGGCTCTCGGGGGAGAGTGGCTCGCTCCTCGGCGGCGCCACGGCGAGCACGCTCAACCTTCAGCCATAGCGCAACGCTCGGGCTCAGCGTTATAATCCTCACTTCGACGATGCCTGCCGAATACCCCTTCTGTCCCGCGTGCGATTTCGACATCGAGCTCGACATTGCGGACGAGGAAGTCCGCGAGCGGCGTGATAGCTAGTTCCCGGCGAGCGAACGTGGAGAGAACGAGCATTGAGCATTGAGCAGAAAATGACTATCGCGACCGTAGCTCACGTCAAACGCGACAGCCTGCAGGTCATACTCCTTGAGATGCGCTCCGTCATCGTAGCCTTCAGCGGCGGTGTCGACAGCTCCTACCTTGCGGTCGAAGCGCAGCGAACGCTCGGGGATCGCGTGCTCGCGGTGACGGGCGAAAGCCCGAGCTATCCCGACTACCAGCGCCAAATAGCTCTCGACGTTGTCAAAAGGTTCGGCCTACGCCACGAGTTCGTCAAGACCGAGGAGATCACAAGCGCCGCTTATCTCGCGAACAACCCGGACCGCTGCTTCCATTGCAAATCCGAGCTCTATTCACGTATCGAGCGGCTCGCGAAGGAAAAGAGCATCTCGGTCATCGTCGATGGCACCAATGCCGACGACCTCGGCGATTACCGTCCCGGACGCCAAGCCGCAAAGCTTGCGGGCGTTCGCAGCCCACTCGAGGAAGCCGCGCTCACGAAACAAGAGATACGCTTTTTGTCGCGGGAGCTCGATCTTCCCACCGCCGACGAGCCTGCTTCCGCTTGCCTCTCCTCTCGTATCCCGTATCAGACACTCATCACGATCGAGAATCTCTCCACGGTCGAGAAAGGCGAGTCGCTGCTCAGAAGTCTCGGCTTCCGCCACATGCGCGTCCGGCATCACGACGCTCTCGTCCGGCTCGAGTTCTCCCCGGAGGAGCTTCCGCGCGCTCTCACCGAGACCATGAGGCGCGACCTCACGATCGCGTTCCGAGCACTCGGCTACAAATTCGTGACGATCGACCTCGAAGGCTACCGAACCGGAAGCCTCAACGAAGTCCTGTAACCCCGCCGCCTCGGTCGGCGCCCGTATCCCCACATCCCCATTGCCTTTAACAGCTTCAAAAGCAAGGAGAGGTGGGGATAAAAAAGAAGTCTCGGAAGGTGCGCAAGCGTACTTCTCTTTGTCGTCTTGGCGACTTGGCTCCTTTGCGCTACGCTTTTCTTAATATTGACCTGGCTCTGAATGTGAAGGAATAGCTCGAGGTTCAGGCATGCGCATCATTTTTCTTGGGACGGGGAATGCTTTTGCCAGCGGGGGGCGTAACGCGATGGCCATTCTTCTGCTCACGGACGGGCTAGGAGTGTTGCTCGATTGCGGCCCCACGACTCTTGTCGCCCTCAAGAAGCTCGGGCTCTCACCTTCCGATATCGACGTCATTCTTTTGTCGCATCACCACGGCGACCACTTTGCGGGTGTACCGTTTCTCGTTCTTCACGAGTGCTACGACGGCTCTAGGACGAAGCCGCTTTCCGTGTACGGCCCCGAAGGTACGTGCGAGAAATTGACGCAAGGTCTCGAATGGTTGTTTCCCGGTATCGGCACGCTCCCCTTCGCGCTCGAATATTGTGACCAAAAGCCCGGGGACGTGCTGCGCGTGGCTGCTCTCGAAGCGCGGCCGTTCGAAGTTGACCACTACTCGCGCGGGAAAGCCTTCGGCTATCGGGTGAGCCTCGACGGGAGTGTTGTCGTTTTTTCCGGGGACACGGCGTGGACTGAGGCGCTCGTCACCCAGACGGTGGGCGCGGACCTGTTCATCTGCGAATGCTCGAGCTTCGAGCGACCAGTGGAAAAGCACATGACGCATCGAGACCTCGAGAGGCATCGGACGCGTATCGGCGCCAAGCGCACGCTTCTCGTCCACGCGGGCGACGATGTTCTCAAGCGCGAGCAGGACCTCGTTTTCGAGCTCGCGTATGATGGGATGGAGGTGACGTTGTGATCCAGGCAATATTGTTGGCGCTTACGCTTCTCCAAACGCAAGAGGCAGAGGAGACACGGATCGATATCGACGTGAAGGAGGCCGACGTCCTCGATATGCTGCGTTTGTTCGCCGAGACCGGTGATTCCTAGCACCCCTATTCGAAAGATTCTTGTCGCCGCGGGGCTCCGTCACGTTCGACGAGCACACCAATACGCTGATTATTGTGGATGTCGCACGCTAGACCGCGGTCACGGCCAGACTAAATTCGACTAGGCATTCGATTCCTCGTTGCTTTTGTCTTCCGGCGCGTCGTCGCCAGAACCCTTGATCGATTTCTTGAAGTTCTTGATGCCTTCGCCGAGCCCGGAGCCGAGCTGAGGAAGCTTGTTGGCTCCAAAGATCAAAAACACGATGGCCAAGATGATCAACATCTCGGGCAAGCCCAGCGTACCGATCATAAGAGGGTGCAACATGATATTCTCCTTCGGACGTGACAACCGCCCGATCTCAGGGCCACTATACCACGTGGCCGGTAGGCGGCCCAACGGGACACGGAAACGCCAAGCACTCCTTTGATCCTGACAGCCTGACGGCGTAGGATGCACTTCGCCGTGGCAGCGCCAAGCAAGCGTCTCACCGTAATCGAAGAGCGGGTACACATCGATCGAGCACCGCTGTATGTTTTCGCGTTCTTCGACCGCCCCCGCAACATCCAAGAGGCGACACCGAAAACGATCGCGGTAAGCCTCGAGTCTCATCCGGAAGACCTTCGCCTCGGGACGATTTTCGCTTATCGCCTCAAACGCTGGCCGGTGGACTTTGCCTGGGACGTCGTCGTCTCCGAATACGAGCCGCCTCGAGGATTCACCAACGTGAAAGCGAGGGGCTTCTTCCCGAAATGGGCCCATCGATACTCGATCCTCCCCGACGGTAGCGGGACCGAGCTTTTCGTCACGCTGGAATATAAAGTACCTTCCGGCCTCTACAACGCGCTCACCAACAATTACGTGATCGAGTCCGCCATGAGAGAGCTCGTCCAAGAACAATCCCGCGCCATCGCCCAAGCCCTCGAGCAGCAAGGAAGCTGACCTCTTATCCGCCGAAATCGGAAATTCTGTTCACGTCCTGGAGCCGGTTACCTAGCCCGCCACCTTCTTTTCTTATCCCCACATTTCCTCCTATCCCCACATCTCCTTGCTTTTTGAGGCTGTTAAAGGCAATGGGGATGGGGGGGGATAGGACCGGAGAATCAGCTTTGTGTTTTTGCGGTAGCGATTTTCCAGGTATCTAGACGGCGTGCGCGAAGACTTCGTCCAGATCGATGGTCCGCGCCATCATCGCGAGATAAGACGCCGCTTCCCGACCGCCGAGTCCTCCTCCACTCTCGAGACGGTCTCGGATGCGGGCGAGCAGGCGGCGAATCCGTGCGTAGAGAGGTTTTGCGTCCACGTCCAGATTTGCGGCGATTTCAGGTACCGTCCGACGCTCGCTGAATCGCATCTTCAGAAGGCGACGGTCCTCACGGTTGAGCTCGCTCATCGCTAGGTTGAGCTCTGCCTGCAGCCGGCGCGCGTCGACTTCGCTTTCACGCCGCTCGATCGGATCCACCGCGACCGTGGTACCGCACCCAGAAGCCTGATCGTCCGAGACGAAACGCGGACGGTGACGTACTGGAAGCGCATAGGCGAGGCGAAGCAGATCCTCTCTCGAATCGTAAACGTGGCTCTTCCCCCCCGAACCCTCCGCCGACTGCTTGCGAAGCCGCGCATAGTCGTTCTCGATCAGCTTCAACGAAACGTAGGACCGTAGCTGTTGAAACTCGAACGGTGGCAGCCTCCGACGAAAAGCGACGTAACGCAGAGCCTCTTCGATCGATCCGTGTGACTCCTCGAACAACTTTGCTCTCGATTCGGCCATGACCGCCTCCAAAATGCTTGTCTTGCAGCTCTCATCAAGACACGCGCAGAGGAGCGCCGAAAAGGCTCAAAAAAGATAGACGGACCGAATTTTAGATTTCCAGGAATGGTTCGCGAAGAACTTTGGAGCGTTGACGGCTGACCGGGAGCTTCTTATGGTTGGAGAGAGTGACGACGTAAGTGCCTACAGACATTGGACTAAAGGACTGAAAGCGGGTCGCGTCTGGCCACCCCGCACGCCAGCACATGACGAGGAGCATCCCGTAGATGGCGCTCGCCGCCCAAAAGCCGATGACGTGAAGCACGGGTGCGAAGTCTTAGAAAGTCATGAGCGGGCCGCGTCTTCGATTACGTCAGGCGGTATTTCGTGTAGCGCTTCGACGAAGCGAAAGACGTCCTCGAAGCCGTTATAAAAAGGCATGGGTGCGGCGCGGATGACGTCGGGCTCCCGCCAGTCGCAGACGATACCGCGCGCGGACAGATCGTCGAAAACGGCCTGCCCCCGTCCACCGCGCACGCGCAGCGAGAGCTGCGCGCCCCGCCGTTTCGGATCGGACGGCGTGATCACCTCGGCTCGGCCGGGCAGACGCTCCTTGACGAGAGTCTCGAAATAACCGGTGACGCGCTCAGACTTCGCGCGCAGCTGGTCGATCCCTACTTCATCGAACATCTCGAGCGAGACGAGCACGGGCGCGAGCGACAAGATAGGAGGGTTGCTGAGCTGCCAACCTTCGGCACCGGGGCACGGAACAAAATCTGGCCCCATTTGAAAACGCGTGGCTTTATCGTGCCCCCACCATCCCGTGAAACGCGGTAAGACAACGCGCCCACCATGTCTTTCGTGAACGAACGCACCGCCCACGGCTCCAGTTCCAGCGTTCAGATACTTATAAGTGCACCACGCCGCGAAGTCGACGTTCCAATCGTGAAGCTTCAGCGGAAGGTTGCCTGCCGCATGGGCGACGTCGAAGCCGACCGTCGCTCCTTTCGCATGGCCGAGCGCGACAATGGGCTCCATGTCGAAGGCCTCTCCCGAATAGTAGTTCACGCCGCCGAGCCAAACGAGCGCAACGGAGTCCCCTTCTCGCTCGAGAACGGCTTCGACGTCGTCATTGTTCTCGACTTCTACGAGACTCTCCATGGGATCGAAGCCATGGAATCGAATTTGTGAGGCGACGCCGTACTGGTCGGATGGAAAGGCGTGTTTCTCGATGACGATCTTGTGGCGGTCCGGGGTCGGACGATAGAAGCTCACCATCAACAAATGAAGATTGACCGTGAGCGTGTTCATGTGAACGACCTCGGAAGGCTTGGCACCGACGACCCGCGCGCCGCGGTCGCCTTCGGCTGCAAGCCGAGCGAGTGACCGCAGAGATAGAGCTGATTCTCCGGAAGGTGGAACCTCTCGCGAAGATGTGCGCGCGGATCCGAAGCGTCAAGATCGGGCCCGAGCGCACCAAGGCGCTCGGCCGGCAGGCCGAGCTCGCTGGGTTCTCCAGCTGTTGGTTCTACGACTCCCACGTTCTCTGGCGCGACCCCTCTCCCGCGATGGCGATGTGCATGGAGCACACGGACCCGATGAGCTTCGGCCCCTGCGTCACGAATCCGGACGTCCGCGACTGGTCCGTGGCAGCTAGCTTGTTCGCGAGTATCGCCAAACAGGGTGGCGGCCGGTTCGAGATTTGTGTGGGGCGCGGCGACAGTTCCCGTCGCATGATGAATTTCAAGCCCTCGACGATCGCGCGGATGAACGCCTACGTGAGCGCCGTCAAGAAGCTGTGTCGCGGGGACGCGACCTCCCATGACGACTGTCCCGCCGAAGTGCAGCTTCTATGGAGTCGCTACGAACTGCCCGTTTGGTCCGCGGCTTACGGCCCCAAAGCGCTCGCCGCCGCGGGCGAGCACGGCGACGGTCTCGTGCTGCAAATCGCCGACCTGGTCTTTGCAAATGGTTCACCGAGCAAGCGGTGGCCGCGGGCAAGAAAGCGGGCCGAGACATGTCGGATTTCAAGATCATGGCCGCGGCGCCCGCTTGGACGGGCTCGATGGAAGCGTGCATCGAGCAGACGCGCTGGTTTCCCGCGATGGTCGGCAATCATGTCGCCGACATCGTCGAGAAATACGGAAAAGATTCCGACCTCGTGCCGCAAAGCCTCACCGCCTATATCGAGCGGCGCAAAGGCTATGACTATCGGCAGCACGCGAAGAAAGACGCCGAGCATTTTGACTTCGTCACCGATGACGTTGTCCAGAGCTTCGGTGTTCTAGGCGAGCCGGAGCAACACGTCGAAAAACTGAAGGCGCTCGAAGAAGTCGGCGTCACTCAGTTCAATACCTACTTGATGAACTCGGAAGAGGAGCGCATCGTCGCCGACTACGGCGACAAGATCATTCCGAAATTCCGCTAAAGCTACGGCAGCAGCCCGGTCAGGTCCCCGTAGGTTTCCGGCCGGCGGTCGCGATAGAACTGCCACACGCGCCGAACTTCTTCGATCATGTCGAGGTCCATCTCAGCGGTGATGAGCTCGTCCTGGTCTTCGCTCCCTTCCGCGAGAAACTGCCCGCGCGGGTCAACGAAGTAGCTGTGCCCGTAGAACTTTCCGATGTTCCACGGCGCTTCTTCACCGACGCGGTTGAGACAACCCATAAAGTATCCGTTCGCGACGGCGTGAGCGGGTTGCTCGAGCTTCCACAAATATTGAGACAGTCCCGCAACGGTAGCGGACGGATTAAAAACGATCTCCGCCCCGTTCAAGCCAAGTAGCCGCGCGCCCTCGGGAAAGTGCCGGTCATAGCAAATATAAAGACCGACTTTCGCATAGGCGGTGTCGAAGACGGGATAGCCGAGATTGCCGGGCTTGAAGAAATATTTTTCCCAGAAGCCGGAGGTGTGGGGAAGGTGGTTCTTGCGGTACGTCCCGAGATACTTGCCGTCCGCGTCGATGATCGCGGCCGAGTTGTAGTAGACCCCGGCCAGCGCGCGCTCATAAAGCGGGATGATGAGAACCATCTCGTATTTCTGGGCGTAGGGCGTGAGCGCCTCGGTGGTGGGGCCCGGTATGGGCTCGGCGGCGTCGTACCAGCGCCCATCCTGCGATGGGCAGAAATAAGGACCGTTGAAGATCTCCTGCAGGCAGAGAATTTGCACGCCTTCCTGACCGGCATCCTCGATGAAAGGTATGTGCTTTTCGAGCGCCGCATCCTGGATTTCTTTGACGGTGCGGTCTTTGTCGTTGATGGGGTTGCTGCACTGAATGAGACCGCCTTTGACGAGTCTGGTCACGTTTGGCTCCTTCTAGTTCCACGCTATCAAACGTCGCCGTCTCGGAACAAGTGTTAACATGTTCACGATGATAGGAGAGCCCCAGCGAAAGGCGCTTCGCATCGACGGCGCGCGCTTGATGCGGCGTCTCGATGAGCTCGCGAAGTGCAGCGCCCGTGACGACGGCGGCTGCAATCGGCTCGCTTTTACGGATGCCGATAAGGAGGGCCGCGATCTCGTCATCGGGTGGATGCGGGAGCTCGGGCTCACGATCGAGATCGATGCCATCGGCAATGCGGTCGCCACCCGCAGCGGAACTGAAGACGGCCCGCCCGTAATGTGTGGGTCACATATCGATACCGTGCGGACCGGCGGTCGCTATGACGGAAATCTCGGTGTCCTCGCCGGGCTCGAGATCATCGAGACACTGAACGATCGCGACCTCACAACCCGCCGCCCTCTCGCCGTCGGTTTTCTCTCGAACGAGGAAGGCGCGCGCAGCACCCGACATGATGGGAAGCCTCGTCTATGTCGGCGGGATCCCGCTCGAAGAAGCACACAGCGCCGTGACCATCGACGGCAAGAAAGTCGTTGACGAGCTCGAGCGCATCGGCTATCGGGGCACGGCCCCCTCCCCCTCCCCCGGTCCCGCGCCCTACGCCTATGTGGAGCTGCACATCGAGCAAGGCCCGATTCTCGAGGCCGAGAAGTTTGGGCTCGGCGCCGTCACGGGTGTGCAAGGGATCTCTTGGACCGAGGTCACGGTGAACGGACAAGCCAACCACGCGGGGACAACGCCGATGTCTCTCCGCCACGACGCATGCTTCGTCGCGGGCGAGACCATCGCCTTTGTGCGCCGGCTCACCAAAGAGATGGGCGGCGCACAAGTCGGCACCGTCGGCGCCATCGATCTCGACCCGCGCACACGAGATAGTCAACGAGTACGCCGTTGGCCCACTCGATGAGTGCACCGAGCGGGATCATCCAAGCGTCACCAACGCGGACGGGCGTCAGAAAGAAAAAACCACCCACGGCCGACGGCAAGAGAAAGCGAAGCGCTCCTCTCATTTCTCTTTCTATTTGAGAGAGCGAACCTCGGCCAGCAAGCAAAGAATCTCGTACATCAGCGTCGCCCCGACGAGCGCAGTGTTGCCGCTCGGATCGTATGGCGGCGCCACCTCGACGACGTCCCCGCCAATGAGGTGCATCCCGCGTAATCCCTGCAGGAGCCGCAAGCCCTCGCGAGTCGTAATGCCGCCCACTTCCGGCGTCCCCGTTCCCGGTGCATAGACAGGGTCGAGCCCGTCCACGTCGAAAGAAACATAGGCCGGGCGATCGCCGACGACGCGCCGCACTTCGTCGAGAACGCCGTCCACCCCCAGATCTTCGAACTCCTCGATGAAAACGACCCGCATGCCGCTCTCGCGCGAGTAATCCCACCCTTCCGTCGTGTTCTGTGCGCCGCGGATGCCGATTTGAATCGTGCGTTTCGGATCGATGTGCCCGCCGTCGCAAGCGAGGCGGAAGGGCGCCCCGTGATGAAATTTCGAGCCTTGGAACGGCCCCCACGTATCCGTATGGGCATCGACGTGGACGAGCCCCAGAGGCTCTTTTTCACCGAGCACCTTCAAGATCGGATAGGTCACAGAGTGATCGCCACCAGCCGCTAGCGGGGTCACCCCCGCGTCAGCGAGCGCGCGGTAGAAACGCTCGATCGAACCGATGGACTCGTCTAGGTGGTATATGTTCTCGAAGCGGACATCACCGACATCCCCGATACGGCACGCGTCGAAAGGGTTGAAGCGCGTCACGTGATGGTTCGAGCGCATCATCGTCGACATGTTCCGGATCTCGCGCGGCCCGTGGCGCGCGCCCGGGCGATGGGTGACACCGCCGTCGAAAGGGATGCCAACGAGTGCGATGTCCACGTCGTCGAGTGAGCGCGCGAGCGGCGCGCGCATGAACGTCGCGATCTCGGTGTGGCGGAGCGCTTGGTGAGGCTCGTAGGTCTCGCCGGTGACGGGAGATGTCCTTTGGTGTTTTGAATCCGACATTCTTCTCCTCCGGCCGCCTATACTACACGCCGCGAAGGAGAGAAACGACGCAAGCGCTTAGAAGCTTGGCCCGCGCACACGGCCGTTCCGCGATCATCATCCTGACGCTCGCGCTCGGCATCGGTGCAACCACGACGATCTATGGCGTCTTACTGCGACCACTGCCCCTTCCCGACCAGGACAGGCTCTTGATGCTGTAGCAGCGAGTACCTGGGGTCGGCGTCTCCGAAGACTGGTTCTCACCCGTGCAGTATTTCGACATCCGCGAGCACGTCGAGAGCTTCGACACGGTGGCACTCGTCCACGGCAGGAACGTTACGCTGACGGGTGACGGTATCGAGCCCCAACGTCTCGCTGCGCTCGAGGCAACGCCGTCGCTTCTGAGGCTTCTTGGGATCGACCCGATTTTCGGCCGCGTCTTTTCCGAAGACGACGACAGGCCCGGCGCGGCACGCAAGGTGCTTCTCGCAACATCGCTCTTCGAGCGAGTCGCGCGCTACCTCAAGAATTCGATCGTCGGTGTGAGCGCAAGAGACCCCTCGACCCTCCTAAGCGCCACCGCAATCGTGATGCTGACCGCCCTCGACGACATTGCCCATGACATCGGAAGGGCTGTACTGCGTCGCACCGACACCGCCGAAAATGAAAGGCCGCATCACGTCACGGTCGTCACCCCAGTTGTAGACCAAATTGACATGATAGTTGTTGACGTTCATGTCGGTGAACTCACGCTTGCTGCCGCGACCCGAAGCCTCGAGCGCGCTACGTTGCTGGTCGAGGGCGAACTCGACCTCGACATTCTCAGTGACCAAGACACCGAAAGGAACGCCATAGGAGCCGCCGCTCTTCGGTGAGATTCGGTTGAAGGTCTGACCCTCGAACTTGATAGTGTCGATCGGGATTCCGCCGCTGAACGTCCAGCCGCCATAGCCACTCACTTCGATTTTGTAGTCTTGCGCACCGGCGGCACTTGCCAAAAGAAGAACGCAAAATATTAACGCTGTTTTCTTGAACACTTGATCTCCTTGAGATTTGTGGAGAGGATGTCAAGGAATTAGTTGAAACCGTCATAAGTGACTCCTGGTCATTTCAGATCTACGCCCCTGACCCTACGCGGCCTCAGGCACCGCGTCCTCTCGTTGGATCGCATCGATGGCC
>Ga0310120_10000342_pt1 | contig 37635 bp, 31 predicted proteins | sample CB27_AW_983_MG_FD_203506 | JGI IMG/M metagenome (GOLD analysis project Ga0310120, IMG submission 203506) | Marine microbial communities from Western Arctic Ocean, Canada - CB27_AW_983 | ecosystem: Environmental > Aquatic > Marine > Oceanic | place: Canada: Western Arctic Ocean | collected...
ATGGCCGGGACAGATTCGAGGATGGAGATGGCAGGAGACCTGTCGGGGAGTGTGATCTGGGCGACGGAACTGCTTGTTGCGGTGGATCCACCGCTGAGGATCCGGTCCTGGCTGCGCCTCACCTCGATCAAGAAGTCATCGCGTCGTGTCTCGTCGAGGATCTCGTTGACGATCCGTAATCCATCCATGGCATCTCGCGAATAGATCACCGTTGAATTGATCGCCTTCTGGATCTTGAGTGCTGTGAATTTCTCGGATAGAGCAGCGCCTCCGACCAGGATCGGCAACTCGATGTCCGCAGCCTGTAGATCTTCGGCGGTCACGACCATCTGATGGGCAGATTTCACCAGCAGACCCGAAAGACCGATAGCATCGGGCTGATGCTCCTTGACCGCATCGATCAACTGAGCTGGCGGAACCTTGATTCCCAGATCGATCACCTCGAACCCGTTGTTGGAAAGAATGATCTGTACCAGGTTTTTTCCTATGTCGTGGACATCACCCTTGACGGTTGCCAGCAGGATCTTGCCACGGGAAGCGGAATCGCTCTTTTCCATGTGGGGTTCAAGGAAAGCTACCGCGGCTTTCATCGCTTCGGCGCTTTGTAGCACCTCTGCGACGATCAACTCGTTGCTATTGAAGAGGCGACCTACTTCCGCCATTCCGTTCATCAGTGGACCGTTGATGACATCGAGAGGGGCATCGTAGATTTCGAGTGCTTCTGCGAGAGCCTCCTCTATCCCTTCCTTGGTCCCCTCGATGATGTTCCGTGCGAGTCGCTCGGGGATCGGAAGACCGAGCAGCGGAGATTGTCCTTCACTGGCTATCTTCCTGCCGCGGAAATGCTCCGTGAACCTCATGATCGGATCTGATGTCCGTTGCCAGATCAGATCCTCACATAGTTGCCGTTCCTGTTCAGGAATGCTCGCATAGCGTTCCATTCGCTCGGAATTGATGATGGCCATCGTCAATCCCGCCTGGACGCAATGATAGAGGAAGACGGAGTTCAGGACCTCGCGCCCGGCCGGGGGGAGTCCGAAGGAGACATTGCTGATGCCGAGCACGGTACTGCAGCGGGGGAACCGCTGCTGGATCGCCTTGACCCCATCGATGGTTGCCGCTGCAGAGGCGGAGTACTTCTGGTCACCGGTGCCAACCGGGAAGACCAGAGGGTCGAAGATCAGATTCGTTTCAGGGATGCCATACTTTTCAGTGAGTAACTTGTATGACTTCTCAGCGATTTCTAGTTTCCGCTCAACCGTGACAGCCATTCCATCTTCCGGGTCCTCGTCGATACATCCGACAACGAGTGAGGCACCGTAGCGTTTTGCCAGGGGAACAACGGATTCAAACCTCTCCTCACCATCTTCCAGGTTAATCGAGTTTATGATCGATTTTCCCTGACACAGTTTCAGAGATTCTTCGATCACCTCTGAATCAGTCGAGTCGATCATCAATGGCGCCTTCGTCATCCGATTCAGCAGCGGAAGAAGCCGAAGTATGTCTTCCAGCTCCTCCCGATCAGGATCTGCCATGCAAACATCGATGATGTGCGCGCCACCGCGATCCTGGCGCCTGCCAATCTCTGCAGCCTTCTCGAACTCATCTCTGGCGATCATCTTCTTGAATCGGCGACTTCCGATGACATTGGTTCTTTCACCGACCACGAGCGGCTGATTGTCCTCATTGATCTCGACCAGTTCGATACCGGAGATCAGAGCATGTTGAGGGGTTTTCCATTGGCGTGGCTTTGCACCGTCGATCCGTTGCACCATGGTTCGGATGTGCTCAGGAGTCGTTCCGCAGCAGCCTCCAACGAGATTGACCCAGCCCTGGTCGATGAAGGGTTGCAGATGGTCCGCGAGGATTTCCGGGGTCTCTTCATACTTCCCATCGGAATCTGGCAGGCCAGCATTTGGATAGACTGAAACGGGGAATGCCGAGATGTTCGAGAGGGTTCTGAGGTGATCGGTCATGAATCGGGGGCCGGTGGCGCAATTCATTCCGATGAAGATCGGCTGGAAGTGTTCGACGCTGGCATAAAAGGCCTCGATGGACTGTCCTGCGAGCATCGTCCCCATCGGTTCGATGGTGCATGAGATCGCGACGGGTCGCGAAAATCCGACATCGTCGGAAGCAGCCTCGATTCCGAATTGCGCCGCTTTCAGGTTGAGGGTGTCCTGAATCGTCTCGAGCAGCAGGATGTCGCAGCCTCCTCGAAGCAAGCCGCGAGCTTGAACCCTGAAGTGTTCACGCATTTCATCGAAGGTGATGCCACCGGTCACGGAAAGAGTTTTTGTCGTGGGTCCCATCGATCCGAGAACCCAGCGAGGTCTCTCCTCGGTGCCATACTGATCCGCTGCCTCTCGCGCCAGTTCGCTGGCGACGACATTGATCTGCTCAGCGAGATCAGCCAGGCCGTATTCAGCGAGTACCAGGGGAGTGGCACCGAATGTATCGGTCTCGATGCCATCGGCGCCTGCCTCGAGGTATCGCCTGTGCACCGAGCGGATCACATCCGGTCGTGTGAGCACCAGATTTTCATTACATCCTGCGAGGTCTTCACCACCGAAGTCTGCCGCCGAGAGGTCTAGATCCTGCAGGGCGGTCCCCATCGCTCCATCGATGACCAGAATCCTCTCCCGCAGATGGGCGAGAAACTGGCTTCGAATCTGCTCCTGACTGGTGATTGACGGGTCAAAGGACATCCCCTGGGCCTCCGTAAGTGAGTCGTTGGAACTCAGAGTATAGGACTCCATTACCCCGGGGGATAGCGCAACAGGTACGGTTGAGTTCACCTTCTGGGGTCGGGGGGATCTCTTCGTTGCTGTTCCAGCCGTAGCAGAGCCTCTTGCATCTGTAGTTGGATCGACATCAGATCGTCGATTCTCAGAGCCGTCTGCTGCTGTCGCCGGACCAGTTCCAGGTGGCTTCTGTGGGTTGCTGCCAGTTGCTCTTCCAGTTGCTGGATCTTCTGAAGCAACTCCTGCTTATCCTCCGAGGAGTTTCGATAAGCCTCCTGAAGGCGTTGCAGTGCTGTAGTCTGGCTCTTCTTCAAACTCTCCAGCTGGGTGGTCAGCGATTGCCCCAGCTCCTCGCTGCTTTCGGCGATCTTTTCCATCTGTTCATCCAGTTGATCTGTCTTGCTGATGAGCCTCTCGTCGAGTTCTGTCACCCCCGATTGAACTCCCTGGAGATCGGTCCGTAGGGTGCCGATGGATTCATCGATACGATCCACATCGCCGTCGAGGCGCTGTACCTCCCCTCGCAGCAGGGAGTCCTCAAGTTGAAGGTCGACCTGTTGCTGTTCAAGGTGATCGATCTGGCGTTGCTGTCTGGACCCTGTCCACAGGAAAGCGATGGTCAGCGTTGCGATGGCGACCACGATGAGGCTCATCAATTTCATCGGTTCTCCTTTTCGACGGACCCGGAGAGGTTGGCGGTGGGGGTGGGATTCGAACCCACGAGGGCTGTTACACCCTGCCGGTTTTCAAAACCGGTGCATTAGACCACTCTGCCACCCCACCATCGCCAGCAACTGCATCGCAACCCTGTACCGTGACAACCCAGTACCGTGACCATGGCCGCTTCAGATTACTAGTTTGACGCTTTTCCATCACCATCATCGGAAGATGAGTGGTAGGAGCGAGACTCCTTCAGTCGCTGGAGACGCTTCTCTCTCAAGTTCTGAGCCCTCGCACGAAGATCGACGACATCATCATGTTCGTCGACCACCTCGATGCCGAGAATCGTCTCGAACAGGTCCTCCGTGGTGATGATGCCGCATGTGCCGCCATGTTCGTCTGCCACCATGGCGATGGGATCCTGGCCGCTGGTGAGATCGGCAAGCGCCTGGCGCAAGGTCGCCACCTCGGGCACGAATCGAATTTCTCTACGAAACTGTGAGAGGGGAGCAGTGCCGGGAGTTCCCTCGATGCTGGCCGACAGCACTTCTCGAAGCAGGATATATCCTGTGACCTCATCCCGGGACTTGCCGTGAATCGGGATCCGGCTTGGCAGATGGCTTCTCTTGTTCTCGGCCAGAAGATCACCGACGGTGGCTTCTTGCCACAGGTCCCACACCACGGTCCGCGGTGTCATCACATCTCCGACGCGGATCTCGTCGAGCCTGAGAATGTTGCGATAGAGTTCTCGTTCGTGCACGGCAAGAGTCCCATCGGTTCCAGCCATGTTAATCATCGCCTCGACCTCACCCCGTGAGACATTTTCTGCGCTGGAGCGACCGACCAGGCGGGTCAACGTCCCCGTCACCGCCACCGCCGGCTGCAACACCCGGGTCAGTACCTTCAGGCAGATGCCGACGAACCCCGACAACTTCCTGGCGTGCACCGCTCCCAGGGTTTTCGGGATGATCTCGGAAAGGGTGAGGATCAAGAAGGTGAAGACCGCCGAGAAGAAGGCCACCCAGGTGGGGTACTCCTGGGCCACCAGGTACCCGGCAAAGGAAGCCCCCATCGTGTGGGAGATGGTGTTGAGGATCAGTACGGCACCGATGGCATCGTCGAGCCGATCTCGCTTCAACTCCAGCAACCAGCGAATTCCCGCCCCCTGATCGCGACGTTCCTCGAGGCTGGGTATCGACACCGACAGGAGGGTTGCCTCGAGAAGGGAGCAGAGAAAGGAGATGAAGAGGGTGATGGCAATTACGGTGAGGAGAAGGGTCACGGGCCATCCATCCAGGTGAATTGGGCGTTACGGGGCGTCATCATACCCGGTCTGGAGTGTCACCCAAAACGCTCCTCGCACCGGGTTCGAGCCCCGTTTGATGCTTATCGGAACCAACGAGTCTTTGCACTTTACACTTTATAAAGTATGTGTCAGGCTTCTGCCGGCCCCATGCCCGGGTTCTGTTTGCATTCGATCGCGAGTGCCTCATCGAGTGGCACTCGTTGCTCGATTCTGGATGGCCGGGTGTGAGGTGACGATCGAGATGGGGGATTACAGGCCACTCCGGGTCATTCCGGAACTTCTGGCATGAACCCTGCACTGTTGATGTGAACGGCCCACTTCACCGGACTGTCCGGTGTCGCTGGATCAGAGGGGAGAGCAGATGACACCTTCGACCCACGGCCAGCGACCCTGCTTAAATTTAATTTCGAGTCGAATCGGGATCTCGGGGACTGCGAATCTGCCGACTGCGTTGGCACCGCAGCAGCAGTTGAGTTCGTTCAATCGAGTCCAATCGCGCGAAGAACAATGGGTGGGAAATTGGCGATGCGATCCAACTGCCGGTGGCAGTTGCTCATCCCATGGGTGGAGTCGTTCACAACCAGCCTGTGGGCAAATCCAAGAGGTTGTGGCCCGGCAACTGGGCCAGGTCGGAAAGAGGGAGTCATGGTGAATCAGGGTACGAGCCAGGGGATTGATGGTCCGCGAAAGACCGGTGCTTCCATCGATCTGGTCAAGTTCTGGGATGGACTGGGATTTGGCGGCCGCGTCGGGGTGGGTTTTGCTCTCATCTTCGTGGTCGCATTCATCTTCACTTCATCCTTGAAGCAAGATTGGATCGACATCCCGGTCGGTGATGTCGAACGTGACTTCGAACTCACCGAGATCCTCAAGGGCCATCAGATCGAGTTTCGCTTCAGCGCCTCGGGTGGCCTCCAGGTGCCAAGCATCCGCGCTTCCGAGGTGTTTTCTCTGCTCCACGCAAAGACAGCGATGGCGGAGCAAGCGGATCCATTTGACTGGGTACGCCAGTCTGGATCGCTGATCGACAGTGCCAGGCAGCGTGAACAGCGCTGGGAACGGTCGCAGATCGAGCAACTCGAGGAGGACCTTGCTCGCCTCGAGGGGATCCACTCCGTGAGTGTGACACCCAATCGATCGAGAGGAGCATCGGTCATCGCATCGAGCCACAAGATTACCGGCGTCAGCGTTCAGGTCGAACTCGACTTCGACCTGAGACCTTCCGGACTCAGTCACTCGATGGCCAGATCGATCGCATTGCATGTTTCCGGGGCATACGGGGTTGCCAAGGAGAAGGTCATCATCACGGATACCACCGGTAATTACTACGATCTCGACAATCCACAGGTGTCAGCTGGGGATGTCCTGGAGAAGAAGAAAATCGTCGAACAATACGTGGTTCGTTACCTTTCGGCGATATTTGATCCGGAGATGTATCGTGTGATCGTCGATGTGAGTCTGGCCAGCCCGGTATTCGAGACGGTCGAGAAGTCAGGGTACATCCCGGGCCATCCACCAGTGGTTCCGGGCATCTACGATCTCCAGGAGCAGGTGGCCACCTACTCACCAATTTCGGCACAGTTTGCAGATTCAGTAGTGACCCGAGCTACAGCTCAGCAGATTCCAGGCCGTACAGTAGCGGATCCCGAAATCGCAGGTGTTGAAGAAGTGGCTGTCACCGTGATGTTGGATCGTCAAGGTGCCATCGCCAGAGCCAGCGCCGGTAGGGGCGCTGAAGCAACCAACGGGCAAAGGAATGTGGCGCAGTTTCTCCGTGAGTTCACCGCCACGATCGTCGATGGTCTCGAATCTCATCTCAGGGTTCATGTCGGAAGCGATTCCGTGATCCAGGCCAGAGTGCTTCCAGTGAACTTCAAGGGTGTGTTCTCGACGGTGCAGCCTGCCATGGTTCAGCGATCCGTCACCGATGAATTCGCAGGATACCCCTTCTCCTTCTATTTCCTGATCTGCGGCGGGATGCTGGCAGTATTCTGGGTATTCCGCCATGGACCCAGAGACTCGATCGTAGAACCTGCGATCACAGGGTTCGGGTCGGCGAGGTTCGCCCAAGACAGGGTGCGTGAAAGTGTCAATTCGATCTTCGAGGAGTGTGAAACCTCCATCACCGATAAAGCGATCGAGCAGATCTGTAACCTCGATGGGCCCGAAACTGTCGAGGTTCTTCGGCATGTCATCTCGCACGATGAGGCTGAGTTACCCGGGTGCTCCGTGCTGGCACTCCTGGTACTCGATCAAAGCACAACCAGAGCCGAGATCTTCGACTGCATGAATCCTGAGGAGTTGTCGGCTCTGTCGCGGATGATCTGCGAAGTCGAAGCGGTCAATCAAGAAAAGATCGCAGATGCTCTGGCGGTACTGGAGCTCTTCCAGGGATTTGCATCCGACTCCAACTCGCCAGGAGGAGTCCCTTCTGCCATCGGTGTGATCCCCACTCAACTAGAAGTCCAGCGATCCGTGATCGACGACATCCGATCCAATGATGCGAAACTGGCAGATCTGATAGAGGGCAACCGAAGCGACTCCAGTTCAAGGGAGGTTCAATCGTCATGAACGATGAAGTGTCTTCGCCTACACAGGAGGGCCCAACGGAGTTCAGTCGATCTCAAGAGGAGGCACGTCTGCGACTGGAAGCACTACAGAATGCCTACCAGCAACTGATGCAGAAGTTGCTCGCCGATGGCCAGAAGTCCGTTGCGGCGATCGAGCAGACGAACGCGGATATCGAGCAGGCAAAGGAGTATTCGCTGGCCAAGATCGAGGATCTCAGGAACGAGGCCAGGTCTGCAGCTTGTGAACAAGGTCTGGAGGACGGTCGCAAGCAAGGCTTCGAGGCGGGCCATGCCGAGGGGGTTCAGATGGGCCTCAAGGAAGGCCGCCGTGAATTTTCACAGAGCGTCGAACAGAAGGCCCGTGAACTGGTTTCCCAGCAGTGTGAAACATTGCCACAAACGCTGGCCACCGCCATCGAGGAATTTTCTCGATGCTGGAAAGACACGATAGAAGAGACACGGCGTGACACCGTGAAATTAGCCCGTGGAATCGCTCAAAGGGTCCTCCGTCGCGAGATCGAGGACTTGCCATCTGTGGTAGTAGAAAACATCGAACTTGCAGTGCAGAGAATCGGTGATCGATGTCAGATCGTCGTCGAGGTCAACCCTGCAGACCTCACTGCTGTTGTCCAGTTCCTTCCGATTCTTGGACAGAAGTTTGAAGGTGCAGAGGGTGCCGAGATTGTCGGAGAAGAGTCCATCACCCGTGGCGGCTGCCGAGTTCGCAGTCGCTCAGCGAGTGTGGATCTGACGCTGGAAACGCAATTGGATCTGATCGAATCGGCACTGATCAAGGATACCCAGGAGAATTGATGAATTTCATCGAAGCACTCGAGTCACTGAATACGGGTCAGATGGTGAGGGTGCGCGGCACCGTTGCTCGCGTTACAGGAGTGATCGTCGAGGCGCAAGGCCTGTCACTTCCAGTGGGCGCTGAGTGCACCATCCGGACTCGAGAAGGTGATCAGGTGGTGGCAGAGGTGATCGGGTTCTCCGGCGATAGATGCCACTTGCTTCCCGAGTCGGGCATCTCAGGAATCGCTCCTCAAGATGTAGTGATTCACGACGGAGAAAAGCCCAGCGTCGAGGTTTCTCACCAGTTGCTGGGGCGCGTTATCAATGCAAGGGGGATCCCCATCGATGGAATGGGACCTGTTCCCTGTGGTGAGAAGATGCCAATCCATGCAGATCCAATTCCGGCGCTTGAGCGTCAGAAGATTGACCGTGCAGTCCACACGGGTGTACGCGCGTTTGACTCGATCCTGACCGTGGGAGTGGGTCAGCGCCTGGGGATCTTCTCGGGAAGTGGTGTCGGCAAATCGACCCTGCTCGGAATGATAGCAAGGAACACCGAACTGCCGATCAGGGTGATCGCTCTGGTCGGGGAACGAGGACGCGAGGTCCGAGAGTTCATCGATCGAGACCTCGGGCCTGAAGGCCTTGCTCGAAGCGTTGTTGTGGTTGCGACAGGAGATGAAGCCGCAGTGATGAGACTGAGGGCAGCCAATGTTGCGACCTCCATCGCGGAGTGGTTCAGGGATCAGGGAAATGACGTTCTGTTGCTGGTGGACTCCATCACGAGAGTGGCTCTTGCTCAGCGAGAAGTTGGTCTGTGCGCCGGGGAGCCTCCCACCACGCGGGGATACACACCCAGCGTCTTCGGCATGCTGCCACGGCTTCTCGAGCGAACTGGACCTGGCAAGGTTGGAAGCATCACCGCGTTTTATTCTGTCCTGGTCGAAGGGGATGACCTGCACGATCCGATAGGGGATGCGGTAAGAGGGATTCTCGATGGGCAGATCTGGTTGAGTAGAGATCTTGCGAACCGGGGCTGGTTCCCACCGGTAGACCCCTGTGCCAGCACCAGCAGGGCGATGAGTTCCGTGGTCGATCCTGAGCATCTCCTCGGTGCTCGCTCGCTGGTTGAACTGGTGGCGACATACCGGGAGATCGAGGACATGGTGCGTCTCGGTGCGTATGTCCGCGGTCAGGATCAGAGGTCCGATGCCGCTCTCGATGCGATGCAATCCATCGAGGAGTTATTGCGTCAATTGCCTTCAGAAAAGAGTGAGTTCGAGCTCACCAGGAAGCGCCTGATCGATATCACCAGTAACTCCAGCAAGGAGGTTGCCTGATGTCGACCGAGAAATTTCGACTCGATGCGCTGCTCAAATTGCGCAAGAAAGAAGCCAATCTGCAACAAGGAAAACTGAATGCTTGCATCCGGAGACTGGAAGAACAGCGCCAGGAAATGGACAGAACCAACCAGGAATACAACGCGGTGGTCACTCTCCTCCGGGAGGAGGATCAGATCGGAGCGACCCTCTCGGAACTGATGGTTCATCGCAGATATCTCGAACGGATGAGAGATCTGGCGAAGCAGCAGGGGGAACTCTCGGATTCATTGGCAGCGGATCTTGAACAGGTCCGAGGTCATGTCATCGAGGCCATCCAACGATGTCGTGCGGTCGAAAAATTGAAGGAACGGTTTGTTGAGCGGGAATCAGAACGTGCCGAACGAAGCGAGCAGCGCTTCGTCGATGCCGAGACCAGCGCTCGGATTGCGGCGGTGATCCAGGCGGAATCAGCCTGACAGGGGCAGAGTCCTGCTCAGTAGCGAGCGGAACACAGTGGAAGGGAAACCAGCAATGGAAAATCTCCGGAGTCGAAAAAGAAATGAACTCCGCTGGGTGAGAACAGTGGTGCTGTTGGCATTGTTGGTGATCGTGGTCACCACATTCATCGATGCACAACAGTTTCCGGTTCCGGAAACAGCAACCAATAGTGATGTGTCAGGAACTCCTGTGCCAGACGAGCGTTTTGCCAATGGCGGCGTCATTGCTGCTGCAAGTTCCGGCAATTCCTCTGCGCCATGGAAAACAATTCAGGCACTCGGGGCAATTCTCGTCATCACAGGAGTGGGAATCGGTGGGTACATATTGATTCGTAAATATGCGCCAGGAGCGATTCCGGGGACGGATTCTCGCATGAAGGTTCTGATGCGGATGCCCATCGGGAATCGCCAAAGCATCATCATTCTTCGGGTAGGTGACAGGGTGCTTGTTGTGGGCGCTTCCTCAGGCGGCATGAAGTGCCTCAGCGAGATCACCGATCAACATGAAGTTGAAAACCTCAGCTACGGTGTGGAGTTCTCACGGGAACGGAGAAAAGTAAACGAATTGGTAGATAGCGAGGATCTCGGCGACTTTGTCGAGGACGATGAGAAAACCAGCGATGTGCAACATGAGATCGAGTGGCTTCGTGACCGCCTGGATGGTTACGGAGAGAAGGTCGAAGGAAAGGTGCGTACGTGATCAACGTCCGGCGTTCACTGATTCTGGGAGTCCTCGTGGCATTTGCGATCTTGTTCATCGCAGCGCCGGAAGCGATGGCGAAGGCCGATGATGGTGCAGAGGTAGGAATCATCGATCGTATCCTGAGTGGATCTCCGGGTGATGTAGATGTTTCTATCAAGTTGATCTTGCTGACAACAGTTCTCGCCATAGCACCGGCACTGTTGATGCTGACGACCTGCTTTACGCGAATCATCGTGGTGTTGGGATTTGTCAGGCGAGCCATTGGCACCCAGGATTCGCCACCCAACCAGGTTCTCGTGGGACTCTCCTTCCTGCTCACGCTGGCAGTGATGGGGCCGGTCTGGAGCGATATCTACACCAATGCGATCCAGCCCTATGCAGACCAGACTCCGATGCCGACCACCGGGAAGGTGCCTACAGGGGAAGAAGCGTACGCATACGCAGATTCGAAGATGCGAGAGTTCATGTACCACGCCATCGATGAGGGTGACCTGCTCTTGATGGCCAGGGTAGGCGCAGCAAAAACTGTCGAGGAACAATACGAGGAAGACGGGATCATCAGCGCTGAATTCGTCGATTCATTACCGACCACGGTGATCATCCCGGCGTTTGTCCTCAGCGAGCTGAGGCGAGCCTTCGAGATGGGATTCATGATCTACATCCCATTTGTCGTCATCGACCTGGTGGTCTCCGCATTGCTGGTCTCGATGGGGATGTTGATGCTTCCACCGGTGGTTGTTTCGCTCCCCTTCAAGGTGCTGGTTTTCGTGCTGGTGGACGGTTGGGGACTGGTAGTCGAGCAGCTGTTGTTCTCCTCGATGGTAACGGTGGCCGGATGACACGATTAGATGTAGCACTGGATTTCCTCCAGCAGGCGTTGCTCGTTGCACTGCAACTGTCGGTGCCAATATTGTTGGTGATGATGATTGTCGGAATTGCCGTGAGTCTCATCCAGGCAATGACTCACCTACAGGATCAAACTCTCACCTTCGTTCCGAAGATCCTTGCCGTCGCCATGGCTCTGTTACTGCTGATGCCACTGCTATTGGGATGGGCGACAGAGTTCACCAGGGAAATGATCCAGGCCTCCGCCGTCGCGCTGGGTGGGGGGTGATCCAGGATGGCTGAGCTATTCGAATACTCCATCTCCTCATGGACCGGCTGGTTCCTCGTATTCATGAGGATCTCGGGAGCGATGATGGTGCTTCCCATCTTCTCTTCTCGCACTATTCCTGCCCGGATCAAGGCCGCGATTGCGGCACTGATCGCGCTCTGCGTGGCGCCACTGGCCATCGCAGATCCATCCGGAACCGGCGCCAGGGAGATGGGGGAGTTGATGGCGACACCGCTGGTTGGCGCCGTCTCCATCTGTGGAGAACTGGCTCTTGGCTGGGTCCTGGGCGCCACTGCAGCGGTGTTGATGTGGGGCGCGCACCTCGGGGGACAGTTGATCGGACAGGATTCTGGGCTGGCGTTTGGTCAGGTGGTCGATCCCACGACCGGGCAAACGACTGCTCCGACGGCGACATTGATGATGATTTTCGCAGGACTTGCTTTTCTGGCACTGGAAGGTCATCGGCTGGTGATCCTGGCGCTGTGCGGCTCCTTCGATGCCGTTCCTCCCGGATCCATCGGCAATATCCTGATACACGGGGTTCCCCTCACCACCGCTGCTCGGATCACGAGCGAGATCGGCTCGCAAACCTGGATGCTTGGACTTCAGATCGCTTTCCCGGCCAGTATCGCGCTGCTGGTGACGACCCTCGGCCTCGGTTTGATGGCCCGGATGATTCCCGAGATGAATGTGTTTGCGGTTGGCTTTGCAGTGCGTACAGGGGTTGGAATGCTGGCCCTCTTCATGACACTTCCCTTCATCGCTGATCTGTTTGGTGCTGTCGTCACGACGGGCCTCCAGGGATCGCAGATGGTCCTCAGTGGACTCGGAGGGAACTGAAGTGATATTCCAGATGACTGACCACGGTGAGAAGACCGAAGCTCCGACGCGCAAACGACTGGAATCTGCGCGACTGGAGGGTCAGGTAGCACTCAGCACCGACCTGGTCGGGTCCTTCGTGCTGACTTCTGGTTTCGGTTTCTTGCTCTTCTTCTCCGGGAGCATTTTTGCAGCGATCTTTTCAGGAACCAGAGCATCTCTCGGTTCCATCGGGAGTATCCGACTCAACGAGCAGGCAAGCCTCCAGTTGCTGACAGATGCGGTGGAACAATCCCTCGTCATCCTGCTGCCGATACTGATGACGTTATTTGCCGTCGCGGCAGTGGTGACATGGTTGCAGGTAGGCCTACGCATCCGCACAGCGGAGGTGTTGCCGGATCTGCAAAGAGTCGATCCGATCCGAGCACTGATGAACATCATCGGCCTGGGTGGGCTGAGGCGAGTGGCTATGGGAGTGCTGAAATTGATCGCCGTGGCAATCGTTCTTGTTCCGGGAATCTGGGGCCTGATGGGGGACCCTGAAGTGATCGGCAGTGCTGCGGTGGTGGCAGCAGATGGATCTCTGGCTGCGATCGGCACGAAACTGGTCGAACTGATCCTGCAGGCATGCGGTGCCCTGCTGGTCGTTTCCGCGGTGGATTGGGCCTACAGGCGCTGGGTTTACCAGAGATCCCTGATGATGAGCCGGAGAGAAGTCGAGGACGAGAAGAGAGAAATGACCGGCGATCCTCACCTGAGACGAAGACGCAAGCAGAGGCATCGGCAAATCCTGGCGAAGCGGGGGCCGGAGTTCACCGACGAGACGTTACTCCACGGCGGATCGACAGGTGAATCCCGATGAACGAGCATCAGATGCAAACACTGACGCCAGCCTCCGGGTGGAAAGATACCATCCGCAGGAACCGGGATCTCGCAGTCGTGATGGCGCTCGCTGGGATCCTCATCGCCATCCTCGTGCCACTGCCCGGGCGATTGATGGACGGGTTGCTGGGCGCGAACATCGGCTTATCAGTGCTGGTGCTGCTCACGGTGGTATATCTGCGAAAGCCGCTCGAGTTCGCAGCATTTCCTTCCCTGTTGCTGCTGGCGACGCTGTACCGTCTTGCCCTCAACATCGCCACGACTCGATTGGTTCTCAGTCGTGCAGGAGACGAAGGAGTTTCGGCAGCTGGAGATGTGGTGCACTTCTTCGGTGAGTTTGTTTCGGGATCCAATTTGATCGTCGGTTTCATCATCTTCTCGATACTCGTGGTGATCCAGTTTGTCGTTGTGACCAAGGGAGCCACTCGTATTGCAGAAGTGGCTGCTAGATTCACGCTCGACAGGATGCCGGGCGCACAGATGGCCATCGATGCCGATCTCAATGCGGGCAACATCACGGGAGAGGAGGCGAGCACTGCAAGAGAGGAGCTCGCCGGTCAGGCAGATTTTTACGGGGCGATGGATGGTGCCAGCAAGTTTGTCCGCGGAGATGCCATCGCCGCGATCATCATCACGATCATCAATATCGTTGGTGGATTCACCATCGGAGTTCTGCAGTACGGGATGACCTTTGCTGAAGCGGGAAGGGTATTCACGACCCTGACCATCGGAGATGGCCTGGTCACGCAGATACCTGCACTATTTATCAGCGTCGCTGCAGGGTTGATGGTCACCAGAGCATCGACGAAGGGGCAGATCGGAGACGCCGTCGTCGGGCAGTTATTCGGAAACCCGAGGGCCCTGGCGATCACGGCTTTGATTCTGGTGGCCCTTGCCTTCACTGGTTTGCCTCCCGGTGTTCTTGGTGTTCTGGCGGTTTCACTGGCGGCTGTGGCTTACTGGTCGCGAAAACCGAAGCAGGAGCAGAACGCCTCAGAGACTGAAGTGGCGGAGCCCTCCCTCGCCGGGACCGTTGCAACAACAGAAGACGCCAGGCAGGGGGGTGGGGCCAGCACGCGCCATTTCGAGTTCTCAGGCCAGCAACCGATTCGCATCGAACTCGGTTACGGCCTTCAAAGTCTTTTTGAACCGGAATCGTCAGGAGTTGCCCTCAATGTTCGGGTTCAGCAACTGAGAGAAGATCTTCAGAAAGAACTTGGATTCTGGATTCCCCCTGTACATGTCAAGGTGCAGATCCGCGGAATCCCAAGGCAAGAGTTCAGCATCCAGTTGAGAGAGATTCCCTGTTCGCGTGGTGTGTTGAGAGCAAGAAAGGCACTCATCGTTTCAGATCATCGGCGCTCCATAGATGGAATTGCAGGAGATGCTGCTGAACTGGAGATTCTTGAAGCACCCGCGAAGTGGGTATCGCTCGAAGAGGGTGATATGCGCAAGTCACTCGGATACCGGGTACTCACGGCGCAGGATGCGCTGATTCTTCACCTTCGAAACGTGATCATGGAACAGATTCAGGAACTTCTGACGCAGAGGGAAACTCGCAGGATCCTTGAACGAGTTGGCGAGGAGTGCCGAACTCTCGTGGACGAAGTGGTTCCGGATCTGCTGCGAGTCGGAGAGATACAAAAAATTCTCCAGTCGCTACTCGCAGAGGGAGTCTCGATCCGAGATATGGAGAAGATCCTCGAAACGCTGGGCGAGGAGGTCCAGCAACGTCCTGAAGCGCGCCAGGATCTCACAGCGCTGGCGGAGACGGTGCGAACAGTTCTCGGCCGCAGCATCTGTACTCAGTATCTGGATCAGCAGGGCAAGCTCCATGTCGTCACCCTGGATCCCCAGATCGAGAGTGTCTTGCTGGACGATCTGGAACCTGCCGATCGCGCCGGGAATGGCCCGTGTCTGTCACCACAGTTGCATGAGACGGTGATGCAAGCGCTGGTCATGGCGGTGCACCAACTGGTGGAGAATGACCATCCTGCTGTCATTCTCACCTCGCCTCGGCTGAGGAGTTCGATCAAGAAGCTGCTGGAGAAGGAAGTGCCCACGGTGGCGGTCCTCTCCTACAATGAAGTCGGCCACGGTACCACCGTGGAATCTGGGGGGATGGCGAGAATCGTTGCCTGACTTGCCGAGTCAGCTGGCGGTTTTTTCGCGGGGAAAGGGGAGCGTGCTCTTGAATGAGCCAACAGTACCCGGTGACGCGGGGCACACCCGCGTCGTAGCACCGGATTACGCATCTGCAGTTCGCATTCTTCAGGATCGATTCGGAAGTGATTGGACAGTGGTCCATTCGAGAAAGGTTCGAAGGCCTGGATTTCTGGGATTGTTCGGCGTTTCTGATGTGGTCGTGATTGTCCGCACCGAGGAAGCGATGCTATTCCAGCCTCAGGCAAATCCCGTCGTCTCTTCCAGTGGGAAACTGGCGCCATTGGCCAGAGAGTTGGGCGAGATCGATGTCCCTGTTTCGATCCCAGATCTCGTGCCGGTCACCGCAGGCAATTTCGAGCCGAGCAACGGAGCGGGGGATCTTGTGTATCGCCTCGAGGGTGCTCGCAGTCGCATCGCAGAGGAATTGAAGGCGTATTCCAAATCGCTGGCAGGAGATTCGGCTACCGCTCCATGGAATCCAGTTCCGCCGAGAACTGACGAGGAGTCACCGATCGAAATTGTGCGTCCCGGCGTTGCGATGCAGATGAAAAGCGAAAGCGCTGCTTTCCTTGATGGGATGGCTGAGCCGATCGAGCCAGCGAGTACCGAAAAACTGATCGGCAATAACATCGAGCAGAGTGAAGGCACGGATGTTGATCCCGCCTTCCTCGGTGCAGTGTTGACTCATTGCGATGTGGCTGGATTTCCTCCTTCGGCGCAGAAGACCATCGTGCAGCAGGTTTGCGCCGATCCGATAGACGAGAGCCTGGGTCCCGAGGATTACCAGCAGATCGCCAGGGAGAGGATCGTTCGCTGCATCAAGGAGCGAATTCCTGACACGATGCAGATCGCAGGTGGATCGGTCGGCCAGCCGAGGGTGGTGGCTCTGGTCGGACCCACAGGCGTCGGAAAGACCACGACGCTGGCGAAACTGGCGGCACATTTCCATCTGGTCGAGAAGCGGAGGGTCGGTCTTGTGACTCTCGATTGCTACAGAATCGGAGCCATCGAGCAACTGCGCCGATTCGCCGAAATACTGGGCCTGCCTCTGAAAACAGTTTCCGAGACAGCAGGCGCGGCAGAGGCGATCGAGGGGTTCTCCGATTGCGATGTGATTCTGGTCGATACAGCTGGCCGTAGTCAGCGCGACCAGGAACGCCTGATCGAGGTGAGGGATTCTCTCGCCAATATCGAAGACGTCGAGATACACCTGTGCCTGTCACTCGCTGCATCGCCGGAAGCGATCGTCGCCGCTGCGGAATCGTTTCGGATGGTCAAATACGACCGCGTCATATTCACCAAGCAGGATGAGTCGTATCGAAAGGGGTTCCTCTGGGATCTGTTCGGCGTGACTCCGGTTCCAGTTTCCTATGTCACCTGTGGGCAAGAGGTCCCCGAGGATATCCAGGCGGCTACCCGGGATCTGATCTGTGACATGATGATTCAGGGAAGATGAGAGACCAGGCCTGGCGACTTCGAAAAATGGTCGAAGAGAAGGTCTTCCCTGTCAGGGGTAGGGCGAGGGTGCTGGCCGTGACCAGTGGCAAGGGTGGTGTTGGAAAGACCAACATCTCGGTCGGGCTTGCCATCGCAGCCGCTGCGTCTGGAATCCGCACCGTGCTGCTCGATGGAGATCTCGGCCTGGCCAATATCGATGTACTACTCGATCTCCATCCGAGGAAGCACCTGGGTCACCTGATCGATGGAGAGGCGTCTCTCGAAGAGGTGCTGATCGACTCACCAGGAGGAATCCAGGTACTCCCTGGTGCGAGCGGCTTGACCAGGGTTGCAGATCTTGGAAATGTTCAGAAACAGCGCCTGCTCGAAGCAGTGGCGAGGCTGGTGGAAGAATTCGATCTGGTCCTGATCGATACGGGGGCTGGAATTTCTCGTGCAGTACTCGATCTGTGCATATGCGCGGGAGAGGTGCTGGTGGTGACGACACCGGAACCAACTGCTGTCGTCGACGCCTATGCGATGCTGAAAGTGTTTTCGACCGAGGCGTCTGCCCCCAAGAAATGGCTCGTGGTCAATCAGGTTCTCTCTCGGGGTGAAGCTCAACAGGTTTCCAGTCGCATGATCGGTCTCGCCCAGCAATTCCTGGGCAGTGAGGTGAACGGTTGTGGTTCGGTGTTGCTGGATCCGCGTGTCAGGGCATCGGTACGCAGGAGGCAGCATTTCTCTCTGGCCTATCCTTCCTGCCCAGCGGCCAAGGGGGTCAAGGAAGTGGCTCACAATCTCGGCCTGGCGGGGCGAGCAGGGAGCCATGGCTTCCTCAACCGTCTAAAAGAAATATGGATAGGGGATCCGAGCAGGCCCCGGGAGCGTTCTATTTGAGGGCCAATTGCACGAGATGCGAGACTTCTCGAGAGTGTGGCACGGAAGATGCCAATGGCTGTAGGGCCAGGGCACGCTGGCGGCTGATCGTCGGTTCAAAGGTTGGCACCCTTGAGACGACACGGTGGCTCCTGTAAGGGTAACGGTAAGAAACTCAGGAAGAGGAGATTCCATTGGCGCAGATTGAGTCGGAAGAGACACGGCAAGCGATTCCTGCAAACGATTCCCTGGTCGGCAAGACTCGGATGCAGGATGACCCGGAACTCGAGCAGGTATGGATCGAGTTCAAGGAGTCCCGGAGTAATGATCTCAAGAACAATCTCCTGGAGAGGTATCTGCACATCGTTCGATACACTGCAGACCGTCTTCACATGAAATTGCCGCAGCAGGTCGATGTAGAAGACCTGTACAGTGCGGGATTGTTCGGACTGATGGATGCGATCGATAACTACGATCTGACTCGCATGGTGAAGTTCGAGTCCTATTGCTCTATCAGGGTTCGAGGTTCGATTCTTGACTCTCTTCGCGCCCAGGACTGGGTGCCGCGCCTGGTTCGCTCAACGGCCAATCGCATCGATGCTGCCTGGAGGAAGTTCCAGAACGAGACGGGCAGAGAACCTACCGACTTCGAGATGGCTGAGCAACTGGGAGTGACCGACGATGAATTCGAATCGATGCAGCGAGAAGCTTCCGCGGCTTCCATCGTCTCGATCTCGGATCAGATTTCTGACGATGGGGAGTCCAGATCACTGAGAAAGATCGATATTCTCAATGATAAGAAGGCCAAGTCTCCCGACGAAGAATCACTCCGAAATGCGATCAAGGAGTTCATCTATGATCAACTGGATTATCGTGAGCAGGCGATCATCGATGGCTACTACTTCCAGGGGAAGACGATGAAAAGCATCGGATTGGATCTTCATCTATCAGAATCGAGAGTTTGCCAGCTCCACTCCCGGATCATGAGCCGATTGCGCCAGACCTGCGACAAGCACCGACTCGACTTCATGCAGGATTGACGATACTGGCGTCCAGGCGGCAGACGCCGTAACTTGACGCCATGAGCAACTCCGACCGGATCCCCACGGAACAAGCGACGCCATCTGGCCACAAGCAACCGCTGCCGAGATGGGTGTTTCTGGTCGCAGTGTTGCTCGCCTCTCTCGCAGCGTCCCAGTTCTTGATGCGTAGCTGGACGCTGGTCGGATTCCCCCAGGAGATCCGCTACGGCGAGGCGGTCGTGCTCGATCAGGCACGCAGGGTGATGGCTGAGCCAGGCCTCTACCCCGAGATGGGTAAGGAGCCGTGGCTGCTCGACCAGTACGCACCCTTCTATCCATTTCTCGCTCACATCGTCGGTAAGTTCGCTTCTTCACCATACGGTGGCGGGCGAGCCATCTCGATGCTGGCGACCCTCCTCTCGGCCGTGATGTTGACTCTGATCGTGCGCAGATCATCTGGGATCGCCGCAGGGCTGCTCTGCGGAGCAGCGATGCTGACGATGATGGAGTTCCTTCGCTTCGGATTCTTGATGAGGGTCGATCCACTCGCATTGTCGCTGGCGATGATCGGAGTCTGGTGCAACCTGAATCAGAAAACCTCGGTCAGAATTTTCGGTGCGGCTGCTTTCTTCTTTGCCGTCTATACGCGTCAGACGACGGTGGCACTACTGCTGGTGAGTTACATACAGATGTGGCGTCAGGAGGGCAGAGTGGCTCTTCGTTGGCCACTATCGCTGCTTGCGGTAGGGCTGCTCTTCTACGGATTTCTTGTTCTGGTGACTGACGGTGCATTTCATCAACACGCCGTGATGTCGAATCTGTTTCATTTCGAGTGGGCAGAGGGACTGAAGAAAGCATTTTCAAGTTTCATGCCCTGGAGGGCACCACTTTTCATCGGCGTCTTCCTGGCATTGATCCCGGGCCCTGAACCTGGAGCAATCCGACCCCGCAGAGCCCGCACCGCTGGATTCCTGGTGATGGGGCTGGCTCTGGGATGCTGTGTTCAGGCACTGATACAGTTCGCTGTTCCCATCAGCGATCCAGCAGTGCACAACAAATGGATTTGCTACGGACATGTTGTGTTGTTTGCCTATGCGACCTGGACCATCCTTCGTGGCACCAGCGCCACCAAGGTCGATGGCAGCAGGATCGATGGCGTCCGGATCGTGATGGCGCTCGCATCGATGATCCTCATCGGGCGCATCGGATCCGATCTGAACTACCTGTTCGAGGCGGGGATCCTGATGCTGCTGGTGTGTGGAGGAGCCATCGGCAGGGTCGCACCACCAAGGGCTCTGAGCATCTCGTTGTTGCTGGCGATTCAGGTGCTGGGTGGGTTCTATCTGAGCGGTCTGCAACTGGAGTTTCAACCGGACCGGTTGCTGGAGATGAAGGAACGCCATCGCATCATCGATCACCTCGAGGTTTATCCAGATCCGGTCCTCAGCGAGGAGCCATGGGCATTGGCACAAACTGGACGACCGCTGATGCTGGGACCCTACACCGCAAGACAGATGTACGACATCGGACTGTGGGACGGCAAGGACCTGATCGCAGCTCTCGATGCCCAGAGATATTCCGCCATCGTTCGGGCGAAGCAGAGAAGTTATGCTGGTCTGGAGCATGACGTGAATGGCAACGTCATCATCGCTGCGGACGGATTGCCGATACCGTACTTCGGCCCCTGGACATTCAACTCGGTCAGATCGTTACCACTGGAGATCCAGCAAGCCATCGAGGCGAATTATCAGCAAGCACCAGGGACCACCATGATCGAGAGGGTGACGAAGTACTATCTCGAAGGAAGAGAGATCTGGGTACCGATCCCTCGCTGATCCAGGAATCAGTCCTGGAACGGTGGTGACTGCACGGTGGGAGTGCAGGAAAAAAAGTGGCGGGGGTGCATCGGAATCGAACCGACCTACGACGTTGTTCGCGCCGCACCATGGGTTTGAAGCCCAGGAGGCCCACCAGGTGCCCATTCACCCCCGACGGACCTGAGAGTGTCCCAATTCACGCGCGCGGGATCAAGTTGCTCGGAGATGTTACCGGAGATTAGCCCAGTATTCGCACACGAGTGGAACCCTCAGCAGGTCTGACCTCGCCGATGATGCAGTGTCTCTGGACACCCTCTCGCTGCATCGTCTCTGCAAGAGCCCCGAGTTTTTCAGGCGCGATGGCCATCAGAAGGCCTCCAGAAGTTTCTGAATCGAGAGCCAGATTGAGCAGGTGCGACGGTACATCACCGGACAATTGCAGATGATCACCGAGGTGGGTGCGGTTTCGCTTCGAGCCACCGGAGACCAGTTCCCTGCGAGCAAGATCTTCGGCTCCCGACAGGATAGGCAGATCTGAAGCGACGAACTCCAGAGTCACGCCGCTGGCAGCCGCCATCTCGGCGGCGTGTCCACAAAGCCCGAAGCCAGTGACATCGGTGACGGAATGTGCATCGAGTGCAATGGCAGCCTGTGCTGCGCCAGCGTTGAGGGTAGACATCGATGACGTAGCACTACTCAGCACGTCTGCATCCGCTTGTCCCTTGTTGAGAGCGGTGCTCACGGTTCCTGTCCCGAGGGCTTTGGTGAGCACCAAGATGTCTCCAGCGCGAGCACCTCCGTTGGTGAGTATTTTCGCAGGATCGATGGTGCCGGTCACTGCGAGTCCATATTTTACCTCGGAGTCGCGGACGCTATGTCCGCCCAGCAAGGCGCAGTTGGCTTCCACCAACTTCTCCGCTCCCCCGGCGAGGATCTCACCGAGCAGGGAAATCGGAAGTTCCTGCGGAAACCCCACGATGTTGAGCGCGCTCAGTGGTGATCCACCCATGGCGTAGATGTCCGACAGACTGTTGGCTGCTGCGATACGGCCAAAATCCCCGGGGTCATCGACGATCGGCGGAAAGAAATCTACCGTCTGGACGATGCAGTGATCGGTCCCGGGAATCCGGATGACCCCGGCGTCATCCAGGGTGCCTGGACCGTGGAGAACCTCGGAGCGTGTCGGTAGCTGCAGGTTGGAGAGGACCTCGACCAGGTCCCCCGGAGGGAGCTTGGACGCTCAGCCTGCACAGGATGCGTATTGTGTGAGTCGAATCTGTTCATCAGACACAGGTGCTGCTCCTTCCTGGATGAGCGAGGATCACACCACATGAGGATGGCGTCAAGTCAGGCTCCCGAAGCGATCTCAGCAATTCGTGCCGCGATCAACTCAACCTCGTCATCAGAAATGGTCCTCACATCGATAATGACCGAGTCAGCGTGAATGGTAGGGAGCACCGCCGGATCTCCAGTTCTCAATCTCCTGGCCAGGTCCTCCGCAGTCCAGCCAGACAGTGTCACCTGGGTGGCACGACTTTCGATAGGCCGCGCGGGCAACGAACCGCTTCCGGCATACCCATCATGTGAAAGTGCCGTCGCGGAAGCGCCGGGGATGGCACTGATACTCTCGACCAGTCGAGCCAGGCGCGTTTCCAGTTGCTCCGTGGTTGCCAGAACCCGCTGCAGTGCGGGGATTCGTGCTATCGCTTCTTCCTCGCCACGCAGGTAGATTCGCAGGGTCTCCTCGAGCGCGATGTAAGTCATCCTGCCAGGCCTCAGTGCGCGGTATAGCGGGTGCTTTCGACAGCGCTCGACCAGTTCGGTGGATCCCACGATGATTCCTGCTTGCGGACCTCCCAGCAACTTGTCGCCACTGAAGCAGACCAGGCCGCAGCCCTGGGAAATACTCTCGCGTACGTACGATTCGCCAGTCATGCCCCGGGCAGCGAGATCGACCATGCACCCCGATCCCATGTCATGGACCACGGGGACACCGTGCTTTCGTCCAATTTCACACAGTTCCTCGATGGTCGTCTCCTCGGTGAAGCCGACGACGCGGTAATTGGAGGTGTGAACCTTGAGGATCATCGCTGATTTCGCATGGCACGCCTCGTCGTAATCGGCGGCACGTGTTCTGTTGGTAGTGCCGACAGCACACAACTGAGCGCCTCCCTGCTCCATGATGTCAGGAACACGGAAGGAACCGCCGATTTCCACCAGCTCACCGTGGGAGACGAGAACTTCCTTACCCTCAGCGAGCGCAGAAATTAGCAACAGTGTTGCACCGGCGTTGTTGTTGACGACGGTTGCATCTTCGGCACCCGTGAGTTCCTTCAGGAGCTTTGCCGCTCCCTCATCCCTGCCGCCTCTCTCTCCACTTTCGAGGTCGACCTCGACGCGGACAGGGTGTCTGAGCGTCTCGACCAGGACATCTGCTACAGCTGGTGGCAGCGGGGCTCGACCCAGTCCCGTATGAAGCACAACTCCAGTCGCATTCACAACACGTCGGTAATAGGGCTGGATGCGGTGCTCGAGGCGAGCGTCGAGAGCCAGGACGATGCGGTCCTCCTCAAGCTCGGCAGCATCCACTTCTCCATTGAGTGCTCGGGCACGGAGCGAGTCGAAGAGCGATCTGCACTCGGAAAGCACCAGTGCACGTGAATGACGAGCACAGAGTGTGCACACATCTTCTCGTTGCAGCAGCCGATCGATCTGTGGAAGCCGTCGCAGCAGCTCACCGGTATCGGGACGGTTCATCGAGGACCGTCCCGTGATTTATCAGACTCCTGATTGGAGAGACCGGAATGTCGAGCCTGGACCACTGCAGCGTCACCGACAGAAATCAGCTCGATGCGAGCTTTCAGGTTCAGGTAGGCAAACGGTAGCATCCCCTCGATCAGCACAGGACGTCCCGATTGCGAGTCGAACCAGACGCGCAGGGTGCCGTGAATCCCGAACAGCCCTTCAAACCGCTTCTTCTCGTTGCCGTCACTGGGAATCGGGTTGAGCGCCATCTCGATGGCATCGTAATCGCCCTCCTTGACCGAGATCTGTTGTCTGCTCTGGGGTTGGACCTGCACATACCAGCGAGAGTCGTCATTGACGACTGGAATGATCAGTGGCTCATTATCGGCAGGGAACTGTGCAGTTCTGGCGACATAGATCGCGGTCAGGAGGTCTACATACGGTTCCTCTACCTCGTGGTCCTTGACGTGAATCCAGTTCTCGTGAAGGGCGTTCTCGCAGTCCTTGCTGGCACAATGTGCTTGCTTGGTTCCCCAGGGAATGGGGCCTTTCCATGCCACCTCGGAGACGAAGTGATCCTGGTTCTTGCAATCAGGTAATCGACAGTGAGACCGCTTTGAGAAAGAGATATTGTTTTCATCGAAGACCAATTTTTTCGTGTGGTGTTCAGTTCCTCGCTGAGTATTCATGAAACTGATGGGCTGATTTCCGCCGGCGTTCATCGTGCTGACGATCCGTTGATCGATGGAATAGCCAAACCTCTTTCCGCGCCCGCGAGCGTGAATGATCATTCTGGAATCTGATTCCTCCCAGGTGGCCAGTTCCAGGTAGCCGACGAGAACGCTGGCGCCTTGCCACTCGACGGTGGCCAGGAATAACAACCTCTCACCGAGCGGGAGAGCCGAGGGGACGATCTGGGCCAGATCCTCGATGGCGACGCCGGACACCTGGCTCGAGGCATGATCCGGCGATTCCTGAGAGTGAGGGGTTGGGTTGTCTGCACCCGTGACCTGCTGGGGAGGAGCCTGAGTAGGCTCTCCAGCCTGTAGGGACACGAGCAGTAGGGCGGTCAAGATTCCGGATACCATCGTCACTCCCAACGCGAAGGCTCGGGCCATCGGCTCCACAGTTGGCCCAACGGTCCCCCCTGCCACCGATGGTATACCGAGGTCTCGATATTGCCAACGCCAGAACCCCCCATCCGGGTTCCTGCGTGACTATCGTTGATTTCCCCTTGGGAATCTTCCCCTCATCGGTTCCCACGTCCTCTCTGAACTCCCATACTGGCTCGGCCTCGAGGAGGAGTTTTCCGCGGGGTTGTGCAGGATCCGCCGTGGTCCTGATATTCAGTACGGGGGTGGAGTTTCGACGAGTAGTGAGCAATGCCTCTTTTCTCGTCGGAGGTCTCTGGCCCCAATTTTTCCGGTGTTTTGCAGTAGTACACTCGCAGAAAGGGGTACACATGAATAAGGCCGAACTGGTTGGTGCCGTTCAAAAGAGTCTCGATGATTCCAAAGCCGGTGCTGAGCGTGCGGTGAATGCGGTGATCGATGCCATCAAGACTGGCGTCAAGAAGGACAAGTCGGTGCAGGTTGTAGGATTCGGAACTTTCAGCGTCCGCAAGCGCGCAGCTCGTGATGGTCGTAATCCTCAGACCGGAGAAACCATCAAGATCAAAGCCTCTCGCAGCGTTGCCTTCAAGCCTTCCAAGACCTTCAAGGATATGGTCTAGAAGACAGATCTGATTCAAGACTGATAATTTCGGGTGTGCCTCGTTTGCGAGGCACACCCGATTTCTATTCTGCTACAGGAGGTTCTGCGGGTCGATGTCGAGGGTGATCCTGGTGGAGGCCCATCTGGGCTTCCCTGCCTGAGCAGCTCTGGCGACCTCGCGCAGTGGTCCGCGGTCAACACTCTTGATGAGCAGGTGCTGACGAAACCTACCGCGCAAGCGCTCGATCGGAGCGGGTGCTGGTCCGAGGATCTCGACCTCTGGATGATTCATCTCCTTCATCAGCTCGGCCAGCGACATGGCGCTCTCCCTGGCCTTTTTCTCATCTTCGTCCTCGCAGAGCAGCCGAGCGAGGTGGCCATGGGGGGGATATTTCAGCATCCTTCTGATCGAATCTTCCTCGTCGAGTAAACCTTCCAGATCTTGCCGGGAAGCACAACACAGCGCGTAATGTTCCGGCTGCTTGGTCTGGAGCACGACATGTCCTGGCGATTCTCCTCTTCCTGCTCTCCCTGCTACCTGGCAGAGCAGTTGCGCAGTTCTCTCCGCAGAGCGGAAGTCGGGAAGCCCCAGTGCGATGTCCGCATCGAGGACTCCTACCAGCGTGACCCCGGGAATGTCATGCCCCTTGGCGACCATCTGCGTGCCGACCAGGATCTGAGTCTCACCATCCCTGAATCGTCGCAGAATCGCCTCCATCCGTGAGGAACTGGTCACGGTATCCCTGTCGAGGCGGTCGATCTTTACCCCCGGGAACAGCGAATTGAGAGAATCCTCGATCCTCTCCGTTCCGGGAGAACGCTGCTGGATTCCGGTAAATTGGCAGTCGGGGCACTGTGAAGGGATCGGCCGATGCTCACCGCAGTAGTTGCACTGCGAACGCGACTTACCCTTGTGGAAGGTCAGCGGAATATCGCACTGATGGCACCGCAGACCAAAACCGCAGCGAGGACAGTGAATGTTGCGAGCGAAACCTCTTCGATTGAGGAACAGCAGCACCTGCTCATCTCGCTCAAGAGTGGCGCGGATCCTATCTATGAGAGGAATGGAAAACAGTCCGCCTCCGCCTACCGACTTGGCCTCCGCGCGGCGGTCGATCACCTCGACGGTGGCCAGAGGCCTGCCATTGGCTCGCTCGTTCAGCCGAAGTCGCTCGAATCTTCCGCGTCGAACATTTTCCAGAGACTCCATCGATGGAGTTGCCGATCCGAGTACACACGGGACCCCGAGGCGATGAGCACGCATCACTGCAACATCTCGTGCGTGATATCGCGGCGAGTTCTCCTGCTTGTATGAGGACTCATGAGATTCGTCGACGATGATGATTCCCAGATCGGTGACGGGTGCAAAGACCGCACTCCGCGCACCCAGTGCGATCTTCACCTCTCCTTGGCGGAGTCGTTCGTAATGCACTGCTCGCTCCGAATCGGGAAGCATGGAGTGCAAGATGGCGACGGGACCCAGCCGCTCTGTGAATCGTTCAACCGCCTGAGGCGTCAGGGCGATCTCCGGCAACAAGACGAGAGCGCCGCGACCCATCTCCAGCGCTCGCTGGACGCAGCGTATGTATACTTCGGTCTTGCCGCTGCCGGTGACGCCGTGGAGGAGGTAGGTCTGGTACTCCGGTTTTGACACCGAGGAACTGATCTTCTCGATGGCATCGATCTGTTGCTGATTCGGATCAAAGCTCGGGGAGATCAGGACAGTGGACGATCCGTTATCCTCACATCCGGGAGTGCTAAACTCAGGGGGCAGAGCATCGAAGATCTCGACAAGACCCCGACGAGCGAGAGTTTTCACGGGGCTGTCGCTGACGGAGCACTCGTCGACGAGCCGTCGCATCTGCCTGGGAGTAGCGGATTGACGAAGGTGCTCGAGGACTTTCCTCCGCGCCTCGGGGACTTCACTGGTCAACTCGAAGTGTTTTCCCTCGGTAGTCAACTTGACCCAGCGAACCGTTCGCACCCGACGGGTGCGCACCGGCCTGGGGAGAGCACACTCGATCACCTCGCCGATGCCGCAGAGGTAGTAATCGGCGGTCCACCGTAACAGCCCGAGCAGTTCCGCCTCGATTTCTGCACCTTGAGCCACGATCCCATCGATGTCGCGAAGCCTCGGATGAGGTGAGTGATCGGTCAAGTCGACGACCCAGCCGTGTCGCTTGGTCGGCCCGAATGGGACGAGGACCTGAATACCGGGTCGGATCTTATCCTTCAGTGACTCGGGGATCCGGTAATCAAAAGGCTCGTGAAGGGGGATCGGCACTGCCACGCGTGCGATGCGGGTCATCTGACAAGCTCCCCTTCCCTCAGAACTGGATTCCTCGGCAATTTCCAGCCGTATCGTCACCGATGACAGATACTTGCGGCAAGGGGGAAGGGATTCCTTGAGAAGCGAGGCCTGGCACGAGATGATGACAGATGCGTGAGATCCCCCCCGATCGGGAGGAAGCGCACTGGCTACCCAGGAGATGATCATGAGTCACGAGCCTGCGACCGCAAATGCCTGGTATCTCGACGCCTTTCGGGCGGAGTACCTGGAGGTCTATCCGTGGCGCGATCAGGCCTCCGCAGAGCACGAGGTCGACCGCGCCCTGGAATGGCTCTCGGTCTCTCCTCAGGATCGAGTACTCGACCTCTGTTGTGGCGCTGGGCGGCATAGCCACTGGATCAGAAACAACTGTTCGCTGCTCTATTCTCTCGATCTCTCGGAGAGCCTCTTGAAACGGGCCCGCTCGCAACTGGGCCGTGATGCGGCGCTGGTGCGAGCCGATGTCCGCACCCTCCCCTTCGCCGATGCCAGTTTTGACCAGGTGCTGATGTTCTTCACTTCCTTTGGCTATTTCGCCACCGATGAAGAAAATGGATCGGTGCTGAAGGAGGTGGCGAGGGTGGTCCGGGTCGATGGTGGGCTGCTTCTCGATCTGCCCGATAGAGATTCAACCATCGAGGGCCTGGTGGCGAGCAGTCACCGCAGCGAGGGGGATCTATCGATCGAGGAGCATCGTTCTCTCTCTGTCGATGGCAAGAGAGTGGAGAAGTCGGTGGTTCTGGAGCGCGGTGGGAATGAACGTCGGTACACCGAATCGGTTCGGTTGTATCACTTCGATGAGATGGAGACGCTGTTGATTCAGGCTGGCTGGAAGATCTCAATTTGCCACGGCGACTGGCAAGGAGGTCGTTACATCTGCGGAGAATCTCCCCGCATGATCATGGTGGCCAGGCGACAGGATGAAGATCGATGAAGCACCACGACCCGCATCCATTGCTCGAGATTCTCCGTGGTTCCGACCATGCAGCCAGCACCGCGCTCGGGATCGTCTGCATCGATCCTGACGAACTGGTGCAACGGGCCAGAAGCAAAGAGCCGGACTCGACTCGGCGCGAGCAATTCCTGGAAGCGGTGCGCCCGAGGTGGGCAGGATTGGAACTTCCGTCCGCCGCCCGGGCAGCGGCGAGTCGGCTCGAGGATCCAGCGACCCGAATCGTCATCGCCGGCCATCAACCCGCGCTCTGGGGAGGACCACTGCTGGTGATCTCCAAGATCCTCTCGCTGTTGCACCTGGCAATCCAGATGGAGGCGGCAGGGATCCCGACGGTGCCGATCTTCTGGGTCGCTGACGATGATCATGACGGATCAGAACTCGATCCGGGGTCGTTCCACGATGAGAAGCAACTGGAGCAACCCTTTGCGAGCGGGCGACGCCCCATCTTCGACCTGAAGCATTCTCAGTTGCCAGCAGAGAGGTTAGCGGCACTCTCCGATGCTCTGGGAACGGCCCCTCATGCTCAGCAGGCGCTTCGCCTCGCCTCTGGATCGATCTGTGCTTCCCCGGCGGAAGAGTTCATTTCATTCATCTCACAACTACTTCCTGATGCCGCGCTGTTGCCGGTGGTGCCGAGGTGGTTGCGCAACTTGCAGACTCCAGTGATCGAGCAGGTACTCGATGATGTCGACCTGTACCGAGACCTGGTCCAGCGATCCATCGATGAACAGATCCAGTCGGGGGTACCGGCACCGGTCCCGGCGCCGCGGGGAATGCCACTATTTGTCATCGACTCCGATGGCCTGAGGCGTCGGCCCGAGGAACAAGGGCTGTCGATCGACGATGTGAGGAGCATCGATCCTGATCGGATCTCCCCCGATGCGCTGCTGAGGACGGTGGTGCAGGACCAGGTGATCGACCCGGCTGCGGTGGTCCTGGGTCCTACCGAACTCTGCTACGCCATCGAGACACGCGCGGTTCGTCAACACCACGGTTGGTCCAGTCCGATGTGGTTACCCAGACCACGGCTTCGCCCCGTCTCGTTGGCGCTGATCGAGCAACTCGTCGCCGAGGGAGTCGACAGGGATCAGATCCACCCCGGGGCGGTTGCAGCCGATCTGATCCGCTGTGAGGAGGCGACACGGGAGGCGACCCAGATCGCCAGTCTCGGTCAGGACCTGATCCAGAAGGTCGAGGGGCTCGTATCGAACCCGGATGCGACCGCTGCCCTGCGCCGTCGTGCGCGCCGGCTGGTCAGAACCTGGAGGCGCCAGTTCCAGCGTCTGGAGACCTCGGTCGAGGCGCAACTGGTCGGACCGACCGTCGAGGTGAAGCGCCAGAGGGTCACCGCGCTGCTCGAACTGCTGTTTCCGGATGGCCGCGAGCCGGAGCGATGCCGCAACATTCTCGATCTGATCGGTCACCATGGAATCGATGTGATCGAGCGAATGAGGCGTGCGTTGGAGATGCAGGATTCGCCCTGGGATGGGGCGATTCTCGAGTTCCCGGGCGAGAAGGTGACGGATAAGGAGAATCTCGATGTGCAGTGTTGAGCAGAAACTGGACCTGCTGGTCATCGCGGCTCATCCAGACGATGCAGAGATCGCCATGGGGGGGACGATCCTCGCCACCATCGCCAGTGGTGCGAGGGTCGGCATCGTGGACCTGACCCGAGGAGAACTCTCGAGTCGAGGTACTCCCGAACTGCGCGCCGAGGAGACGGCGCGAGCGACAGAGATGCTCGGGGTTCATTGGCGAAGTTGCCTCGGTTTTGCCGACGGATCGGTTCGAGACGACGACCCATCTCGCGAGGCTCTCGTCGAGGTGATGCGTCAGACGAGACCCAGGGTTGTGCTGGCTCCCTGGAAGGACGATCTGCATCCAGATCATGCCGGAGCCGGGCTGCTCGCATACCGCAGCCTCTATCTGGGAGGCGTTCGCCTCTATCCGTCAGGAACCGGGAGTCATCTTCAGCACCGGGCGTCTGCGCTCGGATACTACATGTGCCATACCCCATTCGAGCCAGGTGTGATCGTCGATGTCAGCGAGTACTGGAATCGCAAGATGGAGGTGGTGAACTGCTATCGATCTCAGTTCCATGACCCGTCTCACCAGGGAGTGCCGACCAAGATCTCCCAGCCCGGTTTCATGGCTGCCGTCGAAGGTCGAGCTCGTGACTTCGGTACCCGTGCGGGAGTAGAACTGGGCGAGGCGATCGTGTGGCAGGATCCACCTGCAGTGGCCAACCCGGTCGATCTTGTCATCGGCAAGGGGCTCTCTTCGAACCGCGAAGAGGACACCATGGGTGGCGATCGATGAAGATCGCGATGGCGTGTCATCCGACCCATGGTGGTAGTGGTGTTGTGGCGGCAGAACTGGGCATGAGACTCGCAGCCCGTGGCAACGAGGTCCATTTCGTCTCCTACGAAAGGCCCTTTCGCCTCGATCCTCTGACCCGGGGCATTCATTTTCACGAGGTCGAGGTTTCCTCCTATCCACTGTTTCGCTATCCCCCCTATGCGCTGGCGCTGGCGAACGAGTTGCTTCAGGTGGTCCAGTGCGAGGGAGTCGAGATCATCCATGCTCATTACGCCATCCCTCACTCGCTGGCCGCGGTGCTGGCTCGAAGCATGAATCCTGATGGCGGAGTGAAGGTGGTGACGACGCTTCATGGCACCGACATCACGCTGGTCGGGTCAGATCCATCCTACGCAGGGATTACCCGCTGGGCGATCGAGCAGAGTGATCGGGTGACGGTGGTCAGCGATTGGCTCGCCACTGCCACCCATGAAAAACTGGCTCCAGACAAGAAACTCAAGACGATTCCCAATGCTGTAGATTGCAAGATCTTCTCGCCGCAACAGGCAAATCCGCAGTTGCGGGCGCGCTTTGCCGCGCCGGAGGAGCTGCTGGTGGCTCATGTCAGTAATTTTCGACCGGTCAAGCGAGTCCAGGATGTTGTCAGCGCCTTCGCACGTGCGACGCGAGATAGTTCCGCAAGACTGCTGATGATCGGCCAGGGTCCAGATCTATCGCTGGCTCAGGATCAGGCCCGCAAACTGGGAGTTTCCGAGCAGATCTTCTGGCTTGGCCCCATCGATGACATCGCCTCTCTACTGGCTTGCTGTGATCTGTTTCTATTGCCGAGTGAGAGCGAATCCTTCGGCCTGGCAGCATTGGAGGCGATGGCATCGGGACTACCTGTGGTGTCGACTCTATCGGGGGGAATCCCCGAGGTCGTCACTGCGGGAGAAACGGGATTCCTGGCCGAGGTGGGTGATGTGGAGTCGCTCGCAGAGTATTGCCGGGTGTTACTCACAGATGCACCACTGCGAGCGAAGATGTCAGAAACGGCACGACAGAATGCGGCCTCGCAATTCGGCTGGGATCAGGTGTTGAGAGAGTACGAGAAGACCTACGAAGAACTGCTCTCTCCATGAGGGTGAGGAGATTCGGCAGCGTCCTTGATCTTTCCGATGGATCCACCGGCGATCTCGACGGCATGGGGAATGGCGGGCCAGATCGCCTCCAGACATTCGTCGACCGCCTTCGGATTGCCCGGCAGATTGATGACCAGGCAACTGTCGATCAAGCCCGCTGCTGCGCGTGACAGGATGGCGGTCGGTACCGCTTCCCAACTGTCTGCTCTCATCTTCTCGCCGAAGCCGGGCAGTATCCGATCGCAGCACAGAGTCATCGCTTCGGGTGTGATGTCCCTGGGGCCGATGCCAGTACCGCCGGTGGTCACCACCAGTGCGCAACGGGTGGCCATGTCATTGAGGCTCTCACACACCTGGTCGAGTTCATCGGGAACCGTGACCTGCTCGAACTCGATCGGATCGAGCAGCCTGGGCCGCAGCCACTGGCAGACCGCCGGACCTCCCAGGTCCTCGTATTCGCCTTGAAAAACCCGATCCGAGACGGTCATGACCCCGATGGGGCCGAACTTCGCTGACATAATCAATCCTCCGGGAAAGATCGTAAATCAGGATGAGAAAAGGAGAAAGGGGCCTCAGGGGGGTCTCTCTCGGACCAATTCTGTCACGATGGAAGAAAATCCAGCTTTTGGGGGGGAATTTCAGTTCCAACGGCGTCATCCTGGTAACTACTGAGGTGGTAGACCCCGTGGTGCTCCCTGGCGGGTGCCGGCTGTCCTGGACCAGGGATGGGGTCGACTCCTCGGAGGAAGGATACTCATGCGTGCTTTCAGTCTGATTCTCGCCATTGCCTTTGTCGTGACGACCACCGGCTGGATCGTTGGTCAGTCCAATGAGGGTGCCCGTAGACCTCTCGATCTCCCATCCGGCGGCGCTGGAGATGGCGACGACGATGAGGATGCCCCCGAGACGATCAATTTCTGGGGTGGAGAGTACGAGGGCGATGCCTTCTTCTGGTGCCTCGACAAGTCGTGCTCGATGAGCTGGAACGGTGAGATCGAGCAGCTCAAGCAGGAGTTCACCCAGACCCTCAACTCCCTTTCTTCCCAGGCAGAGTTTGGAGTTGTGGCCTTCTCTGAGGGGCACATTTCGTGGAATCCGTCGCCTCAGCGGGCCAACCCGGCCAACAAGGGATCCGCCACCGCATGGGTGCTGGCTCTCAATGCTGCGGGTTGGACCTGCATCGGTCCTGCTGGAGTCGAGACTCTCAACATCGCCAATCAGTGTTCGAAGCAGATGAAGCAGGTGCTGGTACTCTCCGATGGCGAGCCGTACTGCAACGGTTCCAATACGGCGACGCAGAGTCTGGCCGACATCACCGCTGCGAACTGGCAGCGAATTCCCGTCAATACCATCTACATCGCGACCGACAACGGCGGCATCACATTCATGCAGCAGCTGGCGTCGCAGAACAACGGAACCTTCTTCCAGCCGCAGTAATCAGCAGGCAGAGAGAAGGAATTACCCAGGAATAACGGGTCGGCACTGATCTGGTGCCGACCCGTTCTTCACATCTGCGGATCCGAGGAACCGAACCGAGGAATCAAAATGGGTCAGAAGATCTTCTGCTTCGGCGCCGTGGTGGTGGATCTCATCGCCCAGCAGGTTGCCGAGATTCCCGGTCCCGGCGACTCTGCCCGCAGCGGATCGATCCAACTGGCCATCGGTGGCTGCGCCGCCAATACCGCAACCGGCCTGGCTCGCCTCGGACATCCGGTGCGACTCTGCGGAGCCGTCGGAGATGATCATCTGGGCGACTTTCTGCGAGGGGGTCTGGAGCAGGAGGGTGTGGATCTGAGACATTTCTCGGTTCATCCGGGGGCGCAGACGGGAGCCACCTTTGTCATCAATGTCGAAGGCGAGGACCGCCGTTTCATCTCCGCAACCGGAGCCAACGACGAATCCTGGCCCGAGAAGTTTGACACCGCCGACCTCGAAGATGCTGCAGTCGTATCGTTCCACGCTTATGGACTGGCGAGGAGACCGGATGTCGAGGACGCGAGCCGCATCCTGAAGGCTGCTCGCTCTGCTGGCGCCGTCACACTGCTGGATGTGATCGTGATTCCAGGAGAGGACCTGTTGCCCGACCTGACAGTACTCTTGCCACTGGTCGATGGTTTCTTCCCCAATGAAGATGAAGCGAGGCGGCTGACAGGCAGAGCCGATCCCGCGCAAGCGGCAGCCTGTCTCAGGGATCTGGGAGCCTCCACGGTGGTCGTGACGTGCGGAGAGCGTGGGCTGGTATGGAACTCCCCGGAGGGATGCGGGTCGCTGGCAGCGCTGACCGTCGAGACCGTCGATGCGACCGGCTGCGGAGATGCGTTTGGTGCAGGATTCATCGACGCCCATCTTCGCGATGGTGCCCTGAAGGAGAAATTGATCAGCGGCACCGTCCTCGGAGCCGCAGTTGCGACCGCCTCAGGAGCCATCGATGGCCTGCCTGATCGATCTCGATTCGACTCGATGATGCGGGCCGGAGTGCCTCACCTCGTCAGTTGACCCGAGCCCGCATCGGCAATTCCTGCCGATGTCAGATCGCCCCGATTCCGCGTTGGTGAACCAATTCACCATGGCGCAATTATCGTGCCCGGAATCGGACGAAATCGCTCGGTACAGAGGGGCCAAAAGCGCAAGAATAGGGGATCTTTACTGGCCGGCGAGACACACCGGATCTGCTCTTCCAGACAGACAAGACGATTCAGTCCGATGGGCTGAGACCGCGATCTCTCGAGATGGCGCATCTCCCAGCCATCCGGGCTGTCGTCGGTGGAAACAGAAGAGACGGTCCGAGCCGTCCCGAAAAGGAATCAACATGAATGCGTCGCGAAACTCAACTGCTTCTGGCCAGGCGAAGATCTCACGGTGGTTCTTCTCGAAAAGGTTCGAGGCAACATGGTTGCACGTGTTGCTGTTGATGATTCCGCTGCTGCTGATGAGCAGTCTGTGGCTCTTTTCAGCGCAAGGAGATGGAACTTACGTTCGACCCCTCGACATGCCCTCCGGTGGTGGGGGCCATGCCGATGACGATGGGGACGCTCCAGAAACCATCATCTTCTATGGCATGAACTATGAGGGTGACGCGTTTTTCTGGTGCCTCGACAAGTCCGGCTCGATGGGCTGGGGCGGAGCGATGGAGGATCTGAAACAAGAAGTGACCGGGGCAGTGCTGTCGTTGAGCCCGGCAGCGGAGTTCAGTGTTGTTGCCTTCAGCACCAATACCGTTGTCTGGTCCCTGACACCGAAACCCGCACGACTGGCTGAAAAGGTTGCCGCACTTGCCTGGGTCAATGCTTTGACTCCGAACGGCTGGACTTGCATGGCACCAGCAGCCATCCAGACCCTCGGGATCTGTAACATGTCGTCGAAGCAGTACCGTCAGATCATAGTACTCAGTGACGGAGCGCCATTTTGCAACGATGTAGACACATCGACTCAGGCACTCTCGGAGATTTCGATGGCCAACTGGCAACAGGTTCCCATCCACACCGTCTTCATCGGATCGGACACTGCTGGAATCGATTTCATGCAAACCCTGGCTGCAATGAATCAGGGGACATTTCACATCTGCGACAATTGAACCTGAATCAAGAGATCCGGATCGAGGGCTGCGGGGAGAGATCCCCGTGGCCCTCAATCCATTTCTAGGGGCGTACTTCTGCGACTCGGGCGGCGTTCGCCAGAATCCGACAACTGGCGGCTTCCCGAGGCCGGCCAAGCCTGGCGTAGATGGAGGCGAGCGTGTCGTACGCTGCCGAGAGATCGGGATGGCGAGGATCGTCAGATCGCAGCCGCTCGACGCCCTGCTCGAGCCAGACCTGAGCTCCCAGAAGCAACTGGTGCTGCCGATCAGCGTCGACCTGCGGCAGCTCTGAGCGCGCCTGGAGCGCCTGCAGGTGTGCCCGAGCATTGGCGATGGGATGGGACCAGCTGGGTTGGGTGGAGAACGGGCCGCTGGCGAAGAACCATCCTGCGACAGTGACGATCAGCAGCAGCAGGACCATCCGTGCCAGCCTGCGGCGATGGCGGTCGAACTGGCGCCGAAAAAGTGGATCCTCGCGATGATGATGCAGGACACGGATCCGGTCGTTGATCGAAGGGTGGCGCCAGCCACTCCTCGACATCGTTGTCCCCGAGATGCGGGCGATGTGAGCCAGTGTCTGTGCGATGGCCCCCGGTTTTCCGGTCAGTTCGTCGCTGACGATATCGGCGTGATGTTCCAGATGCCGAGACAGGCGGCCGAAAAATATCCACCCTGAAACCGTCAACAGGGTCACCAGTGGGAACGCTATGACATCATCTTGGGACTCCAGCACAAGAAACATGGCGAGCAGGAAACCGCAACCAGTTGCCAGGAACAGCCAGACGTGATGCTGGCGAGCGTGTGCCAACTCATGGGCAAAGGCAGCATCGATCTCATCGTTGGTCATGTTCATGATGAAGTGATCGGTGAGGAAGAACCGCCGCCCGAATGGCAGCAGTCCGACGATCATCGCAGTGATGAGGGGCTGAGAGCCGGTCAGCCAGATACGAGGAATACCGCTACGAACACCCGAACCGGCAGCGATGCAGAGGAGGCGTTCTCGGAGAGGCCCTGGGGGGATCGGGCGCGATGGCACCATGCGACCGACAAAAGCGGGCAACATGAATACGATGACGATGAGCAGCATCCAGTCGCGAGATACCGGCGAGTAACCCTCCAGGGTCAGCCCATGGTCTGGATTGAGGAAGAGCCAGCTGTCGAATCCGCTCAGCACTGCGATCGGGAGCAGTACGATCAGGCTCAGCCGCAACTGCTCGATGAAGATCGAGAGCAACATCGTTGCCGATCGTGTGTGCGGATCCCACTTCAGCGGCAGGGCGCAAAGAGCGCTGGACACCATCAAGGGCATGAAGGTGAGCAAGGGAGCCACTGCGTGCCAGTGCGCGGGCAACCTGGACGCTGCCAGTTCGTGCCAGTTTGCCAGTAGCAGGATCGCTAGCCACATCAGCAGCAACACGATGCGTCGGATCCTGAGACCGCGCTGCAGGAGAGTGTGACCGGGAACCCCCCTGCGTGAGGCGATCCATCGGTATCCAAGCACGACGGTGAATGGAACCAGTAGTTGAAGAAGCACCGGGCCGAGCAGTTCTCCGGGATGAAGCCAGGGCGTGGCCCAGTGGGAGACAAAAGTGGGAAGTTGAGGAGAGATCTCGCCGATGCAGATCCACATCAGGATCGCAGCGATCATCGTCAGCAGATCGAGCATGCGGCGTGACCCTTTCGGCTACGCCGCACTCACCATCAGCGGCGTACTTGTGAACGGATCAGGTACTTCATCACCTGATCCTGGTCTTCCTTTTCGATGTCGGTAAATCGAAGTCCGATGGTGCAGCGGTCGCGATTTTCAGGGATCTCCTCGATCCAGGACACCTGACAAAGACCCTTGATGGCATGGTCGAGGGAAGGCAGCAACAGATTCACACCGACATGGATCTTTCCCATCAGCAGTGCCGGGATCCAGTTGAAACTCGGGATCTTGCCGTGAAGCATCAAACCGCCACCGCCGATCTGCGAGGTCGAGCCCTCGAAAACGGCGTCTTCAGCGATTTCGACCTCCTTGGAGAGGAACTTGTAGCGGACTGGAATTTCGGTGGGGAGCCGCACGAATTCGCGGCGCTGGGAAAAACTCTCGATGGCTACGGTCACTTGTGCCTCCTGCTGCTGTGGGGGGGAAGGGAGACCC
>Ga0310120_10000344_pt1 | contig 37381 bp, 38 predicted proteins | sample CB27_AW_983_MG_FD_203506 | JGI IMG/M metagenome (GOLD analysis project Ga0310120, IMG submission 203506) | Marine microbial communities from Western Arctic Ocean, Canada - CB27_AW_983 | ecosystem: Environmental > Aquatic > Marine > Oceanic | place: Canada: Western Arctic Ocean | collected...
GCGGTTATGCAGGAGATGATGGCCCCAGGCGTTGCTGCTGTTCCGGAGCGTCCCTGGCGGCATATTCTGCACGGATCTCCGGCCCGATGCTCGATCGCTTTGATATCCGGATCCGCATCGAACCGATCTCTGGTCACCAATTGCTCGAAGAGCCACGGTTGGTGCCGGAGTCGAGTGCAGAGGTGGCGAGGCGAGTGGTCGAGGCGAGACAGCGGGCACTCGATCGAGGTCAATTGGTCCCCAACAGGGATCTGCAGTGGCGAGATCGCAGTCGTTGGGCTCCACTCTCGGAACCGGTCACTCGATTGCTGATCGAGGCCCAGAATCAAGGAGAACTGTCGACGCGTGGACTCACTCGATTGATGCGGCTCGGCAGGACCATCGCGGATCTGAGGGCCTCGGAGGCGATCGAGAGAGTCGATCTGCTCGAGGCTATGTCTCTCAGGAGCGGTTCGGGCCCGGCGAGCCGGGCGGTCTCGTTGGCGAATCAGCGCTGAAGTCGATACCCTGTAGATCCGCAGCGGTGATGCGGTCGTGTTGTACGACCGAGTCTACCGGAGAGGATCGAGATGAGCGCCGAGCAGAGCACCCCGACAAGAAAGCAGCCTGAAGTTGCGTTCGATCCATCGGAGTTGAGGCCGCTGTTCATCGGATCGTTGCCGCTGGAGACCCCGATCCTGCAGGCACCCATCGCAGGTTTTACCGACCTCGTGTTTCGGCGCATCGTCAGAGAACTGGGCGGTTGTGGTCTGATTTATACCGAAATGGTCTCGGCAGGTGGCTGGGTGCGCGGAAATATACCGCCCGATCGCCTGTTCGGAGTCGCCGATGAGCCGGGCCCGCTGGGTGTGCAACTGTGGGATCGAGAACCGGAGATGGTGGAGGAGGCGGCGCGCCGTCTCGTCGATCTCGGCATCGCAGTCATCGATCTCAACTTTGGTTGTCCCAAGCGGAGGATCATGGGCAAGCAGGGTGCCGGGGCTCAATTGCTGCGCGATCCTTCCACCATCGCTCGATTGATAGAGGCGACGATAAGGGGTGCAGGCGAGACTCCCGTGACGGCAAAGATCAGGCTCGGCCCGCATCCAGATCAGATCACCGGGATCGAGGTGGCAAGGGCTGCCGAGTCTGCGGGGGCCTCTGCGATCACGGTGCATGGACGCACCGCCCGCGATGGATATGGAATCCCGGTCAATCATCGGATGATCGCCGAGATCGTCGCCGAGGTGGAGATTCCGGTCATCGCAAATGGTGACATCGTGGATGCCAGCAGTGCTCTTCTAGCATTTGACAATACAGGTGCTGCTGGCGTGATGGTGGCGCGTCGATGTCTCGGTGCTCCCTGGGTTTTCAGGGAGATCGCTGCGGCGTTGCGGGGCGATCCGATCCCGTTGCCTCCTTCGCTATCACAGCAACGTGAGCAACTTCTGCGGCATCATTCTCAACTGGTTGAGATCCATGGAGATCCGTTCGGCACCGTATTGATGAGGAAGTTTGCCGCGCGCTATCTGACCGGTGTGAGGGGTGCCAAGGATTTTCGAGCAGCCGTGACCGTTGCGCGCGATGCGGCCGACTTCCGCCGGATCGTCGATGAACTGTTTCCAGTCGAAGGTGCCACCGAGCAGGTTGATACGGGAGACCTCGATGGGGAAATATGCGAGCCGGATTGTGCGGAGTAATCCTGTGAGGGGAGCGTGGAATCCGTGAAGATGGTCATCGCCATCGCTGTAGGAATGCGCGGCAAGGATATCGATCAGTTTCCGTCACTGTCGGAACTGGTCTCCGAAGGCTCCGTAGCGTCCCTGACCCCTCCTACACCTGCTGTGACCTGCACATCCCAGGCGACCTTTCTCACCGGCAAGTTGCCGCAAGAGCATGGCATCGTCGGCAATGGTTGGTTTCATCGAGACACCCGGGAGGTTCGTTTCTGGTTGCAACCAAGGGATCTGATCGAGGCCCCGACCTTCATCGATCACTTGCGGGCCAGAGGGGTATCCGTGGCGAACCTGTTCTGGTGGTTCAACATCGGCAGCGGTGCCGACTGGAGCCTCACCCCTCGCCCCGAATATCCAGCAGACGGACGCAAGATCCCCTGCGTCTATGGAGAGCCTCCCGAGTTCCCGGTCGAGATGCAGCGAAAGCTCGGCCGCTTTCCACTGTTTGACTTCTGGGGTCCTCGTGCCGGAATCGGTTCGACAAGCTGGATTGTCGACTCTGCCATCTCCGTCATCGATGAGCAGGATCCCGATGTGCTGCTGGTCTATCTGCCACATCTCGATTACGACGATCAGCGTCACGGTCCCGATTCACCTCAGGCAAGAAGATCTCGTCAACAACTCGATCAGGAACTTGAACGGTTGCTCCAATCAGCGAGAGGCCGCGGTGCCGAGGTGATGTTGCTCTCCGAGTACGGGGTGGAAGATGTCAGTCGGCCGCTATTTCCCAACCGGATGCTCGCCGAACGTGGAGAACTGAAGGTGCATGCCACGTCCCACGGAGATTTACTCGACCTCCATCGCAGCCACGCTTTTGTCGTTTGCGATCATCAACTGGCCCATGTCCATCTGGGATCAGGAGACGACATCGACAGGGTGACGGCGCTGTTTCAGCAGTTCGAAGGCGTGGATCAGGTTCTGGCGGCTGGTGACCGTGGCCAGTTCGGTCTCGATCATCGCCGCGCCGGAGACCTGGTACTGCTGGCTGAAGCAGGCTGCTGGTTCGCCTATCCGTGGTGGCTCGATGAAGCGAGAGCGCCCGATTTCGCACGCACCGTCGACATCCACCGCAAACCTGGTTATGACCCGGCAGAACTGTTCCTGGACCCGGCGCTTCGCTGGCCGGCTCTGAAGGTTGGATTTCGGCTGCTTCAGAAAAAATTTGGCATGAGAACGTTGCTCGATGTGATCTCTACCGATCCCTCGATGGTGAGAGGGAGTCATGGTCGGCTGCCTTCCGATGCGGACAGGGGCCCTGTGGTCATCCGATCGTGGAAGCACTCGGCGAGCGCCATCGATGCAGTAGATGTACATGACGAGATCATCAGGCGAGTGCTGAAGGAAGGGTAGGGACGATTGGATCTTTCCTTGATTCAAGATCCCAGCACCTGGGTCGCTCTGGCGACCCTCACGGTGATGGAAATAGTGCTCGGGATCGACAACATCATCTTCATCGCAGTCCTCGCAGCGAAACTCCCCGAGCAGAAACGAGATGCCGCACGAAGGATTGGTCTGCTCATCGCGATGGTCACTCGCATCGCATTGCTCTTTTCCCTCACCTGGTTGCTGACCCTCAGTGATGTGCTGTTCACGATCCTCGATCACGATGTCTCTGGCAAGGATCTGATCCTGATCTGTGGTGGCCTGTTCCTGCTCGGCAAGGCGACCCATGAGATACACGAAAAGATCGAGGGTGAAGCGGATCAGGGAGCCGAACGAGGCATGAAGGTCAGTTTTCTCTCGGTGATGGTGCAGATCGCGCTACTCGATGTTGTCTTCAGCATCGATTCCGTCATCACCGCGATCGGGATGGTGGAGTCGCTGGCGGTGATGGTGGTGGCCGTGGTGCTCTCCGTGCTGGTGATGCTGGCATTCAGCGGTTCGGTCTCGCGATTCGTCGAGAGGCATCCCACGGTGAAGGTGCTGGCACTTTCCTTCCTGTTGTTGATCGGTTTTGCGCTGGTTGCGGAAGGGTGGCACTACGATATTCCGAAGGGATACATCTACTTCGCGATGGGATTTTCGGCATTTGTCGAGGCACTCAATCTGAAGATATTCAGGCGCCGAAAAAAGAACGCCTGAAGCGCTCATGGCGTTTCCTCCGGCTCGGGAGCCCCAGGGATGAGGCGGCCTCGCTTCAGATCGGCACCGCCGGGAACCCTGTGAGACTCATCGAGCAGCCGCGATACCGTCTCCTCGCGTATCGCTCCGGCCGCGTCATCGAATAGGCCATGCTGGCGTGGCGCAGACACTGGCACCAGATTCCCGGAGCCAAGCCCGAGCAAGCGGATCCCCTCTCCTTCGAGATCGATATCGGAAAGCAGTGATTTCACCGCCTCGTACAACGGGCCAGGTTCCTGTGCCGGGGCAGAGAGAGTGCGGCTTCGATTCATCGTGCGGAAGGAACCGGTCCGTACCTTGAGTCGTACCGTTCTGGCGCGCAATCGCTGCTGTCTCAGGGATCGCGCGACTTCTTCTGCAGCCTTTCTGAGGAACTCATCGACCTTTCGGCCTGGCTGAATGTCCTTGCTGAAGGTCGACTCCGTGGAGATGGATCTCGCATCACGCCCGCTCGAGATGGTGCGATCATCTTCTCCGTGCGCGAGGTTCCAGAGGTGTTGACCCGGACCCTCTCCGAGTTGCTTGACCATCAGATCAAGCCCTGCACAACGAATGTCCCGAACCATTTTCAGCCCGATGTGGTGCAGGGCTTCAGAGGTTCGTGGACCGACGCCCCAGAGTCTCTCCACCGGCAGTGGATCGAGGAGTTGCTGAATCCGATCGGGATCAACAACGGTCAGTCCATCAGGTTTTTCAAGATCGCTGGCGAGTTTTGCCAGGAACTTGTTGGGTGCGACTCCGACGCTGACGGTCAGTCCTCCGGTACATTGCTTGACGCGTGTACGCACCTCCCTGGCGATGGTGACTGCCCCGCCGAAGAGTCGCAGTGACCCCTCGATTCCGAGAAAGGCCTCGTCGAGAGAGAGGGGTTCCACTTCAGGCGTGAACTCCTCGAAGACCTGCATCAGCTGGCGCGAGATCTCCTGGTAGCGGGAGCCTCTCGGGGATCGCCACACCCCCGTCGGACAGCGACGAAGTGCCTCCACCGACGCCATCGCTGAATGGACTCCGAACTGACGCGCTTCGTAGGATGCGGTGGCCACCACACCTCGCGGGCCCGGATGGCCGATGATCAATGGCTTTCCGGCGAGGGAAGGGTCATCGAGAATTTCCACGGCAGCGAAGAAGGCATCCATGTCGGCATGGATGAAGATGAGCCTCGGGTCCGAGTCGAAGTGGTCCACCGCCCTCTCCTTTCGCTGGTTTCCTCTGAGGGCCATGTTGTTTCCCCACGGCGAGGGGTCAAGTTCCAGTTTCGAGGGGCTGGGTCCGTTGGCGTATCGGTGCGACTCTGGCTAGAATGCGCCCGGAAGGAAGGCCCATGCCAAGGATCACCCTCCCGGACGGCAGCCATCGAGACTACGACGCTCCCGTCGATGGGATTCGCATCGCCGGAGATATCGGTGAGAGACTGCTCAAGGCTTCGATTGGACTCAAGGTCGATGGCGAGATCCGTGATCTCGGCCACCTCATCGAGAGCGACGCTCAGGTCTCGATCATCACCTCCGGCAGCAAGAAGGACGACCCCGAGCAGGACGCGCTGTTCCTGGTTCGCCACTCCTGTGCCCATGTCATGGCGGAGGCGATCGAGCGCGTCGTGCCGGGTGCAGAACTGGTCTACGGACCTCCCACCGATATGGGATTTTATTACGACATTCGTTTCCCCGCTGATCGGACCCTCAGTAGTGAGGATTTTCCTGCCATCGAGGAGCAGATGAAGGAGATCATCGCCGAGGATCGGCCCTTCCGGCGCTACCAGTTCGGTCGCGAGGAGGGCATGTCAAAACTTCAGGATGAAGGCAGCAAGTACAAGATCGATAACGCCGAGCGTGCCATCGAAGCGGGCTCTGACGAACTCAGCTGGTATGTCACGGGGGAACTCGGTACCGACTGGGAAGATCTTTGCCGGGGACCTCATCTTCCCAGCACCGGTCGCATAGGAGCGTTCAAGTTGCTGAGCGTGGCCAGTTCCTACTGGCACGGAGATGCATCGAGCGACAGTTTGACTCGGGTGTATGGCACCGCGTTTTCGTTTCCCGCCCAGTTGCAACGCCACCTCGATCAACTGGAGGAGGCGAGACGTCGGGATCACAGGGTCATCGGCAAGAAGCAGAATCTGTTCAGGATCGATGAGGAGGTGGGGCAGGGGCTGGTGCTCTGGCAACCGGGTGGAGCGGTGGTGCGGAGAGAACTTGAGGAGTTCATCCGATCACACCTGATCGCTGCCGGTTACGACATGGTCTACACGCCCCATGTCGCCAAACTGGACCTGTACAGAACCAGCGGTCACTTCCCTTACTACCGTGAGAGCCAGTTTCCGCCGCTGCTGGCGCCCGAGTTCCTCGATGCTATCTCTGACGAGGGGTGCAGCTGCGCCGAACTCTCACACAGGATCGGGGAGGGGAGTGTCGAGGGTTTCATGTTGAAACCGATGAACTGTCCCCACCACATCAAGATCTATGATGCCGAGGCTCGTTCATATCGAGACCTTCCTGTTCGACTCGCCGAATTTGGAACCGTTTACCGCTGGGAGCAATCGGGTGAACTGAATGGACTCACGAGGGTTCGTGGATTTACCCAGGACGATGCTCATATCTTCTGTACAGAGGACCAGGTCGGTGAAGAGTTGATCGGCTGTCTGAGCCTGGCGAAGCTGGTGCTGTCGACACTGGGCCTGGAAGACTACAGGGTTCGTGTCGGATTGAGGGACACCGATTCCACCAAGTACATCGGCGATCCTGCTCGATGGGATCGAGCCGAGGAAGCGTGCCGTCAGGCAGCTTCGACCCTCGGCGTGCCGTATGTCGAGGAATTGGGGGAGGCAGCATTCTATGGCCCGAAGATCGATTTCGTGGTCAAGGATGCCATCGGACGTGAATGGCAACTGGGGACGGTTCAGGTCGATTACAACCTGCCGGAGCGGTTCGATCTCAGTTACACCGGATCTGACAACTCTTCACACCGTCCGGTGATGGTACACCGCGCTCCCTTCGGTAGTTTCGAGCGGTTCATTGGAATCCTCATCGAACACTTCGAGGGAGCGTTCCCTACCTGGCTGGCTCCTGAGCAGGCGAGGGTTCTTCCCATCTCGATGAAGCATGTCGATTACGCACGGGGCATCGTTGATCGACTGGTTGCGGTGGGAATCCGGGTCACCCTCGATGACTCCGATGAGCGAGTCAACGCCAAGATCAAGGTCGGGGCTGATGAGCGAATCCCGTACCTGCTCGTGGTCGGTGGGCGAGACGAGGAAGCCGAGACGGTGTCGGTACGACAGCGTGGTATCGGCGACAGAGGCGCGATTCCCGTCGATGAGTTCATCGACGAACTGGTTGCCGAGGTACGCGAGAGAAGGCTGCCGATGGCGGCCAAGGAGGAGGTCTGATGCTGTTTGCGGTCAGTGCCGGAGAATTCTTCCTGCTGGTGACATGCCTGTTGATGGTGGTGGTCTTCCCATTGATTGTCGCCTGGCTAGGGAGCCGTGAGGAGAACAACTCTTGAACGTGGCAGTGGTCGGCGCGACCGGTGTGGTCGGACAGCAGATGTTGCAACTGCTGGAGACCTCGCCGCTGGGTGAAAATCCTCCACGCTTGCTTGCCTCTGCACGTAGTGCCGGCAACAAGATCTCGTGGCGAGGAGAGGAACTGACAGTCGAGGCACTCGATGAGGGCATCGACCTGTCCCAGCTTGATGTGGCGCTGATGGCAGCGGGTGGTTCGACTGCTCGTCAGTGGGCGCCCCGTTTTGTCGAGGCTGGGGTGGCTGTCGTCGACAACTCCTCTGCGTTCAGACTCGATGACACGGTTCCGCTGGTGATCCCGGAGGTGAACCCTGATGTGGTTCGACCAGGGCCATGCATCATCGCGAATCCGAATTGCTCCACCATCATCTTGCTGCTGGCACTGAAACCGCTGATGAAGTTGAAGCCGGTGCGTGTCATCGCAGACACCTATCAGGCGGTCAGCGGCGCTGGTCGGGAGGGTCTCGATGCCCTGGAGCGCGAGGGGTCGGGGGGGGGATTTCGTCGCGGAGAGCCATTTCCGTTCCCGATCCATGGCAATCTGTTCCCGGCCATCGGTGACGTCGATGAAGATGGTGTCACTGTCGAGGAGAGAAAGATGCTCGACGAGACGCGAAAGATCCTCGGGGTGCCCGACCTGGTGGTGCAGGGGACTTGCGTGCGAGTGCCGGTGGCCCGTTGCCACTCGATAGCAGTGACCTTGATCTTTGATGAGGAGGATCGCCAACGCTTGCAGCAGGCCAGAGAGGCGCTGGCTTGTGCAGAAGGGGTCGTATTCCAGCAGGACCCTGCTTTCGTGCCGACGCCAGCACAACTATCGGGCGTCCACGATGTTTCCGTTGGCAGGGTCCGTAGTCCCTTCCCTGACACCCTGCAGTTCTGGGTCGTCGGGGACCAGGTGCTCAAGGGGGCAGCGCTCAACACGGTCCAGATCGCTGAACTCTGGAGTCGGGCGAACTGATGGATCCGCTGCATGGTTATCGTCTGGTGATCGGATATGACGGCACCGATTTTCGCGGCTGGCAGGCAAACGATGGATTCCGGACGGTCCAGGGGGTTCTTGCCGACAGCGCGGCGGTGATCGTTCCCGGACCGGTCGATGTGGAGGGCTCCAGTCGAACCGACGCGGGTGTCCATGCCCTGGGTCACCTCGTCAGGATCCGCCTCTCCACCAGTGTCGACACACATCACTTTCATCGCTCCCTCCAGGGAGTGACTCCTGGAGATATAGATGTGGTGTCATGCGAGGATGCTGAACCTGGCTGGCACCCTCGATACGATGCGATCGGAAAGCGCTATCTGTATCGCATCTGGAATGCCCCCAGTCGACCATTATTTGGAGCACGAACCCACTGGTGGGTTCGCCAGCAACTCGATCATGAGCGGATGCAAGTTGCTGCCGAGGCGCTCATCGGCCGCCATGATTTCGCAGCGTTTCGTTCTCAATCCAAAGATGCGAAGGACGATACGATTCGAACAGTGCACCAGATTGTGATCCAACGCTACGGTCAATGCGTATCGATCCAGGTCGTGGGAGATGGCTTTCTCTATAGAATGGTTCGCAACCTGGTGGGCACACTGGTGGAGGTGGGGAGGGGATATCGAGACGTCGAGGACACTGCGAGGATCCTCGCATCCACCGACCGCGAAAATGCCGGAGTCGGCGCTCCGCCTCTGGGGCTGTTTCTGATGGAGGTTTCTTGTCAGGGGCAAGAGGTGCCAAGGTGTCAGTCGGGGCCTCTTTCGCTCTGATTCCGCTCATGGGATCCCCGTAGAAATCCGGGAATTCAGCCACCTGGTCAGGAATTTTGCCGTGGATGGGCCGCTTCCGTGGAACAAAAGCTGCTGCCGTGGTAAACCATGAAAGCGTCCGAATTGCCCCCGGAGACAGGGAAGAGCTGTTTTCAAGCCGTTTCAAGTTGCGATGTATCGACAGCGAGGTGCCCGGGCATCCTCGCGAGAGGAGTTCCGTTGAGTCTGACCGATCCAGACACTGACCCGGCCCTTCGCCCGCCGCGCATCGTCGCTTTCGGGGGAGGGACCGGCATGTCCTCACTGCTTGTCGGCCTCCGGGAGCAGCCAGTGGAGGTGACGGCGGTTGTCTCGGTCAGCGACGATGGGGGCTCGTCTGGTCGTCTTCGCAAGGACTTTGACATTGCTCCGCCCGGCGACATCCGGAATTGCCTGTTAGCGCTCTCGGGCCAGGAACCGCTCTGGGCACGCTTGCTCGACTACCGGTTTCAGGAATCGGAACTGGCTGGGCACTCCATCGGTAATCTGTTGATCACGGCGCTGACGAGAATCACCGGAGATTTTGATCTCGCCATTCGAGAATTGAATCGTTTGTTGCGAGTCCGTGGCCGAGTGCTTCCAGCAAATGGTGGAAAACTGACCCTCATTGGAACTCACACCGATGGTACAAAATCCACCGGTGAAGGTAGGATCGCCACCAGCGGCAAGCCGATTGTGAGCATCGAGGCGCGTCCGAGAATCGAAGAGCCCGCAGAAGATGTTGCTGAAGCCATCGAGCAGGCACAACTGATAGTGTTCGGTCCAGGTAGTTTGTTCACGAGTGTGATTCCCCCGTTACTGATCGAGGGAATCCGCCGGCGTGTCCTGGAGAGTCAGGCGCCAAAGGTCTACATCGCCAATATCATGACTCAGCCTGGTGAAACCGATGATATGGAATTGATCGACCACCTTGATGCGCTCGAGCGACACTCCGCGGAGAACCTCATCGATCAGGTCATTGCTCACGACGGAACTTTTCCGGAAGACCTGCTTGCGAGTTACTCAATCCAGGGAAGTGTTCCGGTCAGATACGAAGGTGGTCTCGAGCAGCGTGGTGTCAAGGTTTCTGTCGCCGATCTGCTCGATCGCAATGCCAGCAGCGCTCGTCACCACTCGGAATTACTTGGAATGATGATCAGTGAGTTCGCCCTCTCCATGCTTGGAAAGCCGGTATGAACCAGCTGAGTCAGGTCATCAAGATCACCCACGATTCGGGGCTTCACGCCCGGGCATCGACCGAATTCGTGCGTCTTGCCCAGCGATTCGAGGCCGAGATCACGGTCACCAGGGTGGGCGGCTCGACCGTCGATGGCAAGAGCACCATTGCGATCATGACCCTGGGGGCGCAACTTGGTGACGAGATCAAGATTCAGACCCACGGATCGGATGCGGCTGAGGCGCTGGAAGCCCTCTCGGATCTGGTTCGGCACGATTTCCACGGAGTCTAGTTCCGGAGGAGAAGTTGGAGATCAGGCACGGGATCCCGGTCAGTCCGGGAATCGTCATCGCTGAGGCACTTGTTCTCGATTCGGAAAAGCTGCGCATCCCGCAGCGCTTCGTCGAGAAAGGCCTCATCGAATCGGAGATCGGTCGCTTCAAGCAAGCGGTCGATGATTCGAACCGCACTCTCGACACCGAGATCGCTCGTCTCGGAGAAGAGATCGAGATCCATGCACGAATTCTGGGAGTGCATCAAGATCTCGCCTCAGATCCAGTACTTCATTCCGAAGTGGAACAGGCGATCCGCGACAATTCGTATACTGCGGAGCACGCACTCAGCAAGGTGATGAATCGCTATGTCAGAAAGTTACAGGATCTCAATTCTCCGATCCTTTCGGAGCGGGTTCACGATTTACAAGATGTCGAGAAGTTGCTACTGAGCACCCTGCTCGGGAAGAGGATCGAGGGGCTCTCGAATCTGAAGGACGAAGTCGTGGTCATCGCCCACAACTTGACACCGGCGCAAACTGCGAAACTGGACCCTGTTATGGTCAAAGGGTTTGCCACCGATGTCGGAGGGAAGACCTCTCACACCGCCATCATGGGACGGGCTCTCGGGATCCCCGCGGTGGTAGGCCTCGAGGACATCGCCACGGCAGTGGTGGGTGGTGACCTGATCGTCATCGATGGATATCGGGGAGTGGTCGTCATCGATCCTGACGAGGGGCAGATTGCCGAGTACTCGGCCAGAGCAAGAAAGATGCAGAGTCTCGCAAAAAGGCTCAAGAGTCAGGCGAAACTGCCCGCCGAGACGATCGACGGTCATCGAATCGAGGTTCACGCCAACATCGAATTGCCCAGTGAGGTGAAATCTGCTGTCGAATGCGGTGCTTCGGGGATTGGTCTCTATCGCACGGAGTTCATCCATCTTCAGGCTCCGACCGCAGGGGAGGAAGTCCACTTCGAGAATTACAGATCGGTGATCGAGTCCCTCGGCGGATTGCCTCTGACTGTGCGAACTCTTGACCTGGGTGGAGACAAATTGCCTGAAGGGGGACTCGAGGAGGAAAATCCATTCCTCGGTTGTCGATCGATCCGCTGGTGCCTCGCCAATCCAAAACCCTTTCGCGCTCAGATCAGAGCCATCCTGAGAGCCGGAATGCTGGGTCCAGTTCGGCTGATGTTGCCGATGATCACATCTATTTCCGAGCTGGATCGAAGTCTTCAGATCATCGATGAGGTTTCCGACGAACTTCGTTCCGAGGGGGTCGAGTTCGATGAGAACATTCCCATCGGGGTGATGGTGGAAGTGCCTTCTCTGGCATTGATCGCCAGCCACGTTGCGGGTCGAGTGTCGTTCCTCAGCGTTGGTACCAACGATCTGGTGCAATACACACTCGCAGTTGACCGGGGGAATGAGCATGTCGCCGATCTCTACGATCCCATGCATCCAGCGGTGCTGCATCTTATTCTTCAACTGGTTCGAACCGGTCAGGAACACTCGGTTCGTGTATCACTCTGCGGCGAGATGGCATCGGAATCGATCTATCTGCCCTTGCTCGTGGGCATGGGATTGCGCGAGATCTCGGTCAGTCCACAACTGATTCCAGAGGTGAAGCAGGTGATTCGAAGTCTCGTCGACTACGAGGTGCGTGAACTATCTGCACGCTGCCTCCAGATGTCGGACGGGGAGCAGATTACCCGTGAACTGCACCATTGGGCCGTGGATCACTTCCCCGAGGTCGTGGACCGCTTCTAGGTCTGGGTCCGTTTCAGGCCTATTTGCGCCCTTTTCCTCCCTGTCGTACTCTTCTCGGGACCTTCCTAGGGCCGGTCCCACTCCGGTAGTGGTGCTCATTACCGGAGCGCACAGGTTCTGACCGATTCATCCAATCGGCGGAAACCCATCGCGCGTCCAAAGGATGCCGCAGGGAGGCAAGATAGTATGTTTGCTCGACAAAAATCTCTGATCGGTCTCGACATCGGTACAGACGAGGTCAAGGTCGTCGAATTGACCGAAACCGCTGAGGGACTCGAACTGACAGGTTTCGGCTGGGGTCGCATCCCGACTCCGGAGGAAACGCTGGACACGGTCAAGGCTGTGCTCCGTGAATCGGGGATCCGAACCCGAAAGGTAGCGACAGCGGTTTCCGGCAGGTCAGTCGTGGTTCGTTACATCACACTGCCTAAACTCGATGAAGATGAACTGCCGGAGACACTCCGGCTCGAGGCAGACAAGTACATCCCCTTCGACCGTGATGAAGTCGCCATCGATGGCCACTGTCTCGAGGAGGTCTCCGAAGGGCCGGATGATGTCACCGAGATGAAGAGCCTGCTGGTTGCAGTGAAGAAAGACCTTCTCCAGGACCACATCGATCAGGTTCAGGATCTCGGGCTGATTCCGGTAGCCGTGGATGTCGATTCCTTTGCTCTCGGGAACTCCTTTGAACTCAGAAGTGGTGTAGGAGTGCGATCGGAAGATCCCGACCGTGCAGTGGCGCTCGTAGATGTCGGCGCCAGCAAGACCAACATCCACATCCTCAGGGGAAATGTCTCCTGTTTCTCCCGGGAGATCTACCTCGGTGGAGCAGATATCACCGAGTCGATTTCACGCCGTGAGCACCTCGATGAGGCGGAAGCAGAGGAATTGAAGTGCGATCCGCAAGGCAACGAGGAAATGGTCGCAAACGCGGTCCAGCCCGTGCTCGATGAAATAGCCAGTGAGATCCAACTCTCCTTCGATTACTTCGAGAACCAGTTCGACCACAGGGTCGAGGAGGTCTTCATCAGCGGAGGTGCCAGTCGCACCCTGGGACTGATCGAAACCTTCGAGCGCGTATTCGAGCGCGAGGTCAAGACATGGGACCCGTTCGAATCGATCAAGATACGAGAAGACCTCGTGGATGTGGATGCACTCGCTGACCACATGGTTCAACTACCGATTGCGGTGGGCCTCAGTTCTCGGCTTCAGGATTGCGTCTAGGCGCGCCAGGAAAGGATCAAACAATGATAAAGATCAACCTGCTGCCCGCCGATTTACAACGCGCTGCCAGTACTCCACGCACGGTTTTCTATTCCGTGCTCGGTGGAGTGGCTGCGGTTGCGCTGGCGGCGATTGGAATCTTCTGGATGTGGATCGCTCAAGGAAGCATGGAAGCGCGCGCAGAAGCACAGAAAGTTCAGGTCGCAGACCTTGAGCAGCGTGCAGGGGAGGTCGACCGAATCCAGTCTGACATCGCCTTCTATCGCCAGCGAGAGGCCTCGATCATCGAGATCAAGACTCGCAGGATTCTATGGGCACCGAAGCTGGATCAACTGGTGGCGCTGGTACCCGACGAGATCTGGATCACGTCGCTGGCGGTCAATGTACTCGACGAGGGGGAATACCGCTGGGATCCCGGTAGCCGCCAATCAGGTGGCAGGGTGACGCTAGATTGCGTGGCTCTCGGAGACGATCCTCAGGCGTTCACCAGATTCCGCAAGGCGCTCAGTGAAGACAACCGATTTTACGGTGATCTCGTTGATGTCAGCGCCATGCCCGATTCCTTCTTCGGAGATTTTCTCGGATTCACACCGCTCTCCTGGGAGAAAGTGGAAGCGACCGAGGAGGAGCCGGAGCACTTCCGTTCCAGGGTCGGCATCGATCTGAAACCGCTACAGGATCCTCCTGTGGTGAAGGCACCTGCGAAGACTAGCGAGGCAAAATGAAATTTGACGAGAAGAAACAACTGCTGATCGTGGCTGCCTTCTGCGGGCTGATATTCTGTGGCGAGTTCGCCATCGGATGGGGTCTCAAGAGCGACAACGATTTCATCTCTCAGGTGCTCTCGGAGCTTGATTCTCGCGAGGCATCTGCGCAGGAGAAGATCGCTCGTATTCCGCAGATGAAGGATAAAGCCAGGTCGCTCTCTCGAATTGTCAGTGAATACACCGCGATCTTGCCGGAGAAGGACGAGGTAAGGCGCGACACATTCGTCGACACGATCACCGCTCTTTGTCGAGACTCGGGGCTCACCATCCTGGCAGCGGAACCGCTTCAGGTTCTCAAGAAGGGGACTGCAGTCCGAGGCAGAAAAAAGGCCGAGGTCGTTGTCGAGAAGGATCCCTTCACTCGCCACAAGTATCGCTTCGAGATGTCAGGAGAGTTTGCCCAATTACACCGTTTCATCAACAGCGTCGAGAATCACCCACGCTTTCTCAGGGTAGATGGAATCGAGCTGTTTCCTTCAGGTGACGACAATGGACTGGTTTCCGCATCGGAGCCGATCAAGAGACTTGCAGTTGTCATCTCTACCTATGTTTACGACGAGCCCAGCGTCCAGATGGAGGCGATCCAGTGAGCCATTTCAACACCAAGTCACGATCTGTACTGGTTCTGTTGAGCATCTTCTTGTGGATCCCCATCGGAGCGGACAGTCGCCAGATCGATCAGGTGAATGCTGGAGACGCTCAACTGAGCGAGTTCGTGGGCGTCGATCCAGAGCTCAATCCTGATCAAACAGGGACTGCCACCTCGGCGTTCGAGGAGGCGGCGAGGATTGCTGAACTTCGTCGCTACTCGTCAGATGACATCCACAGAAAAAACTGGAATCGAGCTCTCAACGAGATCAGGGAACTGGTAACGCTTCGTCCCTACCATGCTGATTATCACCTGACTCTGGGGTTGATCCATCGGCGACTCGAAGGGGTGAACCCTGGTGGAATACACCTGGAAGAGGCGATCAGGAAGTATGAAGAATACACCGACTTTGGTGGCGAAGACGCCATAGCGGCCCTGTTGATGGCAGAAGCGTATGCCCACGCCGGCGACCGCGACGATGCCTTCCAGCATCTGGAGAGAGCCGCTTCGTATGGCATGAACATCGCCCGTGCCGTGCAACAGTTCCCCGCCCTCAAGGAGTTCACCAACGACACCAGATTCGTCAGGGCATCCCTGAGGTTGGAACGCTACAACCTGTCCAACATCGTCAGTCGAGACCCCTTCACCGGACCCTGGAACGGTCTCGGTCATGGCCCCATGGTCACACCTGTGGGTCCTTTCGACCAGCTCCAACAGAGTGAATTGCTGGCCGAAGCACGGGAGGCGATGGACCGCGTCGAGTACGCAATTCGTAATAATGATCAGGTCGCTGCAATGGAAGCCTACGGTGTGATCGAAACCATCGGAGAATCGATAGCACGATTTGATCTTCCTGAGTTCGCTACGGAGTTGCGTTCCATCATGGAACGCCTCGATGAAGTCGAAGAGGGAATTGACAAGATTCGTGTCGCCTACCTCTACGAGCAGGCCAGATCCAAGATGGAAACGATGAAAGTGGCCTTCAGCGAACAGGACTTCGATCTTGTTCACAGGATTCACGGCGAGGTCCTCAGCATCGGTCAGGACATCGGACATGCGGGGGAGTCTTACAAGGCAGCTTCCGTACTGGTGATCCAGGCCGCCGATCAGTTCCTGCTTCGCAGTGAAACCGTGCGGGAGTTCGTGGCCAAGCAGATCAGCGTTGAAGGTGTCGTGGTGGCCCCGGAGGGGTCGCATGCCATCATCGACGGAAATCTGATCCCTGAAGGGGGACCGGTTCATGGTGGTTTGCTCGAGGCTGTCCTTAGAGATAAGGTCATCTTTCTCTATCACGGCGAGCTGATCGCACACAAGTTTGGAAGGTTCTAAAGAGCAAATAGTAGGCGTCAGGGTAGCCCTGGCGCCTTTTCCCATCGGTACTCAAGAAACAATCGCCGGGTGCCGATACTTCATAATGAAGAGTTGCCATGTCGGGCACTCTGAGTCAGAAAACCGTCCCATACGGGAGGAACACAAGCACATGAAAAAGTTTTCGATCCTTGCGACCCTGATCGTCGCACTACTCGGTACCAGCCCCCTCGAAGCCATCCAGGCGACAAGCGGCAGGGTGGATCTGGTCACCATTGATGTGAGGGACAAGGATCTAGCCGAGGTCCTTTCACAGATCGGCGAGCAAGTCGGTGTCAACATCGTCGTCGATCCTCAGGTATCGGAATCAGTGACTCTCTCACTCGATGCCATCGGGTGGCATGATGCACTCGAGATCATCGCTCGTCAGACAAACTGTGTGATGATCGAGCAAAGTGATCGCCTGATTCGTTTCACACAACCACCATCTTTGAATATCGAGTTCCAGGATGCTGAACTTGCTGTGGTGCTGGATCTGCTCGCAAAGCAATCGGGAGCCAACATCGTCATCGCAGAAGATGTGGAAGGCAAAGTCAGCCTGACTCTCCGGGATGTCCCATGGCGTGAGGCGCTCGAAACCATCGTGAAAACCGCCGGCTATGTCGTGGTCAGCGAGCGCAGTGGAATCAGCGAGATTCTCAGGATTGTTTCCCCCGACAAGTTGATCCAGCAGCAGGAAACACGGATCTACAGGCTGCGTTACGTTCGCCCTCCCGAGCAGTACATCGCCATCATCTCGGACATCGACAAGCAGGCTGGTAATGTTGCTCGTGACCTGTCGACCGAGGCGGTGGGGGAGTTCACACTTCTGAAAGCGCTCAGAAGTTCTCTATCTCCCGGAGGTGAGATGGATTTCGACGTCACGACCAACTCCATCATCGTCAAGGACATCGCTCCTCGACTCGATGAGATCGAAGAGATCATCAAGGAGATCGATGTCGAGCCAGCACTCGTACAGATCGAGGTCAAGTTCATCTCGACCACCAGCAATGACATCCTGGAAACCGGACTGAAATTCGATAACCCCAACACCCCCGGCAGAGACGGATTCCGTCTCAACGCCTACGGATCCTCACCTCTGTCCGGAATCCCCGATCTGTCGGGAACCGGTGCCATCATCGATCCAGCACTTGGCCCGGTGTTTCCGGGTTCGGTGGTTCACAATGGCGGTACCTGGCCCTTTGACATCGGAAACATGCAATCGATCGGTGTTCCGTACCAGGCGCTCGGGATCCTGGACTTCACGCAGACCCAACTGCTGTTGTCGATGGTCAAGGACGATGAGAACTCGAAGATCATCCAGCAGCCTTTCCTGACAACGCTCGACAACCACCCGTCGACCATCTTCGTCGGTGAAGAAGTTCCATTTGCGGTTCAGAACATACAGCAGGATCAGAATGGAAATGTAACGGTATCGATCGACGAGAATCCGCGTTCGCCGGTCAATGTCGGCTTCACGCTCTACGTTTCTCCTCATGTGATTCCCGATACAGACATGATCGATATGTGTGTGATTCCCAAGGTTTCCACACTCGTCGGTAATACCTCGGATATCCCGGGTTTCGATCGATTCCGCTTCAGCGATCCTGGCAGTGGCAATAGCGCCTACATCGATATACCTCACGAGAGCAGTCAGACGGTTGTCACCTACCTGAGGGTGCGTGACGGCCAGACCGCTGTGATCGGTGGACTTCACACAGAACGTCGCATCGAAATCGAATCGGGAATACCTCTTCTCTCTTCGATTCCTTATCTCGGAGAACTGTTCAAGTGGAGAAGGCATCAGTCTGATGTCGACCATCTGTTGATCCTGGTGACCCCCCGGATCCTCAAGAGCAGTGATGACACTGACGAAGTCTACCAGAATGCACTGCGCGAGGCCGAGCGCTGGGATTACTTCAAGAAGAAGTACGGTGACGAATCCGACGACTCCGGCGACAGCGACGGCGCTGTCGGAGCAACCAGCGACGCAGGAGCCGCAGGCCAGGGTTAGATCCCGGTCGAGTGACGATACAAGGGCCCGTCCGGCAGCACGCCGGACGGGCCCTTTTTGTTGGAGGATGGGTGATTTCCTGTGTCCAGGGAGCGGGTCTGCTGGAAGATTCGACCGGGTGCGCTACGCTGGTGCGAGTCCTGGGTGGTCCCCGGCATCTTCCCCAATTGCCTTCGAGCCGCCCCCTAACTCGTGCCGCAGATGCGGTGAATTGCTGGAGTTCGAGGTGCCTGATGCGATGGCTCGTCCATTCACAAGATCGTGATGCCCTGGCGGTCGCTCTCATCGATGATGAGGGGCTGCTCTGGGAGTATCACGAAGAGAACCGCGACACCGTCCGGACACTCGGCAATGTCTATCTGGGAAGAGTGGTCAATGTCGAGGCGGCGATCCAGTCTGCCTTCATAGACATCGGCGAACGCCGCACTGCGTTCCTCCACATCTCGGACCTGCATCCGGCCTACGAGGGAGCCACCAGGGTACCGGTCGACCAGCTTGGTGAGCGCCCTCCTCGTGAGCGAGGCGAGGAGCGGATCCAGGATATCTTGCGCCGAGGTCAGGAGGTGCTGGTTCAGGTCAGCAAGGAATCGATCGGACAGAAGGGTCCGACGGTGACCACTCTTGTCGGTCTCCCAGGACGGTCAGTGGTTTTGATGACCGGATTGGATCGACCGGGGATTTCCAGGAAAATCATCGACGAGAAGGAGCGGGATCGCCTGAGGAAGCTGGCGGATCAACTTCCTGGTATTCCAAACGCGGGGATCATCGTCCGTACTGCAGCCCGGGTCCTGGACCTCGATCAACTGACTGCAGAGGTCGAGGTGCTGGCAGAGAACTGGAAGCGGATCTGTGTCAGTGCCCAGGCGGGTGGCGGTCCAGTGCTTCTACACCGTGAGGCGGACCTGCTGCTGAGGACTGCCAGAGACCTGGTCTCGGAGCAGGTCCAGGAAGTGGTTTTTGACGACCCCTGGGCGGCGGAGAATTTTCTCGAGTATCGGAGCCTGTGGAACCCGGGAGAGGTGGCACCTGTTCGGCTGCATCGTAGCAAATCGCCGCTATTCATGGAGTTCGGCAGTTCGCAATGTGTTGAACAGCAGATCAATTCCATCTACGATCGCAAGGTTGCCCTGGCGAGCGGAGGCTCCCTGGTCATCGATGAGACCGAAGCGCTGGTCGCCATCGATGTGAATTCGGGAAGCAGCACGTCAGAGAGTGATCTGGAGAGTACCGCGCTGCGGACAAATCTGGAGGCAGCCAGAGAGATCGCAAGAAATCTGCGGCTACGAGACATCGGCGGTGTGGTGGTCTGCGATTTCATCGACATGATGGAGATCGAGAATCGTCGAACCGTCGAAGATGCGTTTCGTGGTCTGGTTCGCGATGACCGGGCAAAGATCTGGTTTGCGAAGATCTCGAGGTTCGGTTTGCTCGAGTTGACGAGGCAGCGGATCGGGCCCTCCAAGGATCGGGCTGGACGGGAACCCTGTCCAGCCTGTCTCGGTCGAGGGACGGTGCGTAGCGCCAGCAGTGTTGCCATCGGCGTGATCCGGGAACTGCGTCAGGGGATTGCGAAGTCCGCATCCGACGAGGCCCTGGTCACCGTGGGGCAACCGGTCAGGGATCTGTTACTGGGAGTTCGTAGAGAAGATCTCGACGCGCTGGAACTGGAGTTTGGAAAACGGATCGTGGTACTCGGTGGCCAGGATTGGTCCCCCGAGCGCTGGACGATCCAGTACCGCTGACCGGGTCAGCGTTGTGAAAGAGGCATGATGCACGCGATCATTCGTGATGGTGGTCGACAGTACCGGGTTCAGGAGGGCGAGATCCTGTTCTTGGATCTACGCACCGCGGAACCGGGCAGCACCATCCAGTTTCCCGAGGTTCTGGCCGTCGAGCCGGGACCGGGTGAGTTCGTCTGTGGAACTCCACTGGTCGACGGCGCCCATGTGGAGGCCGAGGTGATCGGTGAGGTGAAGGGACCGAAGGTGATCTTCCACCGCTTCCGTCGCCGCAAAAATTCCCACAGTCGCAAGGGACATCGTCAACGTTACACCAAGGTCCGGATCGGAAAGATCGCAGGATAAGCCCACGGCTCCGCCGAGGAGCCCTCGACAGGAGTGAACTAGAATGGCGCATAAAAAGGGCCAGGGCGCAACGCGCAACGGCCGTGACTCCAACGCGCAGAACCGCGGTGTGAAGAAGTTCGGTGGTGAGAGCGTCATCGCTGGAAATATCATCATCCGCCAGTGCGGCACCAAGTTCCATCCCGGCATCAATGTCGGCATGGGTAAAGATTACACCCTGTTCGCTCTGACCGACGGGTTGGTCCGATTCGGTACCAGGAGCAGGGTTCATGTCGACCAGGCGTCGGCGTAGTTCCCTCCTGAGTTGCGGATAGACAGATGTCAGTCCGATTTGTCGACGAAGGCGATCTGCGTGTGGCCAGCGGCTCAGGTGGCGATGGTTGCGTGTCCTTTCGTCGCGAAAAATACATCCCTCGAGGCGGTCCTGACGGCGGAAACGGAGGTCGGGGCGGGCATATCGTGCTGCGCGCCGACCCCCATGTTCAGACCCTACTCGATTTCCTTGGCCGCCCCGTCCACAAGGCCCAGAAGGGTGCTGCCGGATCGGGTAAGAACTGCACCGGCCGCAACGGCTCAGATCTGACCCTGAATCTGCCCATCGGTACTGCTGTCCTCGATGCTACCGACGGCTCGCTGGTGGTCGATCTGACCGAGGCAGAGCAGACCGTGGTCGTGGCTCGCGGGGGCAGGGGTGGCAGGGGCAACCTCTCCTATGTCACTTCCACTTACCAGGCTCCTCGCGAGTTCACCCCGGGCGAGCCCGGCGAGGAGAGGTCATTCCGGCTCGAACTGAAATTGATCGCAGATGTCGGATTGCTCGGCCTGCCCAACGCTGGCAAGAGCACCTTCCTCTCCCGGGTCTCTCGGGCTCATCCTAAGATTGCGGATTACCCTTTCACGACCCTCAAACCTCAGCTCGGAATCGCGGAACTGGACCCATCTCGGCGCATCGTGGTGGCTGACATCCCCGGTCTGATCGAGGGCGCGTCGCAGGGAGTCGGGCTGGGCGTGTCCTTTCTCAAGCACCTGCAGCGGACGAGGGTGCTGGTACACCTGCTCGATCCGTATCTACGGGATCTGGATGAGATCGTCGAGGATCACCGGATCATCCGTCACGAGATCGAGGCGCACTCGCCGGTGCTCGCCAGCAGGCATTGTGTGACGGTCCTCAATAAATCAGATCTGCTGGCGCCGGAGCAGGCGGAGAACCTCCGTGAGAGTCTCCAGAAGCGTCTCGGAGAGCCTGTGACTCTGATCTCGGGGGTGAGCGGGAAGGGGCTGGATCGGCTCATGGAGCAGATCTGGAGTGCCCTGCAGCAGCAGATCGATACGCCCTGAAACGCCCGATCGGGGGCCATCGGCACCGATCTGCTTCGCATCGTATTCTTCTTGGGAAGATCTGTGTGCCCTTTCGGGCCAGCAACCCACGGATCTCCCGGGAGACATCATGGAATTTCACGAGATGTTGCGCCGGATGGTGCTCGAAAAAGCTTCTGACCTGTTCGTCAAGGTGGGGTGCCCGCCGTCGCTGAGAGTCGATGGCATGGTTCAGTTCCTCGACTGCGAAGAGGTCTCACCTCGAGATGCCCAGGAGATCCTCGAGATCATCCAGGACTCGCGTCCCGACGCGTTGCCACAGAAACTGGATGTAGATACATCCTACGAGCTGCCCGGAATCGGCAGGTTCCGTGTCAACATCTTGCATCAGCGCGGACAACTGGGCTTCGTATTTCGCCATGTCACCCAGACGGTGCCCAGTTTCGAGGATCTGAGTCTTCCTCGTGAGACTCTCGTGAAACTGGCAGAGCAGAAACGTGGGCTCGTGCTGGTCACCGGCAACACCGGCTCGGGAAAGTCGACGACGCTGGCAGCGATGGTTCACCACATCAATGAAACCGCCAATCGTCACATCGTCACGGTCGAGGATCCCATCGAATTTACCTTTCGAGATCGAAAGTCGATCATCGACCAGCGTGAAGTGGGTATCGACACCGAGTCCTTCCCGGTAGCCCTTCGCCACTCCCTGCGACAGAGTCCGGATGTGATACTGATCGGTGAGATGCGTGACCGCGAGACGATGGAGGCCGCCATCGCTGCGGCAGAGACTGGCCATCTGGTGCTTTCCACCCTGCACACCGTCAACGCGACACAGACCGTCGAACGGATCATCCACTTCTTCCCTCCTCACCAGCACGAACTGATTCGATTGCAACTCTCGTTGGTGCTCTCCGGGGTCGTGTGCCAGCGACTGGTGCCCTTCAAGGAGGAAGCGGGCAGGGTTCCCGCACTCGAACTGATGATCAACAGTCCAACGATCCGGGAATTGCTGAGAGAAGGTCGTACCCACGAACTCGCCAACGCACTTCGCGAGGGCGAGCACTACGGATGCTGCACCTTCAACCAGTCACTCAGAAGCCTCTACCAGGCGGACCGGATCAGCCTCGAGGAAGCACTTTCCTATTCGGACTTCCCCGACGAACTCCAGCTGGAGTTGCGCGGCGTGGTCAAGGGCTCAGCGATGGGGGATTTCGACTTCGAATACTAGGTCGATCGACTGTGGATCGACCTCGCTTCACGGTATCCTCCCTGATGAATGGGAGGATCGATGGAGACCCTCGTCATCGATATCGGAAACACTCGTCTCTGCTGGCGCCATCGAGATGGCACCGGCGAGGTCCAGTCCGGTACCGCATCGCATGAAGCCATCGCTGACGCACTCTCTGATCTGCCATGCGCAGAATCCATCGCGATCTCCTCGGTTGTGCCTGCTCATGAACCGGAACTGGAGAAGTGGCTTCGGCGGACCGATCGCCCTGCTGCACTGTGGGTGAGAAGCGGTGCGGATCTGGGAGATCGTGTTTGCACCGATGAGCCGCACCGAACCGGCGCAGACCGAGCGCTCTGCGCACTCGCCTGGGGAGCCAGCGGTGAGCATCGCTCCGCTGTCATCATCGATGCTGGTAGCGCCTTGACCGTCGATGCCGTCTCTGCTTCGGGACAACTACTGGGGGGTTGGATCGCTCCTGGACTGGCTGCGCTCGGGGCCGGGCTTCGCCAGGTCGCCCCGTCGCTACCGGATCCCACCGTCCTATCCGCCAGCAGCAGCGACCCGGAGCCTCGCCAGCTGCTACCGTGGGCCAGCGACACGAAACTGGCCATCGGTGGCGGCATCGAGTCCCTCTTCATCGGGGGAGTTCAGACTCTCAGGGATCGGGTTCAATCGGGTCTCGGAGATGCTGCTGTCACCGTGCTCACTGGAGGCGATTCCGATCTGTTGCTGCAGGCACTGGAGCCAGCACTCCTGCGTCCAGGGATGGTTCTCGACGGTCTCGAAGCGTTATTGCGGGGAGCCGCCGATGCACAGTGAGGGCTGGGTCGCCGAGGTGACGGGAGTGGGGCGTTCGGCACTCCACGGCATCATGATCGGAGGAGTGCCGTCGGCAGAGTGGCTGAAGCAGTGTTTCAGAGGAGCGGGAGATTCGCCACACGGCAGCATCCACGAGCAAAACGGCGAGGTGATCGACGACGTGGTGCTGTTGCAGTGGCCCGGTTCCGAGTTGCGTCACCTCATCACATTGCACGGAAGTCCGCTGCTCAGTGAACGTATCGTGCAGAGATTCGAGCAACTCGGAGCGGTTCGACGCGACAGCGTCGACGAACTGTGGCCCACCACAATTTCCTCACCAGCCAGCGAAATTGCGCAGCAGGCACTGACAGCGCTGCCGAACGCGCCCAGCGTCGAGGCGGCTACCTTCCTGCTGGAGCAGGCCTCCCCGGATGGCCTTGCCGGGTGGGTCGAGCGGGCTGCAGTCAATTTTCCTTCGCGCGATGAGATCGAGTCGATGCTCAGTCGAAGTGCCATCGGGATCGGTGTCTTGCAGCCTCCCACGGTGGTGATCGCAGGGGTGCCCAACGCCGGCAAGAGCACACTCTTCAACTTGCTCGTCGGTGACCAGAGAACCCTCACATCGAGCGAGCCTGGGACCACCCGAGACCTGATCGATGCCCCGGCGAATTTTCGTGGATTTCCGATCCTGCTCGTCGATGGAGCGGGACTGCGAGAAGCGCAACAGTCGGTGGAACGGGAGGGAGTCCGACGGATGCGTGAGGCGATGCTGCAGGCAGATCTTGTCCTGCATCTGATTCCCCCCTCACAAGCGGGGACCGGTGCTGATTCGCCACAAACTACACCCTGCAGAACGCTTGTCTTCCACAGTCGACGCGACGAGGATCGAGCGATGAGAATCGATGGTCCAGCGATCTCCGCCGTCACCGGTGAGGGAATCGACGAGTTGAAGGATCTGGTCCTGACAGAGTTGTATGGTGTCGAGCGGATTCCGAGTCTCGAGCCAACCCTGTTCCTCGCATCGCAGCGGCGTATCCTGGAGGACGCCATCGAGGCACTCGAAGCGGGAGAGACGCCGAGCGAGTTGAGATTCGGGATCGTCCAGAGTTGATGGGAGGGAACAGCAGATGAAGTCGATAGATCGAGACCTGGTGGAACTCTCCGACCTCGCCCCGGAGGCGATCAGAACACTCCTGCATCGTGCCGACCAGATGCGGACACAGCAGGTGCCGCTGTGGCGAGATTCGGTGCGTCATGTCGGTCTCATCTTCGCTGAACCCAGTACGCGAACCAGCCTCTCCTTTATCGCCGCGATCGATCGTCTGGGGGCTTATCCGTTGCAACTGGATGCAGAGAATTCCAGCTTCAGCAAGGGCGAGACGCTGCTCGATACCGCCTCGACCCTGGAATCGATCGGTGCCGAGTCGATCGTGGTCCGCGACGGTAACGAGATGTCAGCCCGATCTCTGGCGGATCAATGTGATGCAGGGGTGATCAATGCCGGTGGTGGCACCCGAGCTCATCCGACCCAGGGTTTACTCGATGCTCTGACTCTGCTCGATGAGTTCGGCGACCTGGAGGGGAAAACGGTCGGAATCGTTGGAGATGTTCTTCGCAGCAGAGTTGCACGAAGTGACATCGTCGCGTTCCAGGCGCTGGGCGCAAGGGTCGTGCTGGTGGCTCCCGATTACTTTCAGGACAAGACTCTGTCGGAGGCGGGCGTCGAACTGGAATCGAAGCTGGACGATGCGCTGCCGCACCTCGATGCGATCCAGATGTTACGAATCCAGAAGGAGCGCGGAGACGGCGACCCGGAGAACAACTTGCAGAATTATGTGCGAGATTATCGTCTCGATGAGCGGCGCCTTGCGCTGGCCAGACCGTCGCTGGTGGTACTGCACCCGGGACCGATGAACCGGGAAGTAGAAATCACATCAGGGGTGGCGGATGGTCCCAGGTCTCGAATCCGTCAGCAGGTGGCCAACGGCGTGCCGGTGCGGATGGCTGTGCTCGAGCGGGCACTCGGACAGGCCTCGGGATAGGCGATGCCATCTGCAGGAAGATGGCTGCCGTGGATGACCCTGATGCTGGCCGCGGTCGTCGGCTGGCTGCCGGGAGATCGAATCGGTGAACTTCCCGAAGTACTGCTTCGGCCCGGCCGTGATCTGGTGCTCCATGCCGTAGGCTTCTGTCTCCTGACTCTCACCTTTCGTGGCTGGCGTGGACGCTACACTCCCACATCTCGCTGGCTGCCCGGGGCAGTGGTGATCCTGGTGCTGTTTGCGTTGATCCACGAAGCCGCCCAGGAACTGGTGCCGGGTCGTCACCGAGATCTGCAGGATCTCTTCGCAGACCTGGTGGGCATCCTCATCGGAATCGCGATCTCGCTGTTGATCTTTCGAAGGAAATCTGAAGCAGCGACTGAATAGTCACCGTGTATCGCCGTCATCTCGATACAGGGTGTCTTGAGCAGCGATTCCGGGACAGATGGCCCGACGGTGCTGTCTCCCCCAAAGGCAGCCCAGATGGTATCCTGGGGGCGGTCCCCACTGTACAGGTGCCGGTTCACGGCGCCGATGAGCGATTTCTGGAGGGAGTCCGATGATCGGTTCTACAACTCGATCTCCTGTGGTGATGCTGCTGGTGCTGGTACTGGCACTGCTGATTCCGCTCGATGCCTGGAGCCAGGCCGGTTCGCGAGGCAGTGCCACCCGGCCAACGAGCCCCCAGGTGCGGCCACAGGTGCGCCCGGCGTCGCGTCCCCAGAGTCGACCGCAAGTGCGCCCGACTCCCCGACCGCAGACTCGGCCGCAGGTGCGCCCGACGTCGCGTCCTCAGACTCGACCGCAGGTGCGCCCGACGTCGCGTCCTCAGACTCGCCCGCAGGTGCGGCCGACGTCGCGTCCTCAGACTCGCCCGCAGGTGCGGCCGACTCCCCGACCCCAGACTCGTCCTCAGGTTCAATCCAGACCGACCACAACCCGCCCACAGGTGCGACCCTCGAATCGATCGAGCGGCTCCATCACCACGATACCCAGAACCACTTCAAGGCAGCCGCGGTCCTCGATCAGGAGCAGCGGGGTAGTGACCCCGACTCGGAGCCGCTCCACGGTCGGATCCTCGACCAGCATCCGGGCTCGTTCGACGGTGCGTCCCACGATTCGTGTTCCTCGAGAGGTGATCCCGGCGGCGTTGCCGGGGCAGAAGCCACTTCCTGCTCTGCGTGATCGCAACCAGGATCGAGCGACCCAGGAGTTGCTCGGTACCGTGACGCTGCGGGATACACGAGGTCGAGTGTCCAGTGCACTGGGGACCACCCGGACGCTGCTTCGCAAGCCGCTGCGGACCAAGCCGCTATCGATGAGACCAGCGGATGCGACTCGAGATCTGATCCGAAGAATCGCGAAACCGAGCGGACCCCGGAAGCCGCTGATAGGCACGGCGACCCGTTCGAGGCGTGTCTCCCTCTCGCCCGGACCGGGATCTGCGCCGCCTGCTCCACCGGTTTTACCGGGTGGAGGGGCGTCGACAATTCCCGGCGGAACCACCGTCTACAACTGGCCCAGCACGCCACTACCGTGGTACTGCTTGCCCGGTTCCTCCTACTACTACAGCACCTATCTGGGCAGCTGGACTCACCATGGTCCCGTATGGCACCACCCGTGGGCGGTCGGCTGCTGGAGCCCCTGGTATCTGCAGCTTCCAGATCCCTGGTGCCATGGTTGGGGACTACCCTGGAGCTACAGTTCGAGTTCGCACTTCATCTGGTGGCATCACGGCCGCTGGAGTTCTCGATACGGGCCCTCCGTGTGGATTTCCACAACCTGGGCTGGTGGCGATGACTACTCCACCAGTGATGCGACCATCCAGTTCGCCGATGACGAGCCCATCGCGGAGTCTTCAGATCTGGAGATCTTCAGGGCGAGTCTCTGCGACGGGTGGCATGCGATGGCGGATGGCGATCCGGCGCTGGCGTTGCCGCTGATCGATGAGGCTCTCGAGGGCCTCTCGGATGTTGGACTGCCATGGCTGTTGCGATCGATGGGTCGCGTGATGGTTGAAGATGTCGAAGGTGCCGCAGAGGACATCGCCATCGCCATCGAACTGGATCCTTCGCTGTTGTCGGTACGCTGGAGCGAACAGCGGATTCTTGGAGATTCGGCTCCGTCAATCCGAGCGCTTCTCTGGTCGAAACTGGAGTTGGACCCGGCGGACGTTTCCGCGGCCTTGATGATCGGGGTCCTCTCGTTGCTCAGTTCCGAGGTGGCCGATGCACCTGCGCGTGGGGCGCTCTCGGAGTTATTGCTCGAGGGCCATGGCAATCAGACAACGATCGCATTGCACTCTGCCCTGCGAGGGGAGGACGTCCAGGAACCATCTGAGGCGGCACTGTGGCTGACGGATCCGGATTGCTCCAGGCTGCTGGAAGTGATGCCCTGACCGACACTCACTGCAACTGTGCTGACATGAAGGGAAGCGCCAGGCGGTAAAATTCCGTCGCTCGTGCTATCATTCCCCCGCGAAGGGGGGCCCTTGTCCCAGTCATCCGAGTCCATGGTCGATGTCGAGGCTCTGCTCGATGCGGCTCGTCTACAGGTCGACAACTCCCGGGCTCCCTACTCCCGCTTCCACGTCGGTGCTGCGCTGTGGAGTGATTCTCAGATCTTCGGCGGATGTAACGTCGAGAACGCCAGTTACGGCCTCACCATCTGTGCCGAGCGTGGCGCCGTCATGAACTGGGCCGCTGCAGGAGCTCCTGGAACCCCCGGTGCCATCGCCATCGCAGCAAGAGGTGCCGATTCCGGAGAATGGAGCCTGGCGATGCCGTGCGGTGCCTGCAGGCAAGTGTTGAGCGAATTGCCGGGGTCATCGGAGTTGACCGTATGGATCTGGGACGGAACCGGTAGCCGGTCCGTGTCTCTCCTGGAACTGTTGCCTCACGCCTTCAATGCTGCTGACCTGAGATCAGACGAGGAGTGACGCCTTGGAAACAGCATACGAAAATCTGGGTAGCGAATCAGGCGGTATCGAGCACGAGTACGGAGAGAATGTGCATATCCTCTCCGAGCCTTACTCGATGAGTTTGCTGTCCGAGATGTGCCAACCGAGCACTGCGCAGCCGCGCTTCAATGACATTCTGGATACGGTCTACAGGATCTTGCTCCAGCGGATGCTGGCCCAGGAGTTGCCCAGAGTCGTCATCGAGTGTGACACCAATATGAAACAGTACTCGCCCCTGGGTGTGTTCCGTGGACAGGTGATCGATCGATCCAGTCGTGCTGTGACCGTCAATATTGCCCGCGCGGGCACCATTCCATCGCATATTTGTCAGCAGTTACTTCACCAGGTTCTGGATCCTGAGGGAGTTCGCCAGGACCATGTCATCATGGAGCGCACTGTCGATGAAAAGGGAGCGGTCACAGGAGCGGAGCTGTACGGCAGTAAGATCGGTGGCGATGTCGAAGGTCGATTCCTGGTCTTTCCTGATCCGATGGGGGCTACAGGGTCTTCGCTGTTGCGGGTGATCCAGCACTATCGGGAGCAAGTGGAGGGGACTCCTGCAGCGATCATCACCGCCCACCTGATCGTCACTCCGGAATACATCAGGCACATGACATCTCAGTTGCCAGGGATCAAAATCTGGACGCTCCGCCTCGATCGTGGGGCGAGTCCAGCGGAGGTTCTGGGTATGATTCCGGGTAGGGATTCTCGAGAGAGCGGTCTCAACGAGGTCGACTACATCGTTCCTGGAGCTGGCGGCGTTGGCGAAATCATCAATAATTCCTGGATCTAGATCAACTCGAATCAACCCGGTCAATTTGATCATTGCAGAAAGACGCGATGGCTATCGAGATGAAATACAAGATGAAACCTGAACCTCCACTTCCTCCACATCGGATGGAAATACTCATCGGGGAGGAGGAGATTCGAAATCGAGTGGCTGAAATTTCTAGAGATGTGAGAGATCAGCTGGGAGAGCTGGATCCGATCATCGTCTGTGTGCTCAAGGGAGCATTTGTTTTTGTTGCGGATCTGGTAAGGCAACTCGACTTTCCATTCAGCGTCGATTTCTTGAGAGCGTCGTCATATGGCAATTCTGTTGTCAGTACCGGTGAGGTCAAATTGGAACTCGACCTGCAACAAGCGATCTCGAATCGCCATGTCCTTGTGGTCGAGGACATCGTCGATACGGGTCTGACGGTTCAGTACCTGAAGTCAAACCTGGAGTCGCGCAATCCTGCTTCTGTATCGGTCTGTTCGCTACTGCACAAGCCAGCCAATAACGTGAAACTCGCTTCGGTTGATTTCTGCGGCTTCGAGATACCGAATGATTTCGTGGTGGGCTATGGACTCGACTGGCAGGGCTATTATCGCAACCTGCCCTTCATCGCCCAGGTCCATGAGACCGATACCTGATGGCGTCCTTACGATCGAGCAGAGAGAGCGCGCTTACATCTACTCGCGCTCCGAGCGAAACCCGTGTCTCCGCTGGCCAGACCCTCAACTGAGCAGCCTCCACCTGGCCAACCTGCGGTACAGGGTGGTCTTTGGTATGCCGAGGATCCTTGCTGCTCTTGCCTTGTTGCCCTCGGTCTCCGTCAGCACATCTCGCACAATACCGCCAAGAATTATCTCCTCGAGCCTCCTCAGATCCGTACCCAGTTCAGCCCGTAGTCTTTTTGCGATGGGGTGAGGAAGTCCATTTCGGCGTAATGATTCCGAAAGGTCCTCGGCGAGGATGCGTTCCTTGCCGTTGGCGGAGAGTCGCTCCATCTCGTTTCTGAGTTCTCTGACATTCCCCTTCCAGGGCGAACTGATCAGCACGGAGAGCGCATCAGGAGAGAAAGTGGGGATCCTTCGGTTTGTCTTGCGACAAAATCCACGGAGGTAGTACTGGCTCAAGGTGGGAATGTCCTGGCGACGTTGGCGAAGTGTAGGGACTTCGATACGAAGCACATCGACTCTGTAGCGCAGGTCATCGCGGAATCGACCTTGCTGGACTTCCTCTTCCAGGTCTCGATGAGTTGCTGCCAGTAGACGGAAATCCACTTTCGTTGTCTGGCTACTTCCAACCCTGCGTATCTCCCGTTCCTGGAGTACTCGCAACAATTTCGTCTGAAGTAGCCCCCCCATCTCACCGATCTCGTCGAGGAGGAGGATGCCTCCTTCGGCACTTTCGATCAGTCCTGCTCGTTCGGAGGTGGCCCCGGTAAATGCGCCACGAGCGTGACCAAATAGTTCGCCATCGAGTAGAGTGGGGGAGATGGCGGCGCAATTTTCACTGATGAATGGACCGTTTCGGCGTGGGCTGAGGCGATGAATCGCCCGGCCCACCAGTTCCTTTCCGGTGCCGCTCTCGCCGAGGATCAACACCGTCGAATCACTGGAAGCGATCTTTTCCAGTTGCTGTAACATCCGGATCAATGGCGGTGAATTCCCGACGAACTCGGGAAATCTGTTGTGTAGCCGTTGCACCTCGGAGGGCAGCGCGGCGGCTCCAAACCCGGTAGAAGATACTGCTGGTCCCATCTTTCCTCCTCCTGGGCACAATCGCATGATATTGCGTAAAGTCAATACCAGGACCGTCCTGTTCCGGAGACCATCTGGACTCTCTCGATGCGTCTTGTTGACAGTTTTCGGGATGAGAGATAAGTTTCGGCTCCAAGGCCAATAGATTCCCCGGTAGCTCAACTGGCAGAGTAGGTGGCTGTTAACCACTTGGTTGTTGGTTCGAATCCAACCTGGGGAGCCATGATCGCCCTCGTCGGCAACGATGGGGGCGATCTCCTTGGATCCTCCGCTCACCATCTGAAGTCGTTGTGAGCAATGATTCCCCTGACATGGTGGCCAATTCCTGAGAGACTAGACTCCACTAGGGATCCGATGGATCCGCATTGACGCTGCCTTTCCTGATGTCCCATGGAACATGGAAGAAGATGATCATCCGAGAACGAGCCGGCCAGTTGTGCTACCTGGTGACTGCTTCCGATGCTTCTGCGCAAGTTGCAAGGACAGGGCACTCCTTGTTGATAGCTGCACTTCTCATGCTGCTCTGTTCCTGTTCTGCCAGAGACCATGCCATCGCAGAGCGAGAAGGAAACCGCATCAGATCTGAAAAGGTTGCGGTGGTGGATCGGTTTCGACGGGAGCAACTGGTCCAACCGGATGCTGCTGTATCCCATCGAGAGCCAACACCATCGGAGATAGATGTTCCTGAAACCCTTGACCTGGCCACTGCGCTGACGATTGCGACACGGTACAGCCGCTCATATCAATCCCAGAGGGAGTCGCTGTTTCTCAGTGCACTGTCCCTTGGTTTGACGAGAAGGGATTTTTTGCGGCCCGTGTTCAATTCGACGGCGTCATTCACTGCTTCTGATGGATCTGACCGCGATTATCAGGACGTGGCAGCTCTTTCCATCGGGGGTAGCCTGATGCTCTTCACCGGCGGCAGTCTTGCCATCAACGCCAACTCGTCGCTGAACACATCGGATGATCCCCTTGCAGACCTCCAGATTGCGAATACATCCGCGTCCCTGTCATTGAGTCAGCCCTTGCTCAGGGGAGCAGGACATGATCTCGCCTTCGAGTCGCTGACCCAGGCAGAACGCAGCCTTCTCTACAGGGCAAGAGACTTTGAGTTGTATCGCCAGGATTTTGTCATCCAGATCACCGAAAAGTACTTCGGGCTCATCAGCCAGCAGAAAAAGCTCACGAATACACGAGAAAACATCGAGGGGCAGCGATTTGCGTGGGAACAGGCAAAAGCCCTGTTTCGGCTCGGTCGTGGAAATAGCCTCGATGTGTTTCGTGCCGAGCAAGCACTCCTTGAAGCCCAGAATAGTGGTCTCGATGCTGAGCAGGCCTTCAGTCTCTCGATAGACCAGTTCAAGATTGATCTCGGCTTGCCAACCAGCGTGGAGTTCGTCATCCAGGATAAATTTCCAGTTGTGACTCCCTTCGAGATGGATCTCGACGGAGCCGTAGAGGCAGCACTTCACAACAGGCTAGATCTCCGAACGACAAGAGATCAACTCGAGGATGCAGAGCGTGGACTCAACATCGCATCCAATTCACTGTTGCCATCACTTGCCCTCTCATTGGGGTATTCTGCTGCCGCGGATCCAGAATTTCGGTTTTCAGATCTGAACATCGATGATTCTGATGACTATTCCGTAGGACTCGTCATGGAAATTCCGCTCGATAGAAAGAGTCAGATAAATAACTTTCGATCAGCAGAAATATCGCTGGATCAGGCGCATCGAGAACTGGACCGCCAGCGAGATGAAGTCATCCTGGAAGTGCGTGATTCCCTGCGAACCTTGAAGCAGCGAAAAGACCAGATTGAATTGGGTGTAAAAAAGATACAGTCTGTGACCTTCAGCGTCGAGAAAGCGGAGATCGACCAGGTGCGAGGTACGGGGACGAACCGGGATGTGGTCGAGGCCACCAACTCTCTGACGGCTGCGAAGAATGATCAACTGGATCGAATCGTCGCCCATGAGATCCAGTTGCTGAGGCTTCAGAAGCAGTTAGGACTCCTCTTCGTGAATGAGGATGGATTGGTGGCAAAGTGAAGATCCAGGCCAAGATGGCATTCGGGGCCGGAGGGCTGCTGCTGCTGATGATCCTGATCTGGGCCTTCGGTGGCGCCGATGGAGCCGGTACGCCCAGCGGCGGCAGTACCCCGGTTCGTCGTGGCACTCTCAAGGTCACGCTGACCGAGCGTGGCACCCTCAAGACACGAAATGCAGTCCATATTCGCTCCGAGGTCAAGGGTCGTACGGCGATCGAATGGCTGATCGAAGAGGGGACCAGGGTTGAAATGGGGGACGTTGTCGTCGAACTGGAAAAGGAAGAGACGCAGCGCCGGATCGATGAACTCGAGGACAATCTGATCGGATTCGAGATCGAGTTGAACTCGTCTCGTACAGAGGTGGCGATTCAGACGGAGCAAAACAAGACCGACTCTGAAAAAGCACAACTGGCACTGGAGGTTGCCCAGGTCGAACGTGAGAAGTTGATGGCTGGGGATATTCCGAAAGAGGAACGACGACTGAATCTGGCGATAGAAAAGTCCGAGTCGGAACTCACCCGCGCGGAAGGGCTGTGGGAAGACATGCCCCAGATGCTGGAAAAGGGATTTGTCACCCAGGACGAGTTCGAGCAGGAGCGCATCAATCTGAAAGAGAAACGTGAAGGCCTCGTGACCGCCAAGCAAGAACGGGAACTGTACAAAGTGTTCGAAAAGCCACTCAGCATCAAGCAGAAGGAAGCGGCAGTTACGGAAGCACTGAGAGGCGTCGAGCGAGTCGCGAAGCAGGCAGAAACGAAGATGGGAAGCCTGCTGGTGAAAGTTAGCCAGGATGAGCGTCGCTTACATGAGAGCCAGGAAGAGTTAGCGCGTGAGCAATACGATATCGAGCGCATGACCATCTTTGCTCCCAGTGGAGGTGTCGTCTTCTATGGCAATCCCGATCGCTCCTGGGAAGCAGAAGACATCAGGGTTGGAGAGAATGTCTATTTCAATCGTGTCATCTTGACCTTACCCGACCCTTCGGAGATGGCCGTATCGATCAACATTCACGAAGCAGATATCGACAAGATTCGCGAGGGGATGATCGCGGTGACTCGATCCGACGTGCAGAAGGATCGTGTCTTTCTTGGCGAGGTCATCAAGATCGATTCTGTTGCCAACGCGGGGAATCGGCGCTGGGGAGATCAGATTCGACGCTTCAAGGTCGAGGTCAGTTTGCAGGGCAACGATCTTGATTTGAAGCCAGGAACTTCGGCCGAGGTAGAGATTCATACTGCAGACCTGGATGATGTTCTGTACGTGCCCCTTCAAGCTGTCCATGCCGAGGCGGGGCGTTACTACTGCTTTCTCGATGACTCCAGGGGCAGTCAGAAGGCCGAAGTGACCGTGGGTCGATCCAATGACAGTTTTCTGGAGATCATCGATGGACTCGATGAAGGCCAGCATGTCTTGCTCTACAAGCCAGATTCAGCAACAGCCTCCAGTGGTGAAGAGATGCCCTCGCCAGAGAGATCTGTCGAGCGCGGTTCCAGACCGAGTGGTGAGTCTGGTAATCGTAACCCAGGTGCCCGACGTCGTGGGCCTTCCTCCCCGTGAAGGCTCCCATCATCTCCTTGCAGGGAGTTCACAAGTATTATGGGGAACACGAGCCAAGACTCCACGTACTCAAGGGGATCAATCTGGATGTCGCAGAGGGGGAGTATGTTTCCATCACGGGTACCTCCGGATCGGGAAAGTCGACCCTGCTCAATCTGCTCGGGTGCCTCGATAACACCAGCGAGGGTGCATATCTGCTCAATGGAACAGATGTGTCCTCATACTCCGATGACGAGTTATCAAAAATCAGAAACGAGGACATCGGTTTCATTTTCCAGAGTTTCAACCTGATTCCGCAGTTGTCGGTTTTCGAGAATGTGCAGGTTCCTCTTCTCTATGGCCCCCGCTCGATTGCAGCCACGACCGATCTATGTCACCAGGTGATTGAATCTGTGGGTCTAAGTGATCGCAGCGAACATCGACCTACTCAACTGTCGGGTGGAGAATGCCAGCGAGTCGCCATCGCGCGTGCTCTCATCAATGATCCGGTGTTGTTGCTAGCCGACGAACCGACAGGAAACCTCGATACAAACACCGGTGATGAGGTTCTGGCCCTGATCGATGATCTGCATCAACAGGGACGGTCGGTGGTGATGATCACCCATGATCCAGATGTCGCAAATCGGTCGCAGCGTAGGGTCGATTTACGAGACGGAATCATCGTCGAGGCGGGAGCCGCATGATCCCGCAGAAGCATCTGGAAATGGTCCGCATGGGATTGCGCAACCTGGTCGGCTATCCGATGCGAACAGTTTTGACGATGCTTGGCGTTGTCTTCGGGGTGGGGTCGGTGATCGCCATGCTCGCTCTGGGTGCTGGAGCCGAACGAGAGCTGCTCAAGGAGATCGGCCGACTCGGAATCCAGAACATCATCATCAACTCGATCAAGCCGGAAGAACCAGACACCTCCAGCCAGCGAAGCAACTGGATCAGCAGTTACGGGATCACCTTCAAGGACCACCGCCAGATCGTGGATACGATTCCAGGCATCGAAAAGGCATTGCCTGTTCACGTCAGCAAGAAAACGGTCTGGCAGGGTAGCAAACGGGTGGAGGGGACACTCTATGCGGTAACTCCTGAGCATCTGGATATGTTTCAACTCAATACATCGGTTGGAAGAAACCTGACCCATCTCGATGATGAGAAGTTGTCACGGGTCTGTGTGGTCCGGTCCGGGATGCTCACGGAACTCGGGATTTTTCAGGATCCAATCGGTTTTCCGCTCAACATTGATAATGAAACCTTTTACATCGTGGGAGTGCTCCAGGATGACTCGTTTCTCGGGTATGCCAGAAAGGCACTGTCGGTCGATGCCAAGAGCTCCGAGATCTATGTCCCTTACAGCACTGCACTGAGACGACACGGTACACGGTCGATTACTCGCCGAAGCGGATCCACCGAGGCCACCGATGTCGAATTGAATCAGGTTGTCATCTCCGTGACAGACCTCGACCAGGTTCTGGTGACGGCAAGAATGCTCGGGAGCCTGCTCGAACGCAACCACCCCGAGAAGGACTACGAACTTGTGGTTCCGCTGGAGGTGCTATCACAGCGTCAGAAGACGCAGCAGGTGTTCAATATGGCTCTTGTTGCGATCGCCTCGATATCGCTGCTGGTCGGCGGAATCGGCATCGCCAACATCATGCTGGCCACTGTCACCGAGAGGACCAAGGAGATCGGTGTTCGCCGGGCCCTGGGTGCGCGAAGGCGACACATCATCGCACAGTTCCTCACCGAGACGACCACGATATCGACGATCGGTGGTGGAGTCGGAGTTCTGGTAGGAATCGGGCTGGTACAGGTGCTGACATTTTTCACCGGCTGGAGTGCTGCCATCACGCTCTCCAGCGTGGCCCTTTCCCTCTCCATCTCGATGGCAGTCGGCATCGTCTCGGGCATTTATCCGGCTCGACGTGCAGCTGGTCTTGATCCCATCTCGGCACTACGCCACGAGTGATGTGCTGTACTTGAGCGAACTCCCCATCAGTGCCGCTGCTGACTCAAGGAGTGAGTGCGGCTCCGATTGCAGTGACAGCAAGTGCTGTGGCGAGGATCGGATCATCCTCTTTCATCAGGGTGCCAAGAGGATTGACAAAGCTCCCATCTTTTCGTTGTCGATCCGAGAGTAAATTCGTCATCGGCTCCAATAATCGAGCTGCATCTCCGGAAGCGATGGCGACCTCTCCACGGATGGAGAGGTGATAGAAGAAGAGCACCTGTCCCCACCGATCAGGGTGGTCATGCGGGATGCCGCCGGGGTGGTCCAGGTCGGGGTGAGAATCGAGCCAGTCGATCGCGATGAGCACCCTGGGGTCATCGGGCTTCACACCCGCAGCCAGTAGTGCAAGGAGTCCCTCGCTGGTGGCGGTGGCATAGGGCAGATAGATGGTCCCCTCGCCATCGGGCGCAGGGATGCTCTCGCCCTTGTTTGCGGCTTCCACCACGGACGAGAAATAGAAGCCACCATCTCGTTGCATCCGTTTGAGAAACAACTGGGCCCTGGATGCGATACCAGAATCGATGGCGTCCG
>Ga0310120_10000347_pt1 | contig 37203 bp, 27 predicted proteins | sample CB27_AW_983_MG_FD_203506 | JGI IMG/M metagenome (GOLD analysis project Ga0310120, IMG submission 203506) | Marine microbial communities from Western Arctic Ocean, Canada - CB27_AW_983 | ecosystem: Environmental > Aquatic > Marine > Oceanic | place: Canada: Western Arctic Ocean | collected...
AACAAGTGGGGAGGTGGGGAAAAGGTCCCCCGGAACGGCGGCGCGCGAACGTAATATGCGGTGCTTATGCAAAAGGTGCAGGCCTCAAGTAATAATATCGTGGACCACTTTGCCGAAGACATCGGTGAGCCGGAAGTCACGGCCTGCGTGGCGGTACGTGAGTTTTTCGTGATCAATACCCAGCAGGTAAAGTAGCGTTGCGTGAAAGTCGTGGATGTGTACTTTGCCTTGCCGGGCATAAAATCCGTACTCATCGGTGGCTCCATGACTGGTGCCACCCTTAACGCCACCACCGGCCAGCCACATGGTAAAACCCCACGGATTGTGATCGCGACCGTCGTTATCCGATCCCTCCACCGTGGGGGTGCGCCCAAATTCTCCGCTCCATACCACCAGTGTGTCATTCAACAAGCCGCGTGTTTTCAGATCCTCAAGAAGCCCGGCAATAGGTTGGTCGACCTCGCTGGCCTTTTCTGCGTGGCCCTGGCGGAGATCGCTGTGTTGGTCCCACTGTACTTTCCCGTCACTGTGGGTCACTTGTACGAAGCGTACGCCCCGTTCGCAAAAACGACGTGCCAACAGGCATTGCCGTCCGAAATCTTCGGTGACGGGGTTGTCCAATCCGTAGAGCTTGTGGGTTGTTTCGCTTTCGTCACCGATCTCCTGAATCTCAGGCATCGAAGTTTGCATGCGAAAGGCGAGTTCGAACGAATGAATGCGGCTTTCAAGGTCTGAATGTATTATGTTGCCAACCCGCTCGCGGTTGAGTTGTTTTAAAAAGTCCAACTGCAATCGCTGTTCGGCCAGTGTCCACTGAGGATTAGTAATATGATGCATTCTGGCATGTTTCGCCGGGACACTGGCATTACTGATAGGTGTGCCGGCATAGTCTGCGGGCAGGAATGCACCCCCCCAGTTGTTAACGCCCCCATGCCCGAGCGTGGGGCAGATGGTCACGAAGGCCGGCAGGTTGGCATTCTCGGTGCCCAGTCCGTAACTGATCCAGGCTCCCATACTTGGCCGCACAAAATTGTCGGCACCCGTGTGCAACTTGAGCGATGCACCGCCGTGAGCCGGATTGGTGCCGTGGAGACCATGGAGGAAGCATATATCATCCACGTGTTTTGCTACTTGAGGAAACAATTCGCTCACGTAATGTCCACATTGGCCGTGTCGGGTGAACTTCCATGGAGAAGCCAGCAAATGGCCGGTCGGGGCAAAAGTAACCTTTGGCTTGGCAAACGGAAGTTCTTTGCCATCATCACGCTGAAGCTGGGGCTTGTACTCGAAGGTATCGACCTGCGAGGGGCCACCTTTCATGAAGAGGAAAATAACGCGTTTCGCGCGTGGGACCAAATGAGGTATTTTCGGTTCCAGCGGTTTCTCCGCCAATGCCTGCTCCTCCAGCAGGGACGTCAGCGCAATGGACCCGAAGCCCAACGCCGTTTTTTTCAGGATGTCGCGTCGTGAAATCATCGTAAATACAAAAATTCGTTGGAGGAGACCAGCACCTGGCAAAGTGCCTGCCAGGCTGCTGATGAGTCGCGGTCACCATCTTTCCCGTTGTGAACCTGGGAGAAGCGATCCACAAATGCAAGCCCGTTTTTACTTTCCCGCTCGGAAGGCGTACGCTGGTATACGAGTGCATACAATCGTTCCAGGCGTTGATCACGATTGGTGGGCTCCTCGTTCAATAGCCGGGTTGCCAGTGCCGCGGTGGTGCGCAGCACAAACGGACTGTTCATCAGGAACAGTCCCTGGGGAGCAATGGTGGAACTGTTGCGATGCCCCGTGACGGTACTGGGGTCGGGGAAGTCAAAGAGTTCGAAGAGATTGTAAACATGATTGCGAATGACAGGCAGATAGATCGAACGGCGGTTGCTGACGTAAGTTGTGGCATCCTCGGAGGTGTGATTGAACACGAGTTCGAAATTCGGGAAGGTCCACACATAGCCGCCGCGTTTGGGGTCGAGCAGGTTGCTGATTTGCAGCAACGAATCCCGCAACGGTTCCGCCTCGATCCGACGCAGTGGTGCCCGTGAAAGCAGTTGGTTATTTGGGTCGCGCTCCATTGCAGCGAGGGATGCCTGGCCGCTCATTTGGTACGTTGCAGAGTTGAGAATCAACCCGTTCAGTTTCTTGATCGACCAGCTGTTCTCGATGAACCAACTTGTCAGCCAGTCGAGTAGTTCAGGATGAGACGGTTCTGCGCCGAGCTTGCCAAAGTTGTCGGTGGTCGCCACCAGGCCGCGGCCAAAGTGCCACCGCCACACTCGGTTGACCATCACACGCGCGGTCAGCGGATTCTGCTCGCTGGCGATCCACCGTGCGAGTTCCAGGCGGCCACTCACGTTGTCCCCGATCGGTTGGACCCGCCCGGTTGTCAGTGCGCGCGGAAAATGTCGCCGCTGCAATTCCCCGGGTGTCTCGTAATTACCGCGCACAAAAATAGGCAGGTCGGTTACTTTGCCATCCACCACGCCCATCGCAAAAGGTAGCTTGGGGATGTCGGCCTGCAGTCGCTTGAGTGTTTCCTGCAGCCCGGCCAGCTCATCCCTGGCGGCTTTGGGATATTTCTCCTCGGGCTGCGGAGGCAGTTCTTTCAGCTTTTGCTCTACAAGCAGTTGCTGGTTCGATTTTTTGATGAATGTCGCGATCACTTGTTGTTGGGCTGAAATAAGCGCATCGTGGTTTTGCTTCAGCCTGTTTTCCTCCGGCGTGGCCAGGGAGTTCTCGTGCCACTTGGCGATGGTTTTCAAGGAATCCATCGTCGTGGTGCTCTTGAAAATGCCGGCTAGCGCATAGTAATCGGCGGTAGGGACAGGATCGAACTTGTGATCGTGACAACGGGCGCAACCAAGGGTTATTCCCAGCAGCGCCCTGCCGAGCGTGTCAATCTGCTCGTCAATGATGTCCATCTCCATCTTCGTCTTGTCCGGTTCGGCAAGCACCTTGGGGCCAAGCGAGAGGAATCCGGTAGCAATCAGGTTCTCATGTTTTTGTGCATCATCCCGCGCCGTCAAAAGGTCACCCGCAATTTGCTCAAGAAGAAACCGGTCGTAAGGCTTGTCGGAATTGAACGATTGCACGACGTAGTCGCGATATCGCCAGGCATTGGCGTAGGCCGCGTTTTCGTCGAGTCCGTTGCTGTCCGCATAGCGGACCACATCGAGCCAGTGCCGCGCCCACCGTTCGCCATACTGGGGCTTCGCCATTAACTGATGGATGGTGATCTGGGGGCTGACAAATTCATCGTTGGGTCCGGGCAGCAGGCCGATGAGGTCGTCGTGAAGCCGCCGCTGAAGATCACCAGTGGCAGCCGGGGGGGCGGGTTGCAAATCGGCGTTTTCCAGCCGGGCGAGGATGAAAAAGTCGATGGGGTTTTTTATCCACGCTTTGTTGTTGACTTCCGGTAGTGGGGGTCTTTCAACTGGCTGAAACGCCCAGTGCTCCACATCTTCTCCGCTCAGCGCGGGGTGAGCAGTCAGCAGGATCAGGCAGGCAATCGCCAGTCGATAAATCATCGCGGGCCCGTAGCGACATAACGTGGGACGCATCTTCGTTGGAACCATCGCTATTGTACTCGATGTTCACTCTTTAATCACTAGTTTGAATGGGCTTGTGATCGTGCGATCCGGGTGAATTCCGGCGCGGCCAGGGGTGAGGTCAGAATACTCCCTGTTGAAATGTTTGAGTCCCGGTCATGTGACAGGCTCGCCCAGGCTGCCAACAGCGAGAGATCACAGTGATGTGGCCGCGCCCCGGGGTGTTGATTGGGGGTGGCAGGTTGGGTTTTGTCATTCAGCGATGTGCGTTCTGACCCCCAACGGTTCGGTTGGCTGCAATTTGGGCATTCTAGTCACAGTCGCCGTGAAATTGTCCGGGGCACCTTGGTGGCTGGTCAAGGCATTTCACCGGCAGCGGTCTGCCTGAGGCGCCCAGCAGCGCCGTGGCCAGCAGCGCCAGCAGTGCGGCGCAGGGTTCTGGAACAGCTGCTGTGCCGTAACCGGCGGGAGCAAAGTTGCCTGCCAGTGCGTTGTAGTCTGCCAGGTCCACGTCGTTGTCGCCGTCAGAGTTGCCATGTTGCCACGAGGTGGAAACGCCGGTGCCACTGGGGTCAAAGTGGTTTGCCAGCGCGCTGTAGTCTGCTAGATCCACATCCTGGTCGCCGTCGGTATCTCCCGCAAGGGCCAACAGATTTTGTAGCTGCACCGTTGTCGCGGTGTAAAAGACGCTCCGAAACAGCCCCCCTCCCTGGTCACTGCGGAACGATCCACTGACGTCGGTTCCGAAGTCGGCTGCCAATGTCGAGCCGGCGTATTGAACCGTGCTGAACGTTCCGCTACGAACACCACCGGTGATGATCACAAATTCATCGGATGTGCCGCGCACGGAAGGATCGGTGTAAGTCAGCACAGGCAGCAGGTTCAGCGTACCATCCAAGTTGGCTGATCCGGCACTGGTCAACTGGTCGAAATCGTCTGCGGCAGTACCTGCCAGTTCGATCTCCATGGTGGCAGCAGCACCTTGTGTATAGTCGCCAGTGATGGTCAGGTGTCCGGGGCTATTGCCAGGCGACAAGGTTGCTGCTTGATTGTGAAGCGTGCCGGTCACGTTGGTGGCGCGAAGGATTCCGTCGAGCATATTCAACGTACCCACCGTCAGGTCCAGGGTAGCGGTATCGAGTGTTCCACCGTCGAGGATAATCGTTCCCTCGTCCCACAGCCTGGTGGTATTCGACACAGTCACCAGCCCGGTGTCGCGGATGTTCAATGTTCCACTACCACCGGCTGCCGAACTGCCGCCACCGATGGTCAGAGAGTTCGAGTTGTTCCACTGTGAATCGGCGCCCGTGACCGTTGCCATGCCCGTTGAGCCGGAGTAGCGACCGATGTAACCGGAAGTGTTGGAAACCGTACTGCCCGCCTTCACGTCCAGCGTGCCATTGCCGTACCAGCCCACATGGAGGCCGCCCGAGTTGTTCCATTGCGAATTGGCGCCGCTGATGGTCACCACGCCCGTTGAGCCGCCATAGCGAGCGATGAGACCCAGGCTATTAGAGACGTGGCCCTCCGCCTCGACGATCAGCGTTCCGTTGCCAGAGCGGCCTACCACCAGCCTGTCCGAGTTGTTCCACTGCGAATTCATGCCGGTGACCGTCACGTTGCTCGTTGAGTTGGCGTGATACCCGATGCGACCGGTGGTGTTGGAGACCGTGCCCCCCGCCTCGACGTTTAACGTGCCGTGGCTCACGACACCCACGTTCAGCTCGCCCGAGTTGGTCCACTGCGAATCTGTCCCGGTGACCGTCGCTTCGCCCGTTGAACCGGCGTGATAACCGATGTAGCCTTTCGTGTTGGAAACCATGCCCCCCGCCTCGACGTTCAGTGTGCCATCGCCGACAACACCCACATACAGTTCGACCGAGTTGTTCCACTGCGAATCTGTGCCGGTGACTGCCGCTTCACCTGTTGAGCCGGCATGATAACCGATGTAGCCTTTCGTGTTGGAAACCGTTCCTCCAGCCTCGACGTTCAGCGTGCCGTTGCCGGAATTCCCAACTTTCAGACTGCCTGCCACTGCCCACGGGTCCGGCTGTGTGGCGGCACCGCCTGGAACGACGTCGCCAGTCGTGGTGACCGCAGCGTGGGAGGGCACAGCGTAGGTCACAAGAATAAACAATAAAGCCAAGGGACGCATCGGTTCTTCGCCTGCAGAAAAATACTTGAATCACAACTACTTAGTTTAACACCGTCTCTACTGAAGAACAGCCGCCTTGGCTGGGTGACGGCGAAGGAAGCCAGTCGAACCCGTGCCACGATTCAGGATTGTCTTGCCCGTCAGCCCGCTGGGTAGTTAGGATTGTGTGGCGTGCGGACACCAGTGAAATGCAGTGTGAGGCAAAGGAGGGTGACATGCTCCGGATCCGGCGGAACCTAATGGTGGTCTCGATTCTGATTCCATTGGCGAATGTTCAAGGGGATGACCCGCAGGGGACCGTGACAGGGATCGTCATTCTAGAGCAAGATCCGCCAGCGCCGTTGATTGTGAAATTGAAGCCGGACATGCAGATGTTCACCGGTAAGAAAACACTCAGCATTCAACGCTGGCTCGTCGGCAGCAACCGCGGTCTCGCCAATTGCGTGGTGACTCTGCGAGCAAAAGACGGGACAGCACAAGCTGTGCCGAAGCCATTGGAAAACGCTGTTCTTGAAAAGGATGGCCCCTTTTTTGTTCCGCGATTGCTCGTGGTGACCAACGGAACCCGGGTCACGTACCGTAACAAGAACAGCTCCTGTCAGTGCTTTCATGTGGCCGGCCGGTGGCATCCTTCGGTGAACCGTCTGATACCGGCCGGCTCACAGTACGAAATGCAGTTTGACGGCGGGCACGACATTTGTCCCGTCAGGGCCGATCTCCGTCCCTACATGTTAAGGTGGATTTACGTGGTCGAGACTCCCTATTACGCCGTGACCGATGCAAAGGGGCACTTCGAGATCAGCGGGATTCCTCCCGGCGAGTACCACGTGCGTGTCTGGCACGAGGGTATTGGTTGGGTTCACAAAGCCTCCGGACCGAGGGAACTGACGATCACCGGGGCAGTCCAGGAGAAGCTGAAGTTTAAAGCGGTAAGGCCGGAAACCAAAAGGAAGTAAACCGCTTTGTGCTTAACGACGTGATGCATCCGACCGCGAGCAAGCGGTGGGCCCAATCGCACGAACCACGGATGCTGACTGGTCAGGGTGAATTCTTGCGGGCAGCTCCGGTTAGCGGTGACATCTAACCGGTAGAAGGCCTCTGAACCGGGTGATCGGGTGGCGGTTGGAACCGCACTGCCCGGGCGGTTAACAGCCGCTTGGCAATTTAAACCCTTGCCCGGGCTAAAAATAACAGACCGGCCAGCAACAGGCACACGCTGGCTGGTTCGGGAACGGCTGCGGCGCCGTAGCCGGCGGGAGAAAAATTGCTCGCCAGCGCGTTGTAGTCGCTCAGGTCAATATCTCCGTCGGAATCAAAATCACCGTCGGTCCAGGTAAAGCCCGTACCGGTGGGCGCAAAATTCGTGGCCAGCTTGGTGTAGTCGCTCAGGTCGATGTCCTGATCACCGTCGGTATATCCGGTCAATGCCAGCAGGTTCTGTAGCTGGACCGTGGTCGCGGTATAGGTGAGGTTGCGGAACAACCCGCCTCCTACGTGGTCGCGGAACGAACCGTCCGTCGGGACCCCCGGGATAAGGGGGGTGGGGCCACGGCCATTCCTTTGCGATTCCAGGAGGAGCTGTCCCGGCGAATTCTACCGTTCGGCTCTGGGCACATGCCAATTTATCCAACAACACCAACGCTGACGGCGGCATTGGCGGCAATTCGCACTTGTTTATTGGCAGTGATTCCCTTGCCTCGGCCAATGCGGTGCCTTGGGAAGAAACAATAATGCAAGCGCTTCTTAAGGGGGGTGCTAGTGGCGGACTTGGTATCGGCGGCGGTGGTGCTCAGCCCTCTGGTTTGCTTGACTGGACGGCTGGCTCGTCGGATACCGATGCGGACGGTTGGTTGCAGGTCATGCTTGAGGTGGAGGTCGGTGGAGATGGCTTTATGTCGGTCGGCACCGCCTATCACCGTCCGGCAATCGGAGGCGGGTGGATACAAAGCGCGAGCATAGGTGCGAGCGCACCTCCCGCCCAGGCGACACACTTTGGAATTCAAATGTCCAGAGACGTCACATTCGACAACGTTATGTATGAAATCGTCCCCGAGCCTGCCAGTCTCTCGATGCTGGCTCTGGGTAGCAGTCTTATTCTGCTGATACGTCGGCGAAAGAATGGCTGATTGCCCACGGGCTTTCAGGGTTTGTAAGTGAAAAACAAGGATCAGGCGGTACCGCGCGGAAACGGGCGGTGCCGCTTTTTGTTTGGAATTTCAGGTCCTTTGGAAAAAAGTACGTGACCCAGGTAAGCACTGCACCAAGTTAGAAACACTGAGTGGATCGCGGTGGGGCAGATCTCTGCCAGCTTGCGGCGAGGCCACGATGAGTGCACCTGCTAGATTGAACTCATTGTCTCGTCTTGGCGAGAAATTGACGAAGTTTGGACGTCGGTTTTTGCCGGTGCTGGCGAAATGTGTCCCACAATCCAATTTGGATTTGACACGGGTCAGGGCATCACCATCGACAATATCCAGCTTGACGTGGTTCCAGAGCCAGCTACACTCAGCTTACTCGGTCTGGGGCTCTGCGGGTTGGCGCTGTGGGGCCGCCGCCGACAAAACATTTGATTGCCGTCAGACTTTCAGGAATGAATTAAAAAGTACCAGGTGGCACCGCGCCAAAACGGGGTGCCGTCTTTTTTTTAATGAATCAACCATACGTCTTCCCACCGCGTGGCTGCGTCTTCTGCCTGTCCGCAGTGGTCACACTGTTTGTGGCCGCCACCGCACCTGCTGACAACCTCTTGAACAACAGCGACTTCACGCAGGGTCAGCCGGGCGGGCAGGATTTTTTCTGGACTCTCGATCTGTCCACCGACCAGCAGAGCGAATGCTCGCTGCTGGAAGGTCGCCGCCATGGAAACCGCACGCTACGAATTTACAACGACGAGCTGGGTCAATCTTTCATCCGCCAGGAGATTGCTGTTCGACCATGGCGGTGGTACATGGTGGAAGTGTGGGTCAAAAGCGACGGCATGTACCACCCCGATGTTCGCGTGACACTCGCGGGTGGCCGCAAACGGGGTCAGTGGCAGTACTACATGGATCACTTTCACGCGCCCCCGACCGGCTGGCGTGTCATACGCGGGTTTGATCATGCGGGCGACAGTGAAGGGCTGACCCTGACGATCGGCGGCGCGGCGTTCAGCGGCCAGCTGCTGATCAGCCAGCCGGTGGTCCGTGAGTGCAGCCTGGTTGAAGCAATCTCGTATCACGCCAAGCCAAATTCCCGCCTTCCGGGCGTGTACGGTCCTCCTGTCGACACGGAAAAAGGACTTCCTGGGTATGCCTTTTTGCGCAGCAAGGTCCGGCGGGTCGCTCCTGCCTTTCCGAATGCGTTGCGGATTTCGACGGACCTTCCGGACACCAGGGACCCGGATGCGCGTGTCTCGTTGTGGCTGCCGCCGGGCATTCGCTTCCTCAAGCTGCGACCTCATGGCGGGGGGAAACAGCTGCCCGGGGTGACCGAGCTTCCCCGCGGTGCGAACGCCCCCGGCGGCACCCACCTCGAACTCCATACGGGCCGTGGAGAAACCAACTTGCTGGTCGAGTCCGACCTGCGGCCGGGCGAGCAGGCGACCGGGTACGTGTCTTACGAGTGGAACGGTGGCTATCAGCTTCCGCGGCCCGTGGTCTTTGAAGGTGTCAAGCTGCCGGACATTGCCGCGCCAAAACGAATCGTGACGGCCCTTGATGTTTACGGAGCCGCTTACCTGAACTGGGAAGACTTCACACCGGGTGTGGGCGGGCAGGAAGCGATGGTCCGCGACATGCAGCGTCTCGGTTTCAACCGTCTGCAGATCTGGGGGGGGGATGCACGTCCCTACCGAAAACTGGGAATCGACGCGGGAGCCTCTTACGGCGGAAGCTTCTCGGTCGACATGGAAAAATATCCCGAGTCGGCAGCCCTGACGTTCCAGGGAAAGCGCAGTCCCCGAGCCATGTGCCCGTCCTACCGGGGGCCTGGCTTTACGGAGAACCCCTGGCTGGAGCGCGTGAAAGCGACCGCGGCCACCAGCTCTTCGGTTAACCTGGACGACGAAGTTTACCTGACAAGTGGCGTCGGCCCGATGATCTGTTTCTGCGACCGTTGCATCAAGCGCTGGGACAAGTGGGTGGCCAGCCAGCAACCCGACCTGGCGGAGATTTCCCCGCACGAGTTCTTCAAGCGAGCGCACCAATATCCACAGCACTACGATGCCTGGGTGCGATTCCGTTGTGACCTGGTGGCGGAGCGGTATGGCATCCTGCGAGAAGTGTTCCACGCAGCAGTCAAGCAATCCGGTGTCACGACCACGGCAAAGCCGGAATTTGGTGCGTTCACCGGCCAGGAGCGGTTAGTGGGGCTGTCTTCCTTGGAGGCCTTGAGCCGGACACTCGACTTCATCTCGCCCATGATCTATGAGGACGGGAACGGTGTGCGGCGGGAACTGGCCAAGATCGCCCCGCTCAGCGGCGGCAAACTTATCGTGGCCCTGGCGCCCGGCTACAACATCAGTCCGACCGGCGATGCCCGCTCGCAAGTGCTGGAGACCGTGATGGGAGGGGCCAGGGGCTTTGTCGCCTGGAATCTTGATATCGGTCCGATAACGACCGGTCACCTGGCAGACATGTCCGAGGCGATCCAGATGCTGGCGCCGGTGGAGGACATCATTCTGGACGGCCAGATCGAAAGCGGCTACGCCGCCGACCGTGACTCCGTGAACCTGCTGGCGAGAAAGCGGGGTAACGAAAGCGTGTTGCTCGTATCGGACTACTCGCCGGGGGTGGCGCGCGTGAAGGTCACCGTGCCGGGCCGGGGGAGACTTGCTGTCGTCGACCGTTTGACCGACCAGGTGATTGCTCGTCTGAACGCGCAGGAACGCGTCTTCACGGTGACGCTGAGACGCGAGTTTCAGGCACGGCTTTACCACTTGCGCGCGGAGACCGGGGGATGAGCATTGGCCCGGAACGTGACATCCCATTCCGATCAGAGAAGCCACTCCCGTGACGCGCACAGTCCTGGAAACTCTCCGTCGTCTGATTCGCATCAACAGCGTGAATCCGTCCTACGAGCAGGGGCAACCGGAAGCGGCGATGGCGTCGTACCTGGCCGATTTCTGGCGCGAGCACGAAATTGAAACCTGGAAACAGGAGGTCTTTCCAGAGCGGCCCAACATCATCGCGCGAATTGAAGGCGAGCAGCCGGACAAGCGGGTTGTTTTCGAGGCGCACACCGACACGGTCTCTGCCGTTGACATGGAAAATCCGTTTGACCCGGTCCTGCGGGACGGGCGTCTGTATGGCCGCGGTGCATGCGACACCAAAGGAGGCCTGGCGGCGATGATGCACGCGATGTCCCAAGTCAAAGCAAGCGGCCGCAAACCGCCCTGCGAGATCTGGCTGGCGGCAACGGTGGACGAAGAGCACTCCTGTGGCGGGATCAACGCGTTGTGCCGGACACTCCGGGCGGACGCCGCCATTGTGGCGGAACCGACCCGACTGCGGGTGGCGACCGCCTGCAAAGGATGCCTGCGTTGGCGCATTGAGATTCATGGCCGCGAGGCGCACAGTTCGAAACCGGAACAGGGCACCAACGCCATCGTCCAGATGGCCGAGGTCGTCCGTGTGATGGATCGTGATACCCGCGCGCTCGCTTCGCGAAGTCATCCGACGCTCGGCAGCCCGACCTTCAATATCGGCATCATTCGGGGCGGTACGCAGGTCAACATCGTACCGGACCACTGCGCCATCGAGATCGACAGGAGACTGTTACCCGGCGAGGAGGCGGGCGACGTGCTGCGCCACTACACCACACTGCTGGACGATCTGCGATCCGCGATTCCGGAATTGTCCTACACAATGGAGCCGCCCATGATCTTGGCTCCGCCCGTGGAGACGCCGGCCGACATCCCCCTGGTCCAGGGTGCGGTGGAGGTTCTGCGCGAGATGGGGCTCAATTCAGAGCCGATCGGTGTTCCGTTCACCTGTGATGCCTCGGCATTATCAGAACACGGCGTGCCGTGTGTCATTTTTGGACCGGGCAGCATTGATCAGGCGCACACGCCCGAGGAATTCGTGGAATGTGCGCAAGTGGAACAGGCGGTGGACTTCTACCAGCGGATGATGATGACCGATCTGACGGCGGAAAGATGACCCGGGAGTGGCTGGTACGATGCTCGACGTGCTGGTGTTTCTTAAACGGCGAGGTGGTCGATGACGGTGGATCGCGCAGACGCCCATATCCATCTTTTCAGGCGGGGATATCGCGAAGGGTTCACGGCCCGCCCGGGCGTGCGGGTTGACGAGGTGGCGTGCTTTGAGTCGCTCGCTGCAGACCATCACGTCACAGCCGCATTCGTGGTTGGTTATGCCGCGGAAGATTGGTGCCGTGAGAACAACCGGTTTCTCGCCGAACAACTCGCCCGCCACGCCTGGATCCACGCGGTAGCGTTCGTGGCCGGGTCGGACCAGCTGACCATCGAGAGGCTGGAATCGTGGCGTGGGCAGGGTTTTGTCGGAATCAGCCTCTACCTGTTTGACGAAAGTGATGCGAGACTGCTTCAACAACGACCGGATGAAATCTGGGAATGGCTGGTCGCCAACCGGTGGCTGATCAGCGTCAATTCGCGCGGCAGGTGGTGGGAAGCGTGGCTGCCGGTTCTAGAACGGCACGGGACATTGCGCGTGGTGATCTCGCACCTGGGATTACCGCCCGCTGTCAGCCGGCCACCAGGGGATAAGGCAGCGCGGCAGGCTCTGGCCGGGCCGCTCCTCATGGCCAAATTTCCGGGCCCACGCCTCAAGCTCAGCGGGTTCTATGTCCTGACCACGCCCGGTCATGATTATCCACATGAGGCAGCCTGGCCCTACGTGGAATGTTTACGGGAAGCCTTCGGGGTGGACCGCCTGCTCTGGGGGTCCGACTATTCTCCCTGCCTGGACTCGCTGACCTACCCCCAGACTTTTACGATCTTCGACAAGATGCCATTCTTTTCCGCCGGTGACCGCCAGCGGATCGCAGGTGGCAATCTGCATGGTTTGCTGACGGAGGCGCGGCGCTCTTGAAATGACACAACAGGCAACTCGCCGGGGACGCCCGATTTCGCCTTCTGTTTTCGTGTTGTTCTTGTAATGATTGGGATGGCGACAATTTCAGGCGACAATTCCAATAGTTCAATGGTTACCGGAGCACCGATCGAGATGACTCTCCACCAAGCACCCTTCGCCCCGGTCAAAATTGGTGTGGTGGGGCTCGGAAACTTCGGGTCCCTGCACGCCTCGACGCTTGCCGGATTGGCCGAGGCCGACCTGGTCGCACTGGTCGATCGGCGCGAGGATCGGCTTCACGGGATAAGCGGCCAATTTCCGGACGTCGCCGGCTGGACTGATTTGGATCGGGCGATCGCCGAATCGGAGGCCGAGGCCTGGGTCGTTGCCAGTTCCACCGCCTCGCACGTACCGCTGACAAACAAGCTGCTTGACGCCGGTCATACGGTACTGCTGGAGAAGCCAATTGCGGAAAGTCTTGCGGATGCCCAGTCGCTTGCGCCGTTGGTTGATACGGATTCAAGCAACCTGATGCTCGGGCACCTCATCCTTTTTAACAGTGAATTCCGTCAATTGACGGACGAAGTGGCGCAGCGGGGACCGATTCATTATATCGATTGCGTACGGCACCGGCCGACGGAAACCCTCGCCAACTTTCCGGGAGAAACCCCCTTTTATCTGACCATGGTACATGACCTTTACCTGGTGTTGGTGCTGGTCAACCGGGCTGAACCGAGCGGCTTCAGCGCTCAGACGCATCGAACCCCGGACGGTGCCTGCGACCTGGCGCTGGCCCAACTGCAGTGGCCCGACGGCAGGCTCGCCTCACTGGCCGCCTCGTTCCTGACGCCCGAGAGCATGGCCAAAGACGGTTTCGACCGCATGGAAGTATTTGGCGCCGGTTGGACGGCGCGCATCCGCGCGAATCCCAGGCCTTTTGAAATCTGGGATGAACAAGCGCGCTGGCCCCTGACATTGGAACTCCGCTCGGAGGGGGCCGCCCCCAGTGGGATGTTGGCCGAAGAGTTGCGATGTTTTTGCCGCGTGGTTCGCGGCCAGCAGGCGGTTCCGATGGGGGCGACCTACCACGATGCCATGCAGGTGCAAGGCTGGATCGACCGGCTCGAAGACTGCGTGACAAATCCCGGGCCGGCCAGGTAAGCGGTGTGCCGGCAGGGGGCGGTGAACCATGGCCGATGTCCGCGGTCGGCGTTCAATCCTCTGGCCGGAACATCCCGAAAGCGAACACCTCCGGCAACTCCGGGAAAAAGACCTCTCCCGTTTCGTCCCGGTCCAGGAACTCGCCCATGTACTCGGCCCAGCGAGGCAGGTCCGGATGTTCACGGCTCCTGTTCCACTCCTCCTCGGAGGGAGCGATCGCGTGCAGGAACAACAGGTCATCACACCTGTAGATCGACATGCTGACATGATTGTCGCTCATCGATTTCGCGATCTCCGGCCACAGGTTGTCATGGGCCTTCTTGTAACCGTCGTATTGTCCGGGCTTGAGTCGCATCACGTAACCGGTGGAGAACATAACAGGAATCCTCGGGTTGGCATGGTGGGGTGTCGCAGGTCACTCGTAGAACCACGCTATCGGATAGATGCGCATGATCGATTCCTGCTTCTTGAGATTTTGCTCGGCGACGCCCAGCCAGGGACTGCCCCGGTTGTAGCGAAGAATGACCCGATCGCCGACCAGGTCCAGATTGGGATAATGAAAGTAAGCCCACTTGTCGGGCATGGCCCCGACCCAGTCACGGGCCCGCACCATTTGCAGCGGAGTTTCAGGTGGTAGCCGATCGATATCCTCCAGCCCGTCGCTCAACTCCAGTGTCTTGAAGTTCTCCCAGCTGTGTCCGCCATCGGTGGAGATCGCCGAGGACAACCGGCCCCGTCGAAAACCCCGCCGGATCTCCTCGCGGGAAACCTGGTTCCAGATGATCAGTAGATCCTCTGTTTCGGGAAGCGTTACCATCAGTCCGGGGGACTCGCTGGCGGGAAGGTTCGACGGCGTGACGGCGTAGAAGTGCTCACCGCCGTCGGTGCTAAAGCTCTGGACCAGTCGTCCCACGGTCGAACGGGCCAGCAGCAGCACGTTGCCGTCTTTTGTCTCGGCAATCGTCGGCTCGAAGCAGGACGTCTGGCCGCAATTCCCGTTCGGCCGCCCCTGGAAATCAAACCACCCCATTATCCCGCCGGGGTGCTTCTGCCAGCTTTGGCCCCGGTCGTCGGAGCGGAAAACGATGCTGATACCCATTTCCGGACCGTGACCGTGTCCTTCGATTTGATATTTCTGTCCTCGCCAGAGTCCGTAGGCGCTGACGTCCAAATACTCGAGGTCGGGGTGAACACTGCGCAGCGGGCCACCCGACTTGTCCCAGCTATAAAGACCGGCCCAGTATCCCGCCAGCAACAGGCGGCCGTTCTTCAGCTGGATCATCGAGTGGAACATGGGGTGGAAGTTGGGATAGTCGGTGATCAGGGCCGGTTCCGACCAGGTCTTCCCTTCGTCGTTGGACGCGGCGAAGTACTGGGCCCCGTCCTGCCCGCCATGGATCGCCAGTTCGCCGGTCTTCAGCCGGATCATCCCAACCACGTCGAGGGGGCAATGGAGCGCACGTTCCTTGTGCCAGGTCCGGCCCCCGTCGCTGGAAATGCGGTAGGTTCGACCGCGGGCCAGCATCAGCGAGCCATCAGCGAGTGGCACGATTCCCCCTCGGCTTCTAATGACTCCCCTGGTCTGAAGCACACCCGCTGGCAGGGGCTTGCGCGAGATGCTGGTTCCCGTATCCGCAGCCAGTCCGGTTTTAAAAACGCCTGCGACCACCAGGGCGATCAGCAGGATCGAGGAAGGCAAACAAAAGCGGTGACGTAACATGCGGTGCTCCGATGGATCGGGTTGGTGAAACTAAGTTTGTAATCCTTCCAGGATGTCGTCAAATCGTTCCGCAACAAACACGCCCGCTTCACGCAGTGCTTTCTTTTTACCTTGCACCGAACCGCGGCCCTCTTCGACAATGACCGCGGCGTGTCCAAAGCGAACTCCTTCCAGGTCGTCGACAAAACGACCGGAAAGGAACGCGTTGATGCGAAGTCGGCTCTTGCGCCTGGAGAGGGCCCGGGCCAGATCCTCTTCGGCGGTCCCGCCGGGTTCGCCGTAAATCACAACCGACTGAGTGGCAGGATCGTCTTCCAGCAAGACGACTAATTCTGCAAAGTTCGAACCGACGATGGGGTCACCGCCTACGCCGATGGCAATACTCTGTCCGATTCCATGGCTGGTCAGGAAGCTGGCCAGCTCGGTTGTCATGCCGCCACTTCTTGAAAGCACGGCGGTGCTTCCCGGCGTAAAGGATTTGCGAACATTGTCAATTCTGCCACCAATCGTGCCGAGTTTCGCCACCGACGGGCGGATCAGCCCGAGAGAATTGGGACCGATGACCCGGCAGCCGGCTTGTCGGGCCGCGACCATGATTTTGCTGGTGTCCAGGCGCGGAATGCGCTCGGTCATGATCAGACAAAGTTTTATACCACCGGCAAATGCTTCCAGTGCCGCATCCAGGACCGCCGGCGCGGGAACCGAAATGATCGAGACGGTTGGGCAATGGTCTTCTCGCAGCTGCGCAATCGTGTCATAGACCGGGATACCCTGCACGTTTTGTCCAGCCTTGCCCGGAGTCACCCCGGCGACGATGCGGCTGCCGTAATCGAGCATGTCCGAAACCATGGAACTGGCTTCCCGGCCGGTAATTCCCTGCACCATAATCTGGGCCTGCGGATCAAGTAACACCGGGAGAGTCTCCTTCCGCCACGAGGCGTGCGCAACGGTCCAGGGAGATTTCACGGCCGCAAGATGCAACGCCCGCGGCCGCCATGATGTCACGAGCTTCGTCCTCCCAGGAACCCGGCACACGGAACAGGGAGATGATTTCCGATGCCTTTTGGCCGGCGCTTTCCACCCCGTCCAATACCCCCCGGGCGATAACGTCCGCGCGCGTGTTGTTAACAACATTCATGATCACCGCCAGCCGTTTCACTTCCGGCTTGGACAGGAGCAACCTGGTGAGCGCGGCCACTTTTTCCGCGGTCGGATTCCCTCCTATCTCACAATAATTCGCCGGTTTTCCTCCGTGATGAAGGATGGCGTCGAACACCGTCAGGCTGGCGCCGCCACCGCCAATCAGGAGTGCCAGATCGCCATCAAATTCCACGACCCGGCCGGCGACTCCACGATGGTCCATCGAGTCAATACGTTGGGCTTCCAGCTCGAGTGATGTGGGTTTGCGCCCGGTCGGCGTGGTCAAGATTTCGCCCAGCGGTTCCAGTTGCGCCTGCTGGCGGTAGGCGGCATCGTCTTCGATCTCCACGTGCGCGTCCAGGCAGAGGATTTGACCGGGGGCAATCTCGACCAGCGGGTTGACTTCCGCAAGCACCGCGTCACGGTCGAGGAAGGCCCGCGCCAGTCGGTTGAAAACGTCGCCAACCACGACGAGCGTCTTTCCGGAGAGACCGGCCCGGGCGGCCATTTCCCGACCCTGGTAGCAGGTCAGTCCTGTCCAGGGATCGAACGTTTGCCGCGCGATCTGGGCGGTGGCTTGTTCAACGTCAACGCCTCCGCTCGGTCCCAGCAGTGCCACGGGCAACTTGCTGGTCGTATCCCAGGTGACACCCACGTAGAATTCGCGCAGGAAGGAGACCTTCTTTTCGACCGACAGACGCGTCACGGTGACACCGCGCAATTGCCTGCCCAGAAGCTGGTCCGCCGCGGCGGCGGCTTCCTCCGGCGTGTCGGCGCTCAGGACGGCGCCCGCCTTACCGCGACCACCGAAGGGGACCTGGGCCTTGATCATCACCGGCAAGCCCAGCGTCCGTGCTTCTTTTGCGGCGGCGGCTGCTGTTTCAACCACCACGGCCTCGGTAAAGCGCAGGCCGAACTCTTCCAGCAGCTTTCGGCTTTGATGTTCCAGTAGTCTCATGATTGGTCAGGAATTAGACATTGCATCAGCGGTCACCCTGCGAAGTGGGACGGTCCACGCCACTTACCGTAATCTCCACCCATTGAATCGTGACCTCTTGTGGGGCGATCGCTTCGATCAAATTGTAGCCGTCGGCAACCGCGTCGGCAGGGACGGTATACACCTGGCGTTTTCCGAGACCGGGCTGTTTCCATCCAGCGGCTGTGATGTGTTCAGGCTCGACCCATTCCGACCACTGGCACGGAATGTCATTCAGGCGCACCTCCAGCGGCTGATCATGCCCGCTGACCACCATCTCGATGTGTACTTTCTGTTGAGGCAACGGTGGCGGACCCGTATGTAGACGAAAGAGACTTTGCTTGCCCACGGAGGGCAACCCCGCCGAACCCATGGCCACCGACTTGCCCCGGGTGTACTCGTGGTCAAAAAATGCGCCCGGCTCCCCCTTGGCCCACGGGCTGACGATGGTCAGTGCGTGCCGCCGCGGCGCAGCGCGCAACGCCGCATACGAACCCGCGTCGGTGATCAAACGATCGTGGTCCTCTCGCGGCCAGTCGTGATAGGGTCCCGTGAACAGGTTGAAGAAATAGACCGCGTCGGCCCCTCGATGCAGTCCACTGACCAGGACTCCCCGCATCTCTTCGTGTGTCATGGTACGCCGCCCGCTGGCGCCCGAATTGATACCGTCTTCCAGGTGCACGGCCACTTTGACGTCCGTACCGGTCAGCATTCCTTTCCAGGTCTCGACCGGGATGTCGCTATTGACGGAGAACCAAAACGATCCGGCGACGATCAGGTCGACAAGTCCGGCCTGTGCCCAGGCGACTGCATCCAGCCCGTGCCGGCGGGCGATCCAGGGGGTTGCCGGCACACGGACGGCCAATTGCACGGGATGTCCCAACCGCTCCTGGGCCTCGCGTGTGGCGGCACGGGCCTGTTGCAGTAGATCCGACATCAGCTTCGCTCCGGCGTGTTCACGACGCGGACGGAAGTACAGCCAGAAACGGAGGAAGTCCAACTCGAGACCATCGATGTCGTAGCGGCCGCAGACTTCACGGATCAGTTTCAGGTAATGCTCACGTACCTCCGGCTGTTCGTAATCGAGACCCTTGTTCGACAGGTGCCATTGGGGATGCGACTTCCAGAAGGTGCTGTGAAACGGATGGTCGGGCCTCGTGGGATGATGGGAATCATTCATCCGCAGCGAGATCCACGCCCCGATCCCGTTCTGACGCGCTCGCTTGAGCATCCGTTCGGGGTAGTCACATCCCTGCCTGTGAAGCCCGTGCATGCGTTTGAAAAGATCCGCCTCGAACATTCGATGTGGGTCAATCCCTGCGAAAAATGGCTGTTCATTTCCCCGGGCCGGATCGTACCCGTCCCAGCACGATTCCCACACGTCGCTCTGATAATTGGTCCGTTGGGCGTTGACGTTGACGAACAGATCCGTGATGCCCGCGGCCGCGTGAGAATCGACGAACTTGTCAATGGATTCCGGTACGACGGGCCCGAACGTGTCCACGAAAAACTCGGTCGAATCCAGGTTGTAGATCACCCGGCCACGATCAGATTGGCCCGTATTTGTCTCTGCTGCGTTGGCAGCCATGGACGATGCCAGGATGCTGATCAGCATACTTCCAACGGCCATGTACCTACGTCGTTTGATCTTGCTTTGCGTCACGGTAGCCCTTAAATGGAAGTGGTTTCAAAGATCGCGTCCCGATTGACCGGATGAACTCTTCGTCCCAGGCGACGCAATGGAAGCTTGGAGAAGTCTTGTGTGAACAGGGCGGCCGTGTCCACGTTGAAGATGGAGCCGGCCATCGGGCCGAGGTCGCTGCGAAAATGTCCAGCCGATTTCAGGCACAGGCAACGTATTTGACGGCTGAAAATGATCGGAAAACGGATGACTGACAGGAGTTTGATTTTCGCTGAGAGTTTACTGGGAATCAACAGGGGAAATCGGGTACTTGCCCACAACCTCACCCGCCCAATCCACCCTATTCGGCTGTTAGCGGGAATCGCGCCGGGCGAACATGTTCGGGTTGCCCGGGTGATCGAGTGGCGGTTGGAACCTCACTGCCCAAGCGATTAGCAGCTCTTTGGTAACTTAAAACCTTGCGCGGGCCAACATCAGCAGAGCGGCTGGCATAATTCCTCAAAAAGCGGTTGCGGCGGGTCGGTTCAGCGGGAGAATAAGGGGACGCGGCCAGGCTGATCCCATCTTTCCTCGATTTATTGACGAACCCCATCTCGAATTATCTGTTGTATGCCCATTCCTTTCGATAACAGCTACGTCCGTCTGCCCCGCGATTTCTTTACGCCCATCGAACCCACTCCGGTCAGCGCTCCGGTGATGATCCGGCTGAACCACGACTTGGTGACCGAACTCGGGATCGATGTCGCCGGGCTCGATTCCCCGGAAGGTCTCGCCATCCTGGCGGGCAACCAGTGTGCGGACGGCTCCGAGCCCCTTGCCATGGCTTACTCAGGGCACCAGTTCGGTGGCTTTTCGCCGGAACTCGGCGACGGCCGCGCGATCCTGCTCGGTGAAGTCGTCCGCCATGACGGCGTTCGCCACGACATCCAACTCAAAGGCTCCGGCCCGACGCCCTTCTCGCGTCGCGGCGACGGCCGCTCAGCGCTAGGTCCGGTCTTGCGAGAATATATCGTCTCTGAAGCAATGGCCGCCCTCGGTGTGCCGACGACCCGGGCGCTGGCCGCGGTAGCAAGTGGTGACAACGTACTCCGCGAAGGCCTCATGCCCGGCGGAGTTTTCACCCGCGTCGCGCAGTCGCACATTCGCATCGGCACCTTCCAATGGTTCGCCGCCCGCAAGGATGACGACAACTTGAAAATTCTTGCCGACTATGTCATCGAGCGCCACTATCCTGACGCGCAGCACAACGACAATCCCTACCTCGCTTTGCTCGAGGGAGTCATCCAGCGGCAAGCCAGACTGATCGCCCATTGGATGCAACTCGGGTTCATCCACGGCGTGATGAATACTGACAACATGACCGTTTCCGGCGAGACCATCGATTACGGTCCGTGCGCTTTCATGGACAGCTACGATCCGGCGAAAAGATTCAGCTCGATCGATCAGCAGGGACGATACGCCTTTGCCAACCAGGCCCCGATCGCCCTTTGGAATCTGACCCGCTTCGCCGAGACCCTCCTTCCTCTGCTCGACGACGATCCGGAAGGATCGATCGCCGTCGCCGAAACTTCTCTCGGCACTTTTTCCAAAATCCACGAAGCCGAACTGCGGGAACGTTTCACCGCGAAGATAGGCATCGAAGGTGGCGACACCGGTGATTGGAGCATGGTGGAAACGTTGCTGGCAGCGATGGCAGATGGCGAAGCCGACTTCACGCTTGTGTTCCGGCATCTTTCCGACGCGCTGGAAAGCGGCGGTGACGACGCCGTCACGCGCCTTTTCAAACAACCCGCAGCGATCGTGGCTTGGCTGACCACTTGGCGGGCGCGCTTGCACGAGGTGGACCGCAGTCAAGCCGTTGCCTTGATGCGACGGACGAACCCGGTCTTCATCCCGCGCAACCATCGCATCGAGGAAGCCATCCGGGCCGGCAACGGGGGCGACTTTGCGGCCTTTCATCGACTCAACGACGTGCTGCAGCATCCGTTCACTGCACAGGTGGAGTTCACCGGGTATGAAGCCGCACCACTGCCCGAAGAAGTCGTGCACGCGACGTTCTGCGGAACCTGAGACAGGCACCCGGGTCGGTTCGCGGTCGGAGGAAGAGAGCCTGAAAGGTGAAAACCTTCAACCGGGTCACCGGCGCGGGCCTCGCTGAACTGTTCGGTCAACGGCTAACCACACGGGGCAAAGTGGGTGGCGTGTGGGGACTCCCGGTGATCTTTGCACTGCCTGCCGCACCACGGCGGCCTCTTCTATAATCAGGGCACTGGAATTTCCCGGTACATGCGAAGGATCTGGCCATGCAGAAGTTGCGACCGTACATTATGCCGGGACTGCTTTTGTTCCATCTTATGTTGTTATGCGTGATGATCTTCACCGCCCGGGAAGATCACGAATTCTCCTCGGGGGTTGCCACCGTCTGGGCGACGGTGTTCAGTTCGTTGTTCCTGACTGCGCTGTGGGCCGGATTGGGTTCCGAACCGTGGACGCTGCGCATTCCCGGATGTGGCGCACTGGCTGCACTGTGTTGGGTCGGTTTTCGTGTGCTTCTGGAACAGATGATGCCAAAGGAGGAGGCCGAGTGGGTTGTCCTCCCACTCGTTGCCTGGATCGTCCTGGTGGGACTGTTGCTCTGTCTGCGGGCGATTCCTTTCCTGGAATGGCGGATCGTTGTGATGCCTACGCGGTCGGGAGCTACCGATAGCCGACCTGCCTACTCGTTGACACGCGGCCTCCTGATCGTGGTAGCCACCTGGGGAGGTGTCTTCCTGCTGTCGAAAGACAGCCACCACTGGGTTGGGCTGGCGCCCGCGTTGGAGAGGTGGGCGTTTCAGGCCGCAATCACAGGCGCGGTGTTCGTGCCAGTCACGATGGTCTGTGTCGGTCTGACCTTGACACGGTTGGCGGACTGGATGTTCTATCGCCGTCGTTGGACACTGCCATGGTTGGTTGCGATGGTGCTGGGCGCTGCGGGGAACGCCGTAGCGAGCGGAAGGGTCAGTGATTCGTTTCCGTTTTTTCTCGCGCTGATTCTCGTTGCAGCAGCTTTGCTGCTGATGGGCATGTCAGGTTACCGGCTGGCCACAGGCAGCAAACCATTGGAAGGCGCCTCAGGTGACTTGTCCGGTCGGAGTTCCAACTCAGCGGGGGCGTCACCCGTCGGTGGGTTGCCAGCGGACCTCCGGGGTGCTCATGTTGCGGCTTTGGTAGCCCTGTTGGTGCTGTTCTGCGCACTGGTCCCGACGGGAGTGCTGGGGCACCACAAGATGAGGATGATTTCCGACGGGGGATATGATACGAACGACGCCGGGGAAATCACTCGTTTAAACCTGGAGGACACCCCGATCACCAACGCCCGCCTGGTGCACCTGGCGGGACTCACTGACCTGGAGTACCTCGGCCTCTCCCGCACCCGGATCACCGATGCGGGTCTGGTGCACCTGGCGGGGTTCGCCAACCTGACGAAGCTCACCCTCGGCAACACCCCGATCACTGATGCGGGGCTGACGCATCTCAAAGGGTTGACCAATCTACAGACACTGTCGCTCTACGGCACCCGGATCACCGACGCGGGTCTGGTGCACCTGACGGGACTCACCAACCTGCAGAAGCTTTACCTGGACGGCACCCGGATCACTGACGCGGGCCTGGTGCATCTGGCGGGACTCACCAGACTGGAGAGGCTGTACCTTTACCTCAACCGCACCCGGATCACCGATGCGGGAGTTGCCGAACTAAAGAAGGCGTTGCCGAACTGCATTATCATGCACTGACCGTACGAGAAAAAACGGCTGGTGCTAAGGCGACACACGCCGTAGGAAAACAGAATGAAACGGTATTGGACCGCTGTTTTTGGTCGGGTCGCGTCAGTTTGTTCAACACGCGCTCCTGAGGGCGGGATCTTCGCACCGGGACTTCCAAGTCAGGGAAGTATACCGTCCAGGCCGACACTTTCGGTTTTCGTGTGGCCAGAACTTACAACATGTCCCCTTAACCCACTGCCGGCGCAAACCGGTTGAACTCTGAGACCACCGCGCAACAGAACACATGAACCACCACCTGCTGCCCCTATCAGGGGCCTTGCGGGCGCGAACGGGTGCCTGCTTTGTAGTCACTTATTTGGCGACCAGCGCGTCGAGGAACCTGTAGAATTCCTGCGTCGCCGGATCGTCGGGTTTGCCAAGGTTGTTATTCAGGCGGCGGTGGTTGCTGTCGCGTTGACCGTGCGCCGTGGCCAAGATAGCGGACTCCTTGAGCACGCTTTCCAGTCTCCTTGCCTGGGCCCCGGTGTCAGGATTACCGGAAAAGTAGAGGATCAAAAACGGCGGTATGCCTTTGTTCTTCACGACGTGCGTCACCGCTGAAAATTCGACGTGTTGTTCCGGGTCGTTGCCGAACTTCTGCCGGTGACCGAACGTAAACATCTTACCGCCGTAGAGCACCTGCCGGTGTTCGGCTGTCATGATGATTTTGGGAATGTCGTACGTGTCACCATCGACCGGGACGCACCCCTTGAGGACATCGAAAGAGACACCTTCTTCCTGCAGGTACCGGTCGTCGGTACAGATCAGGGCCGCGAGCTGGGCACCGGCCGAATGTCCGCCGACGAAGATTTGCTGCGGATCGCCTCCGTATCGGGCGATGTTCCTGTGCACCCAACCAAACGCTTTGGCCACATCGCGGATCAGTGTCTCCATCTTCACCTCCGGCAGCAGGCGGTAATTCGTCGATACGAAGACAAACCCCCGCTCTGTCAACACTTTGGGCTTCAGGGCGACGTCGGTCTTGTCACCGACCCGCCATCCTCCGCCGTGGATCCAGAACATGACCGGAAGACGCCTGCCGGTCTCTTGCGCGGATGTGTAAATGTCGAGCACTTGACGGTCGTGGCCGTTGTTCACGTAGGGGATGTCAGGGGTGATCGTTTGCGCGCTGGTGACGTTGCAAAGCAGGAATAATACAAATACAAAAGTGGAAAACAGGTTGCGGCTCATAGCGAGGACCTCCTGACGGTAACAATGAATCGACTCGTTCTGGTGTGGCGGTGGCAAGCCGCGTTCGCTGTACGCTGTGAACAACGACCTGGTTACTTCTTGTCATCAATGCGGATGCGGAGGTCTTTGAAGTGCACGATCATCCCGGGGTTGTGCAGTTGCAGCTGGATTTTTCCGCTGTGCAGGCGTCGCTCATCGGGAAGGTGTTCGATGAACTCCGACGATAACTTTCCGTTGACGTAAAACGTGAACTTGTTGCCCCTGGCAATCACACGGATATCGTTCCAGCCCCCCTGTTTGATGTCGTTCAACGTGACGGCGCCTTCGATCGGCGTTCGGGTCGGGTTGTCGTCCTTGTCGATCACCAGGCGGTCTCCGCGGAAACACCCGTGTTCCCGCCTGCCGGGCGTGTGGAAGTCCCATGCGCCCAGCACTTCTTTTCCGATGCCGACGTGACCGATGTCGGCATGGTAACTTGTAAACCGCCGCTTGCCGGTCGTGTCGGGTATGGATCGGATGTTGACGCCGCTATTGCCTTCGCCGGGGAACCGGTAGCTGAGCTTTAACTCGAAGTCGGCCACATCGGAACTATCGTACTCCAGGTAGCAGCGTCCCAGGTCCCCGTTGCCGACAATCATGCCCTCTCGGATGGTCCAGGCCTCGGCAGCCGATTCCGGTTTGACCGTCCAGCCCTTGAACGACTTGCCGTCAAACATCGAAACGAATCCGGCTTCACCTCCGGGCGCGGCCAACCCGGGAACGACCAGGATGACGAATCCGGTAAACACTAACCACAGCTTGATTCGCAGGTTCATCAATTGTTCCCCAAAGTTGGAGTCGTCGGAAATAAAATCGTACCCTCAACCGATGCATCGCGGGGTCGTGCAGGCGATCCAGGCGGACGCTGGCTCAGGGACTTGTTGTCCGGCGTGGCTGGAGTCACTGGGCGTGACTGCCTGAACCACGTTGGACAGCTTATAACCTTAGCCGGGTCAGCACCAGCAGTCCGGCCGGCAAGAGGCACACGCTGGCCGGTTCGGGGACGGCTGCGGCGGCAAAGCCATCGGTTCGAAGATTGTAATTGCCCGGTTGCTGGCACCTAGGCGTCATTCCGTCCGTGGACCGTTGAGGCAACTGATCCCTCCGATGGGGATCTGGGCCCCGGCGAAATCAAATCGTAGATCAGCAAGTGTATGGTTTTATGAGTCAACGCGCAACGACGTGTCGGCCGCGGTCCGTGCTTCCGTACATGCGAGTGACTGTTCTTCCTGCGGCCATCTCTGCGCAACGGTGCTGGATAATGGGTCGGTCCTGACGGTCCACAACAACTACCTGACAATGGGTATCACGCTCATTCGTTGGATACGGTGATGCCCTGGACGGCGCAGCCGATGACCTCGCGGCTTGACTCATCCGGTCCAGCGACTAAGCTGCGTTTCGTGTTTTCGCTGTTGCAGTGCCCCACAGGATGCGATTCAAGAGGAAGGGTTTCACGCTCGTTGAGTTGCTGGTGGGGATTGGCATCATCGCGATCTTGATGGCTCTGCTGCTGCCGGCCGTGCAGGCCGCGCTGGAATTAGCGCGCCGGACGAGTTGCGGAAACAACCTGAAGCAAATCGGCATTGCCATGCAACACTATCATCTTTCGCATGGCGCGTTACCGCCTGGTTGGAACGAAGATGGACCTGTGATTTCCAGTGCTCCGAACCTGTTCGGATGGGGAACGTTTCTCCTGCCATTCATTGAGCAGGAGGCCTTGTACCTTGAGTTTGACTTCAATATCCCGCTCAACCAGGCTCCGAATGTCGATTGGGTCGGGCAAGTCATTAACACGTACCGCTGTCCTTCGGACATGGCACCGCTGGTCGATAGCACGGCGGCCCATGTAACTCACTTCCCGGCGATCCCGGCGCACGGGCGTTCCAGCTACGTGGCCAGTGGCGCCAATTTTGCATTGTGTGATTACCGGCATAACGAAAGTCTGCGTCCGGTCACCGGGGTGTTTTACAGGAACAGTGCTACCCGATTTCGAGACATCCGTGACGGCACATCCAATGTGCTGATGGCGGGAGAGCGGACGGGTTCTGCTCCGAATGTTCTCGTTGGTAGCTTCGGTGAAGCCTATTGGTCGGGCGTGCGTGGTCAGATCCTCAACGGCCTGTCCTGTTATTCGTCCCAGGTCATTGCCGGCACGGCGTTCCGCAGTGGCACCACGTATTTCTATACGCCCATTTTGAATAACAAGAGAAGTCACAATGGATTTAGCAGTGCCCATCCAGCCGGGATTAATATGCTGCGATGTGACGGCAGTACCCGCTTTTTGGGAAACAATACGTCCGACATTGTCATCCAAAATCTGGTGGATAGAGTAGACGGCAACGAGTTGCCTCTTTTTTAATTCCGCCAACGTTTGATTCTGCCAATGGTGTCATTCCGATTCTATGGATTACTTCAAGTTAGGAATTCGAATGATCGTCACCCTGTATGTGGGGACGATCGCTGGCTGTGGCAGTCCGCCCGAAGGCGCGCGGGTAACGGGCTCAGTCACCTTGAATGGTGACCCCCTTCCGAAAGCGACCATTGTGTTCCGGCCTATGGCACGGGCGACGGGGCAATCCACCGAGGGCGAGGTCTTGGACGGTAAGTTCGATGTGCGTCAGGAAAGCGGGGTCTTTGGCAGGCATCGCGTGGAAATCTATGCCCACCGTTCTGCCGCGCAACGGGAACCGGCGACCCAGGAACCACTACCACCGGGCCAGCAGCCTCCGTCGGGCGGGAGCCAAGTTTTGCCCGATCAGTTCAACCGTTTCAGCAGCCTGACTTTCGACATTCTGCCAGGTGAAAACCGAGCGGACTTCGAACTGGTGAGCCAGCTTCGTTGAGTTGCAAGGTCTTCGTTGAGTTGCAAGGTGGGGCGGTCCAGTGAGTTGTGGTTCGTCTTTCATCGTGAACACCGCCATGCGCCGATTGCCGTGGGCACTTGCACAACCGTGTGGTTGTTAACAAAGACTCGTTGCCGTGGAAAGGACCAGGCGTGAAGATTGAATCACGAACAGGGAATCATTACCTGGCGGTTCGGATCAACCGGAGGGGATTGTCTTTGCTGAAGGTGCCTTCTTTTTCTTTAACGACTGGTAGCCATGAAACATAGAACTGATCATTCCAGCCGGCAGAATCGAAATCCACCAGATTGACGGTATCCCCGTTTTGAGCCGTGCACTCGATTGTCACCAGTGCGCTGTCATCTTTTGTTTCGACAGGAGCCCAGCGGAAGTTTGTCAGGTCGAAGACCGGAAGATCGTAATGAATGATTCTAAACCGGACCCGGTTGTTGTTTGACTTTTCGCTCTTTTCCAGGACGGTGATCTCCACGTCGTGCTCGCCCGGGCCAAGATTGTCAAAGACAGTACACAGCGGCACCTCGGGACGCGGGCGGTAGAGGTCAATCTTTTCCGTGAATTGGCCATCGATTCTGACACCGATCTGGCCGGCATCCGGGTCTTTGTCGCAGTAGAGTTTGAATTGGTCTCCGGGGACCTTGAATTTCACCGCTGCGCCGGGCTTGCCGCTCTTGTACGACGGTCCGACCGGGTGTATTTCACCGATCGTTTCGATTTCAGCCGGCAGCTCGGGACGGAAGGCGAGTAACAGCGGTCCGTAGTAAAACGACGCGTGGTCGCCGCGTCCTTCCTCGCCGGGCCAGTATCCGACTGTCATGTCGAGCAACAGTTCGACGACGTCACCCTGTTGCCATTGTCTGTTGAGTGACAGGTACCGGCCAGCCTGGGGCGACGGGATGACTTCGGAGTTAACTTTTATTTTCGTGTTCTTCGACCAGAACGGGATTCGCAGTCGTAAATCAAACTCGGTAGGCTTCGCTGGCGCGACGTTAATCTGTAATTTTCCATCGCCTGGGTAAGACGTGTGCTGCGCGATGCGAACGTCCGTTCCTTTGTGTTTCGTTTTGAAATCGCTCTCTCCGTACCAGTTGAGGATCAGTCCTGTTTCGTCTTTCATCAGGGCCCATTCGCTGATCAGGCCGAAGCCGCGGGCCGTGTTGACGCTGCAGCAGTTGAGTTCTTCGCTGCCGGGGCGGTTCTGAAAGCCGATGTCAACGGTGTTGGGTTTTCGAATTCCTTCGGTTCCGGTGTGATAGGTGCTCCACTTGCCGGAAATATCCTGGGCACCTCGCAGGGCATTCAAGTGCATGACTTCCATCACGTCCGCGACGACTGAATTGCCGGTCAGTTTGAGCATGTCGACGGACATTGCGTTATAGGCGACCGCGCAGCAGGTTTCGATATTGCCGCGGCCGTAAGTGTCGCCGATGGCCACTTCGTCGGTGGTGAAACCGAGCGTGTTATGGCAGTTGGATTCGAGAATGCTCCACCAGAGGGTTTCATACGATTTCCTGTAGTCTTCGTCGCCCGTCACCCAGTAAAGATGTGGCATCGCAGACAGGATGTGTACCCTTTCCCATCGGCGGGAATCGAAGCCGGTTGCACGATGGAACGGTTTTCCAGCCACGCCAAGTTTCAAATAGTTGCCGTAACTGAGAAGGGCCTCGTCGATCATTTGCCGGCTCATGGCAAGGTATCGCGCTTCGCCGACGATCTGGTGCAGTTTCATCAGGCTGTGCGCCAGGGTCAGGTTGTATTCCTGGCTGCCTCGGGTCCAGCCGACGTGCGCCAGATCGAGCAGGACATTGGGCTTGTCGTAGAATGTCTCACAAACAAGCGTGCCGATCTTTTCGACAGCCGCCAGGGCCTCCTCATCGCCGGTCAGTTCGTACCATTTGGTCAAACCGATCATCAAATGGTAGTGATTCCATGTGTCCCACGTGTAGCGTTCGCTGCCGGTACCCGGCTTGGTATTCTTCAACTGATGTTCTTTCGTCCACGGTCCGAGGTAGCCGTTGTTCTCCTGCAATCCAACCAGTGTTTTGACGAATCGCTCCAGGTACGCCTTCAACTGCCGGTCATCTGTCAGGCGAAGGACTTCGACTGCACCCGTCAGGTACTTTCCCGCGAATTCGCCCGACCAAGGCAATAGCCTGCCATTGTTTGGCTTGTTGCGCGATTCGAACATCGCCAGGATCGCCGGGTTGCGATCCGCAATTCCGAACTGCCAGTGATTGACGATCCCGCTGAGATAAAGTTGCATTCGAGGATCGAACTGGTACTTCGTTCCGTAAGCAGCGGTGAACACAGGTGAATGCTTCGTCTTGTGTTGCCCGCCCTCGACTGGTGCCGCGCAGACGTTCGCCGCGATCATAGGGAGACCGATCAACACAAAGAGCAGGCTTCTACGTAACGCAATCATTCAGTTCATTCCGTTGCTGGATTTCATTATTTTTGAACGCTATCAACAAGACGGAGCAAAGTGGCGCCGCTCACAAGTTCGCCAGCAGAATTATAATACGGCGTGAGGAGCATGCCACGGGGGTGGGAGTGCAGAAGGGTAACAACTCACCTCCTGCGGCTACTGCTGGTGGTGGGAATGTGGGCCGCACCGGGGTTGTTTTGACTGCCTCCAATCCGAGTCGCCCAGGTTGCAGGGTAGTCGTGATGCAACAGGCGATAGAGAAAGAACCCAGCCGAACCCCCGCAATGATTCAGAAGTTCCCGACCCGGCGGCACGCCGGGTGTGACGTGCGCACAACGGTTAGGGCGTTCTGAACCTGATCGAATAGAGATCGGCGTCCTTGAGTTGGAAGTGCAGACGCACGGGTTTTCCAGCCAGCTTGGCCAGGTCCGGCTGACCTGTCCATCCAACCACGTGCTCGATTTCGTCTCCGTAGATTTCCGGGCAGTTCTCCAGCGCAAACCCGGGGATCGACCTGCCGTTCGCCCCGGCCAGTGCCACCCGAACGCTTCCCGCCGCCGAGGTGGCATAGTTAATCACCAGTTCCCGACCCTTGAAGACAAACGGTTTGGTGACCAGCTGTCCGCCGGCGTAGGACGCATTGACCGAGACGAATCCATCTGTCCGCAACACGTATCGGCGGACGTGCACTGTCGGGTCACCCCAGTGCCGGGCCACGTAAAGGGAAAGTTCATGACTGGAGAGTTGAAGCATGCCGGGAAGGACGGTGTTGCATCGCGTCAGCCAGCTCAGACGGTCTCCCCCGGGACGGATATACGACTCCATGAACCGGCGGTCAAAGTGCAGCCCGTCACGGCTGGAAAGGAAGACCGTGTCGGAGATCCCGTCGAGTTCAGGCTCGGGCCACTTCCTGCGCGAGGGCCAGAACCGCCTGGGGAAACCGAGCAGAATGTGAGGCGACCTGAAGTAGGGACCGATCGCATTGGTGTAAAGGTGCTCCGGTGACGTGTCCCCGAAATCCAACCTTTTCAACGGTGTCCAGTTAATGAAATCGGCTGACGTCCGCACCGCAATACTGCGGACCTTGCTATCGACCGGCCGATACCAGATGCGGTGGTACACCACGTAACGCCGCTCGACAGGGTCCCATCGGGTGCAGAACTGACTATCGTAAGCCGCGACCGCGCCATGGTGTTCGTCGATGACTGGTTTTTTCTGGATCAGGTGCCAGCGGATTCCGTCAGGCGAACCGTAGGCGTAGACCGGTTTCCGGTAGCCGTCGCTCGAAAGTGCCTTGTAGCGCTCGGTCGGCCGGCAACCCGGGTTCGTGTCCTTGAACACGCCCAGCGCATGTGGACTGCCGACACCATCCCACACGATGTTGTTTTTCTTCGAGCCCCGGAACTCGATCAGGTTCAAGTCAGGTTTTTCCCAGTGGATACCGTCGGTACTCTGGGCATAGCAGACGAATTCCGGCTCTCCGAACTCCGCCAGCCCGGCACGGTAGTATAGCCGGTAGCGATTGCCGTCCTGGAATACCGTGCCGTATCCGGAAGCCGACCAGCGTGTTTCCCAGGGCCGGTCAAATTGCAGCACCACTTCCGCCGGTCGTGGTGCGTGCAGCTTCAGCTTCAGAGAGTCACTCATGCTGTCGATGAGCCAGTCGTCCACGAACAGTTCCAGGCGGGAGCCAATCTGCAGAGTTTCACCACCCGGCATTGGATGGGCCAGCAGCGCCAGCAGGGTCATGACGTTGACCATCATGGCCAACGAAAAAACCTCAAGACACCTTGTCTCACGACCTATAGGTTGACGTCGTGTTCTCACGTTGAACTCACTCTCGTTGTTTGCTGAAGTTGACTGCTCTTCGAATGGGATGGCCGACGATTCGGAAGAAAGTCCTACATCCATTCCCAGGCAGGTTTCCTTGCGGTCTGTCTGGTGGGGGAGGTTGACGGCCCGGCAGCCGGGATTTCCGCCGATCGAACAACCAAATCACGCCAGCTGTTCTCCTTTTGAGGGGGCCATGCTTCAATGGAAACTAAATCTCGCATGGACGTCCTCGTCAAAAATCTCAAAACCGTGGTCAGCACCCGGTTCAGCAGTACTCTGGGTGGTTACCACTGGGGGCGCGATGGGCGCCATGAAGTAGCGTCGCAGCAACAAACACCAGGGTTAACCTGCGCGAGCTATCTCCAGCAAAAAAGACACTTGAATTATCAGCCAGCCAATCTATCACAGATCCCGGCCAACAAAAACAAAAAAACACCGCCGTTTACCCCCCCCTGGGATCAGGGATTCTCCCTGGTAGACTAGCTGGAGATCAAAATTCCTATTAACGGTTTCTGAAGCATCCCGGGTTGTTTTGATTGGGTTTCTTCGGACTTTTCACTTCTTGAAGACCGGGGGCGGAGATTGCTCAGCACTGACGCGTCTCCTGTCGTTCGTCAACCAAGGGCTGATTGCTCTCCGATTCTTCAAGAGTTGGGTAGAGGGAATGATGACCGTGCATCCGTTGATACTCGTGTGTCCCCCACGTTTGTGGGTGAGTGCTTCCTGAGAGGTGAGGTGCCGCGGCTAACCGCACCGTTTACGTTCGGGTTTGATGGCACGCAGATCGATCAGTCTGCCTGCGGTGATCAGACTGACGATTGGCCTTCTGTGTATTTTCCGCACGCCAAAGAACCTCCCGATAATCAACAAATAGAATGTCAGCGACTTTGCGCGGGTCGGTGGTGATGACCGGAGAACAACGGACGATTGGCGTCGTATTGGGCGGCCACCTGGGGGACTCAGTTGTGTATTCGGCGGTGCTGGAGCCGCTTCGCGAGCGGTTTGCCGACGAAGAGATCGTTTTGATCGCCCGGCCGACCACGCTCGAGCTCTTCGCAGCCAGTCCCTATATCGACCGTGCGGTATCGGCCGACGAGCTGGTGCTGGGGCCGTGGTTCCGGCTCCCGATTCCCGGACGCGAAACCTTCGCGCGGATGACTCGGCGATTGTGGGCGCCGGTTTTCGAGGTGGACACCCTCCTCTTTCCCTTCCTCTCTGTCACACGACTCCACACCGGACTGCTGCAGGTCGTGAAGCATCGCGAGGCGATCGGTTGCGTGGGTGGCGCCTACTTAGGGGTGTCTCCGGAAGCGTGGGACCACCGGCTGACGCGGCCGTACCGCGTGGCCACCGACCACATCCGGGAGCATATCTTCGATCACCTGGCTGGCTTACTCGATTGGATGGGCTGTTCGGTCGACATTCGGGGCGCCGCGCTGAACCCCGCCGACTGGGTGCCAACGGCCGAAGTGCCGGACGCCCGGCCCTTTGGTGGAGCCCGCTACGGGATGATCTTTCCCGGGTGCAGTTTTCGGGGCGACATCAAGATCTGGCCCCTCGAGCGTTATGGCCAGATGGTGGCGATCCTCGGGAAAGACGCCCCCGAGAACTGGATGATCTGCGGCAAGCCCGACGAGCTTGCGCGATGTCGTCGGGTCGCGGAAACCATCATGAAGACAGGGCGGGCAAAGGAAATACTTGTCTGCTGTGACTCGTCGGTTCGCGAAGTTGCCGCGGCTATGACGCAGGCCACATTTGTCGTTGGGGCCGACAACGGTGGTCTGCACCTGGCGGTGGCGATGGGGATTCCGACCGTCACGATCCTGAGCGGTACGCTGGGTCATCTCTACTTTCCGTGGGGAGACTCCCGGATTAACCGCGTGGCGGAGGAGCCGATGGACTGCTGGTACTGTCGTTACAAATGTGTCCATCCGCGCCCGCTCTGCATCGAATCCATTTCGTCGGACACGGTTGCCGAAATCTGCCGGTTCGTGCTTGCCGCCTCTCTCACCCGCGACCGGCCGACCCCTGGGGCCTGAGGCCTGGGCCAACCAAAACCCACTCAGACTCAACAAAAATCCAGTTGCAGCGAACGTCGGTGAGTTTCGTGATGGTATCCGTCTTCGGGTAACGCCTGTTTCGCCAACGAGATCAGTCGTCGTCGGCATCCAGGACTTGTTGCGCTGGCAAGGGGTCGGCGCCCGTCAGCGATTCCCCTATTACGCCCGCTGCAGTGGTGGCTGTGCTCGCCCGTCTGGCCACGAACCGCCGGATTTCTTTGGCCACCTCCGTGGCAGTGCCTTTCGGCAGCAAGCGAAAATGGCGTTCTTTCACACCGCACGCCAATCCGAACTGTCATCTGGCACGAATCGTGACAGACACCCGCTCGATGCTCTACTTACGACCCGTGGGCAGCAGGAAGATGTTCGTCGGATGGCCCGAGTGTGACCGGCTACATGGCGTGCAAGACATGGTTGCCGAGGATCCCGACGATTACAATCAGAATGCCTATTTCGAGTCGCTCGTGGATATGCTCCGCAGCCAACGCAGATGGTGTTTTTCACCCAACCGCTTGAGGTAACCCCATGCATACCAAGGAATCGGAATCTAATGTGTTTTCATGCGTTGTTATTCTGCTTGTTTTGCTAATACCCGATTCCATAAGCGCTCATACTCCTTACCAAACTGATCAGCCAAACGGACCATTGGCCACCGTCGAACCGCTCGAAGGTAGCACGCATGAGCTGGTCACGGGAGTGCGACTGTTTCGAGATCGGGACTACATCGCGAGAGACGTGCCCGGGGAAATAGCTGGTGTACCGTTCATCCGATCCCCGCTCACGGCGACACGCCTGATCTGCCGCAAGCCAGGTAGGGTGATGGCAGTGACATCCGTCGCCGACGACCCCCACAGCCGTGCCTCCGAACTGGAAAGGATGGGATTTAAGCGGACTTCAATGCCGGAATTCAGACTGATTGGGCGTCCGGATGCCGCGATGGCCGAGGCGACCCTCAAGCAGCGCATCCCCGTCTCCCCTGAAGATTGGGAGACAACCTGCGTTCTCTGGCAGAAACATTTAATACTGGATGAGCGTATTGAGCTTCCGTCAGAAGTGTCTTTCGTCACAAAGCCCAGAGCTCCCTGGTGTGTATTCCTGGCTCACTTGGACAAACCGAAAAGCAAGCAGGGCCAACGTAGCTCATTTTCACCCACGCTCGCAATGGATTACACCGTTGCGGCGCAAGTTCCGGACCCCCGGCGGTACTTCGTTCATGATCCCGGGATGTGCGTACTGCCCACTGGCACCCTGATTGTGGCGTCACCGATCTGGGGTCGCGGAAGACGCAGTGGCCTGACAAGTGAACCGCGCTTAAGCGGCCCGCAATACCTCCACATGAGCCGCAGTCGGGATGGGGGGAAAAGCTGGGAGCGGCTCGCCGATCTGCCCTACGCCGAAGGGACACCCTTTTACATCAAAGACGAACTCTACATGTTCACGCAGCCTCGGCAGCACAAGAACGTCTACTTCATGCGCAGCCGAGACGAAGGCACCACGTGGGAAGGCCCGGTGAAGGTGCTGGAAGGTAACTTCTGGAACTGCCAGACATCCATGGTGCAGCGGGGTGACACGTTGTATTGGGTATTGGACGAAATTCATCAAGCGCTGCTGGTGATTGCGGCAGACCTTACCAAGGATCTCCTGGACCCAGCCGCCTGGCGTCGCAGTCCCATTATCAAATCGCCCGGGTTGCCACAGGCGTTACGGCGGAGGATGACCGCCGTTCCGCCGGATCAGAGCGAGTGGCTGTTGGAGGCCAACGTGATGCTAGTCGGCGACGAACTCATGGCCGTTTGCCGCGTCAATCCCGCGGGTGATGTCGGCAATGTGGCCGCCATCTGGAGCATTGAGGACAAAGACGGGAATCTGTCGCTGACCTTCGAGAACTACCACCCGTGGCCCGGAGCCTATACCAAGTTCTGCATTGTCCATGACGAGACATCGCGATTGTTTTGGATGACGAGCAACCTTTCGATGGGGTATGACCCGAAGCGTTTCGGCGTCGGTGACGCCCCGGCATCACGGCGTGCGCTAATGCTCTCCTGTTCGTCCGACGGCCTGGCTTGGCTTCCGGTGGGATGTGTCGCCATGGCCCCCACGTCGACCCAATCCTTTATGTACCCGTCCATGCATATTGATGGTGACGATCTGGTCATCATCTCCCGCACCGGGAGGCACGCGGACAGCTATCACGACGCCGACATGAGCACCTTCCATCGCGTCATTGATTTCCGGAGCTTGTCCTGGCATTGAAAACCTCTATCCATTCGAAGTTCACAATTCCTGACGGTGTCAGGTCAGTGATCAGTTACCAGCTAATATTCGTATCCGCCTTGATGAGCGTTGTCTTAACCGCGTCATTCGGCACTGCGCCCGGGTGTTTGAGTATTATTATTGTCACGTCGGCACTGCCTGAGAATTGGGCCACTCACGGGCGAGGTTCCAAGTGCGGAAATAAGCGGCCGTCCTTCTGGCTTTGCACCTTGGCTACCACGACGGATTGGTGACAACCTGCCAGGTGCACACATTATCAACATGGTGAGCAGTGCAAGGAGTGCGGCGGAGGGTTCTGGAACTGCTGCGGGGCCATAACCAAGCGGCTTGAAATTGGTCGCCAGCGCGCTGTAGTCACTCAGGTCGATATTGCCATCCTCCCACAGTTAGGGACCGTCGTCGCGGTGTAAGTCACACTGCGAAACAAGCCGCCGGCTACATGGTCACGAAAGGAACCGCTTCCGTCGGGGCCAAAGTCGGCGGATAACGCGGCGCCATCGTAAGTCACGTTAGTGAAATGGTTGGCACGGTTGCCGGCCAACACGAGAACAAAGTCATCGGATTGGCCGCGTACTACGGGGCTGACATAGCCGTCGAATGGTTGCAGATTCAGGCTGCCGGCAATTTGTACGGTGCCGGCAATCAGCTGGTCGTGCTCGGTGCCGGGCGACGTACCCTCGATTTCGATGGTTAACGCGACCGGGCTACCGCTGCCGTGTACCTCGATCTTGACCAATTCAGAAGCAGCCATCGTATCACCGCTGCAATAACCGAGGGTATTGGCCGGGAATGTTGCCGTATGGATCGCGAACGCAACATCGGGCTTGGGATTCTCCACCGACCCTTCAGAGACCCCTCCACGGAAGTTGGTCCGGCATAGGAAATCCCCACGACGCGGCCAACGCGTTCGCTGCATCTTCAACATTGGTGATTTCGCCCCACGGCCCGTTCCATAAGTAAGCATGTGCAAATTCATGCGCAATGACGTAGTAGGCGAATGCTGCGTGACATTCTGATAGTCGTGGTTTCAAAACCACACTGCGGCTACCATCGCCGATTCCTTCCGGGGCAGCCATGAATACTGTTGAACCTTCGCCCGGAACGTAATTATCTAACGAGATGTCAAATCGAGGGTCACTCAGGAAGTCTTGCTGCACTTCCGACGGCAAAGCACTGAGCACATGCAAGACGCGTCGTCGCAACGGTTCGTGCTGCTCAAAAGCTTGAAGATAGGATGAGAACATGACAATAGGTTACTTTTTACCTTTGCGCAGCAGCAAACTACCGGAGAAGGGCTCCATCGTGCTGCAAACCGTGATTTCCACAACTGCCCACGGATTCGTA
>Ga0310120_10000348_pt1 | contig 37053 bp, 22 predicted proteins | sample CB27_AW_983_MG_FD_203506 | JGI IMG/M metagenome (GOLD analysis project Ga0310120, IMG submission 203506) | Marine microbial communities from Western Arctic Ocean, Canada - CB27_AW_983 | ecosystem: Environmental > Aquatic > Marine > Oceanic | place: Canada: Western Arctic Ocean | collected...
GGACTCTTTACTTCACCCCATCTGGATCGCATTGAAGAACGTTTTGTGGTGGCGGGGCGGGCTTGTAGTGAAAACGAATTTGTTGATTTGGTGGCACAGGTTGAGCGGGTCGTTTCTGAAATGGACTCCGAGGTAGCCGCTTCAAGTGCCGCAGAAACGGGCCCCACCTACTTCGAAATCACCACGGCCATCGCACTGCTCTACTTCTGCCAGAGCGAAGTTGACTTGGCCGTGATGGAAGTCGGATTGGGTGGACGGTTGGATTCCACCAACGTTTGCCTGCCCCTCGTGACTGCTATCACCAGCATCAGCCTCGACCATACCACCCAACTGGGAAACACGGTGGGTGAAATTGCAACGGAAAAATCCGGAATCATCAAACCGAATGTGCCCGTCGTCAGCGGAGTCCGTGAAAACGTGGCCAGCAACGTCATCGAAAAAACAGCTCGCCACTGGGGTGCCCCCCTTTTCATGTTGGGGCACGATTTTGATTTTGAATACGCTTTGGACTGGACTTCCGGGGAGATGCGACGCCCGCTGTCCCGCATCACTTATCGCGAGTCGGACACACGGTTCGGGATGGAAGACATCCAAGTTGGACTTCCGGGAAAACATCAAGCCTCCAACGCGTCCGTGGCAATCGCCGTCTTGGGACAACTGCGGAAAATTGGGTGGAAAATTAATGAGGGGGCCATTCGGGATGGACTGGCAAACGTTTCCTGGCCTGCGCGCGTCGAAGTGTTCGACAACCAACCGATGGTTGTTGTCGATGGCGCGCACAACGTTGCATCCATTGAGGCTTTGATTGACGTGCTCCGCGACTTGGCGCCTCATCAGCCCCGTCGATTGATTTTTGCCACCAGCAGCGACAAAGACGTCGATGGAATGCTACAGCGACTGCTGCCGGAATTTAAATCCATCGTGTTCACTCGGTTCTTAAATAATCCTCGCAGCATTTCTCCAGATAGGTTGGCGCAACAAGCACGGAACCATCTGGAGAACGGTGCTTGCAAATCGCTGAATGTGGAAATCGCTATACGTCCTGACCCTCGTTCCACATGGCAGTTGACGACGGACAAATCGGCTGCCAACGATTTAATCTGCATCACCGGTTCCTTCTTTATTGCTGCCGAACTTCGTCAGTTGGCGCGAGAATTTGTGACACAGTGCCAAGGCGCGGTGTAGTTGTTGTGACGGCAGAAATTTAGCGCCGATCAATCAAATTGCCGTCCTGCAAAATAAAATCTATAACGCACATCAGCGGCTAAAGATCACTCTTCTTTCCTGGAATCTCCGCGAGTCCGGCTGCCACGATCGCCTCGTCATCGATCGAAAGGTGGGTGGGGACGGTTCCCTGCCGGAACAACTTTGCCGGAGGCTCGCAAATACTGGGCAGAGTAACCAGCTGCGGTACTCGCCTCGGATGGATTTTCCAGTCGCTCTAGTAGCCCGAACAATTGGAGAATGTAAGGATCGCCCCAGGGAAGCAGCCGCGTGGCTTCCCCGCCGAAGTAACGATTTCGAATTGGTTGCATGTCAGAATCCTCCTTTTGGATCGGAACATGACAGTGCAAGTTGAGTACCAATTCATAAAACAATCTACTCCGCTTACAAGCTGGCTCGTTCTATCCCGTTTGATCCCAAGAGATAGAAACTTCCGATCCCCTGTCTGTTGATGCCTTGGGTCCCAACCCTTCCGTTCCAGACCGGGGAAGAATTTTCAATGCCTTTCCAGAAGTGTGTAAAAAGTGGCACCTCACCCAGGTTGGTGGGATTGCGTAAAGATTGTCGGTCCGGGTCGATAGTCAGGTCGAACCGAACGTGTTTCAAGCTGCTTCCGCTGACGAACTTGCGGATTCCGCTCGATTTTGGAAGTGTTGGATTGCCCGGCGCAACTGGGGATCTTCAAAGTTTTCACCAGCCGCTTCCGTTTCGCCGGCTGTGACAACCTCTGGAACCGCACCGGCGTCTTCTGGTGTCGACTCATCCAAATCGTTCGATTCCCGTATTTGCAAGGCAGATGTTCCCCAATCGGCCTGATTGCGTGCAGCCACCACTTTTCCATATTCTTCGCGGGTCAGCTTCACTTCGTAACCCTCATCGGGGATCACTCCCCAATCGTCCTCTTCCGTGGCGTCTTTCGATCGATGGATGTTGCGATCGCTGGGTCTCCAAAAGGTGGCAGTCGTCAACTTGATCACGCTTTTTCCCATCTCTAGCGGAATGATATTTTGCACCGTGCCTTTGCCCCAGGTGCGTTCACCTACCAGCACGGCACGATGATGGTCCTGCAGGCAGGCCGAAACGATTTCGCTCGCACTGGCACTGAAGCCGTTGATCAGTACTGCCATCGGCAGATCCTCGTCAACTTCAATATTCTCGGTTGCCATTTCGACACTTTGGACAGCCCCTCCGCGTCCTCGGGTGCTCACAATGGCACCGTTCCCGATGAACATGTCGCTGACCTCAATTGCCGCAGTAAGCAACCCTCCAGCATTGGATCTTAAATCCAGGATCAGTCCCTTCATCTGTTGATTTGCCAGGCTTTTCAAGGCCGAACGCAACTCGTCAACCGTGTGCTCTCCAAAAGTGGTAAGACGGATGTAGCCAATGGATGGATGATCTTTCAAAAAATATTGCCAATTCCCATCGGGGTTCAACGTGTCGCCCAAAACAGATGGCACTTTAATGATCGCTCGTGTGATCGCGATCTCATGGGTTTCTTTATCTCCATCGCGCTCGAGAGTGATCCGTACTTCCGTTCCAGGAAAACCTCGCAACCGTTCGATGGCCGCGTGCAAGTCCATCCCTTCCAGGCTCTCGCCATCCACTTCAAGAATCGTGTCACCGGCCATGACTCCCGCACGATGAGCCGGAGTACCAACCACGGGACTCAACACCGTCAAATGTCCGGATTCCACGTTCGGACTGATGATGATTCCGATTCCGCCGAATTCCTGATCCAGATCTTCTTTGAATTTAGAGAACTCTTGGGGACCAATGTACGAAGAGTAGGGATCCAGCTTGCCGAGCAAGCCGTTCAGGGCATGTGCAAACAATTCGCGATGCTCAACTTTTTCGACGTAACGAGATTCAATGTGGTCAATCGCCTCCGCAAAAAGTCCGGCGTAGCGGTCACGCCGAGCCTTCTCGTAGCAAAAGTACGAAATTACGGCCGTCAAAATGATGATGATGATATTGCGTGGCGGCATCAAAGCACTCCTCATAATTGAACGACTGCCATTCTACTTCGTGCCAAGGTCCCCGAGTAGATCAGCCACCTCCAGTCGTAAGTCGCGACGGGCAGGACATGTGTTTTAAGTTGCGCCTCTCGCCCGGGACAGCGGGTTCCCCCATGGAATAAATGGCCCTCCCGCATGTCACCAGCGCCAGCAAACCCCAAGACAAACAGGCCTTCCGGTTTCCCGTGAACGTCGAGGAAAATAGGGGCGACTTTCCAGCAGGCAGCCCGAATTGATCCATTCGAGCGTTCTCCCGCTGACAAAAAACGGAATCGGTGTTTCCAGCCACGCTGCCGTCAGCTTATTTCCAGGTGCTTTCTGTCTTAAGGCATGCTAGATTTGAATGGTCGATAGGACCCGATCAACCGGTCCTCTCCATTTCACGATCGCAGGTCCGACGTACTAGAAAGCAGCCATGTTTCCAGCCCGTCCCCTTTTCATCTATGCTTGCTCCCTCCTGTGCTTGGGCTTGGCAGGACGTGTCGAGATGTGTGCCTCAACTCCCACAACTCTTCCTGTGGAAGGCATTCGCACCAACAAGCCAAAGCTGCATGCTCTCACAGATTGCCGAATTGTCGTGGCACCGGGCCAGGTGATCGAGAACGGGACGCTGCTCATTCGTCAGGGGATTATCGAGCACGTGGGCACTGACGTAGAAGTACCCCGCGAAGCAAAACAGTGGACACTGACGGGAAAGACAATCTACGCGGGTTTCATTGATGCATATTCCGAGGTCGGGCTGAAGGACCCCGATGACACGGCAGGGTCGCCTTATTGGAATAAAATGATCCAGCCACAATGCGCGGCGGCTGAGTTGTTTGCTCCTGACAGGATGCTTAACAAGAAACTACGTAGTCAGGGTATTGCTGCCAGACTGGTCGTCCCGAAGTTCGGCATCATCAAGGGTCGAAGTGCTCTGGTTAGCACAGGAGATGGACCGAGTTCTGAAACCTTGCTCGCATCGCCCGTTGCCTTGCACATCCGATTGACGACCGACCGCAACTGGGAAGACAGAACCTACCCCAATTCTCCCATGGGTGCTGTCGCCCTGGCAAGGCAGGCCATGTACGACGCCGACTGGTATCAGAAAGCTTGGCAAACCTATCGGGCGAATCCTGCCCTGGAGCAGCCAGAGTGGAACGACTCGCTGCACGTGCTGCAAGACTATTTTAAGTCGGATCGACTGATTGTCATCGATGCTGACAACGAACAATTTTTATTGAGGGCCGATCGCTTTGCCCGCGAATTCGGTTTAAAGATCGCCCTACGAGGTTCGGGGCATGAGTATCGCCGCCTGGAAGCCGTACGACAGACGGGCCGGACCATCGTTGTTCCGGTGCATTTTCCCAAAGCACCCCAAGTAACAACTCTCGGGCAGGCTCACAATGTGACACTTGAAGAACTGATGCATTGGGATTTCGCGCCAGAAAATCCAGGCCGTCTGGATCAAGCTGGTGTGCGGATCGCCATTACCAGTCACGGCTTGGAAGATGTGAATGATTTTCTAGCGTCAGTTCGCACTGCAGTCCAACGTGGGTTGGGCAAAGAGGCGGCACTTCGAGCACTCACAACCAGACCTGCTGAACTGTTGGGCGCCGCCGAGCAGGTCGGAACCCTGGACGCCGGAAAGATCGCCAACATTGTGGTTGCCGATGGCGATCTTTTTGAAAAAGACACCCGGCTGTCGGTCATCTGGGTACAGGGTACGCGCTATGACGTGGCAAAATTGCCAGAGGTGGATCTGCGTGGCAGTTGGCGAATCCGTTTTCATCCCTTCAATACTCCCACCCCCTGTCACTCGTTCCAGTTAACTGGCAAGCCGGACAAACTGGAAGGACACTTGTCGGTCGAACTGCCAGGGGGAGACCAGCAGCAGTCGAAACTTGAGCACGTGACGTTCGAGGATTCGCGGCTGACCACCCGTCTGGCGGGTGAATCGCTAGGAGTGGAGGGAGTCTTACGGATGACTGCGTTGGTTCAGGCTCACCAAAGGGATGCAACATCAGCTGCGGGCAGCGGGGATATCTCGTGGACAGGTGAGTTTGTCTATCCGGATGGAAGACATCTTGGCTTCACCTGTTCTCCCGCTCTAACGGAAGATGGACAACGCCAGTTTGCCGACACAGAGCATTCCGAAACGGAGGACCAACCTCCATTTGACCGGACTGCATCTTTTCCTGTGAATTATCCTTTGGGGGCCTTTGGGAGGAACGGACAGCCCGCTCAGCCAGAGCGAATCCTTTTCCAGGGTGCCACGATTTGGAGCTGTGGACCCGAAGGCGTTTTGCAAAATGCTTCGTTGCTAGTAGGCCAGGGAAAGGTTTTGGCCGTGGGGACGGATCTGGATGTACCACCGGATGTCATGACGGTCGACGCTCGAGGTAAGCACATTACCCCGGGTATCATCGACTGTCATTCACACATGGCGAGCGACGGAGGTATCAACGAAAGCGGCCAGGCAATCACTGCAGAGGTCCGCATTGGAGACTTTGTTGACTCGCGGGATATAGCGATCTACCATCAACTGGCCGGTGGTGTCACCTGCGCAAACATTCTGCACGGTTCCGCCAATCCGATCGGGGGCCAAAACCAAGTGATCAAATTGCGTTGGGGTTCGGCAGGTGAAGGATTGAAGTTTTCCCTCGCCCCCCAAGGGATCAAATTCGCTTTGGGAGAAAATGTGAAGCAGAGCAATTGGGGTAAAAAGTTCACCACGCGCTACCCTCAAACGCGCATGGGAGTTGAACAGATCATTCGCGATGCATTTCACTCAGCTCAGCAATATCGCTTGCGGTGGCGACAGTGGGAAGACACACGACGTGGGCTGCCACCTCGAAAAGACTTGGAATTGGATGCGATCGCCGAGATCCTCGAAGGCAAGCGATGGATTCACTGTCATGCCTATCGGCAAGACGAAATGCTGGCTTTGCTGCGCACTCTTGAAGAGTACGAAGTGACCATTGGTACCCTGCAACATGTGCTCGAGGGGTACAAGATTGCCGATGCGATGGCCCGGCACGGTGCAATGGGATCGGCGTTTTCGGACTGGTGGGGTTACAAGTTCGAGGTTTACGATGCGATTCCCTACAACGGCGCTTTGATGTACCAAGCCGGCGTGTGCGTTTCTTTCAACTCTGACAGTCGAGAACTCGGGCGACACCTAAATCAAGAAGCAGCCAAGGCAGTTAAGTATGGTGGCGTGCCCCAGGTCGAGGCCCTGAAGTTCGTCACGCTCAATCCGGCCCGACAACTTCGTATCGACAACTTCGTGGGATCGCTGGAAACAGGCAAACAAGCGGACTTTGTCATTTGGAGCGGCCCACCGTTGTCGAATTTTTCACTTTGTGAACAGACCTGGATTGAGGGGCGGAAATACTTTGACCGGCAAGTCGATCTAAAATTACGCACCAAGTTTCAAGCCATGCACAATACACTGGTCCAGAAAATTCTCCGCTCCAAAGCTCCCATGATCAACGCGCAGCAGAAAGACAAGGAACAACCCACGCGTCATCCGCGGGGAGATTGCCTCTGCCATTGGCATTGGCGATAGAATCCCGAAACAGAAAAGGTCCGCAGATCGACGTCCATCCCGCTGCACTTTTTCCCGAGAGGGTTCATGCGAAAAATATGGTCACCTCGAACGAACATTTAACAATGAACACATCCCCTTACCGGACCATCGCCGTTCTGTTGTTACTCGCTTGCAACCTGATGAAAGCATCGGACGAGATCCCCGGTACCGATCCGTTGCATCCGATCGTGTTGACCGGTGGCACCATCCATCCGATCTCTGGTGAGCCCGTGGAAGGCGGGCAGTTACTGTTTGATCAAGGGCGTATCGTCGCGCTGGGAAAACAGGTCGCTCTGCCTGCCGACACCCAAAGCCTGGATATAACGGGAAAACACATTTATCCAGGCTTGTTCGACGCGCATTCCAGTTTGGGGCTTGTCGAGATCAACATGGTACGTGCCACGCGAGACCTCGCAGAATCGGGGTCCCTGAACTCCAATGTTCGGGTCGAAGTCGCGGTTAATCCAGACAGTGAGATGATTCCGGTATCTCGCTCTGGAGGCGTGCTGCTGACGTTAACCGTCCCACGCGGTGACTTGGTCGCCGGAAGATCAGCCGTGTTGCAATTGGACGGCTGGACGTGGGAAGACATGACGCTGCAATCGCTGGTTGGCATGCATGTCAAGTGGCCCCCCATCACTCCTCTTTCGCACTGGTCGATCAATAAATCCTTCCAGGAGCAGATGGACCAGCGTGACGAGCGTTTGCGCCAACTTCAGCATTTTATCGATGATGCCCGCAACTACGCCCGCGCCCGCTCCGTGTCACTCCCGGCGGCCCGGGACCTAGGCTATGACGCTCGGCTCGAAGCAATGCTGCCGGTGATCGAGCGACAGATGCCCGTCATTGTGCTGGCGAATGAGCTGCAACAAATTGAGTCAGCAATTGCCTTTTCTTTACGGGAAAACCTCAAATTGGTGCTGGTAGGTGGCTACGATGCGGCACGTTGCGCAGAACTCCTTCGACAACACCGGATCCCCGTGATTATCAATGGTACCTTGCGACTGCCTCGACGCCGATCGGATCCCTATGATGATCCGTTTACATTACCCGAGCGACTCCGTCAGGCTGGAATCAAATTTTGTATTGCAAATCACAGCCGATTTGGCGCCTCCAACGTGCGAAACCTGCCCTACCACGCCGCCATGGCGGCTGCACACGGCTTGCCGCGCGAAGAAGCGTTGCGAGCGATCACGCTCTATCCCGCACAGATTCTGGGAGTCGCCGATCGGGTTGGCTCTCTGGAACCTGGCAAACACGCCACCCTGATCATCACGGATGGAAACCCCCTGGAAACGACGACGCACGTCCTAGCGGCGTTCATTCAGGGCCGACGCGTCGACCTCAACGACCGTCACAAACGTCTCTGGAGCAAGTATCAGCAGAAGTATCGCCAGCATGGCGCGGCGACCCGGAATGTGCCGGGTTTAAGAGATCCCTTGAAATAACAAGGGTGACTCAAAACGAGCGGATGGCGGGGGCCGAGCATTGGTGTAGAAATGCACCGTTTTACTGGCAGCAAAGTCGGAAAAAATAGGGTACCATGATCCCATTCGCCGATCCCATCGCCATTCGATCGGGATTTTTCAAATTGAAATCCGGCCGTCATCAGTAATTCCGTTGGGGAGTTTGCTCACATGATCAATAAAACGCTAATTAGTTTTTTCATTTCAGCCTCCGTCGTTCTCACAAACACCTTTGCGGAGGACAATTCTGCCTTTCGGTTTCTGGCCACTGGTGATGTGCCTTATAGTCCGGCGCAGAACATCTCCTATGGCCAATTGCTGCAACAATCCGAACAGGAAGATTTCGCTTTTCTGATGCACGTAGGAGACATCAAGGCGCAATTCTCTCCTTGTACTGATGATCGATTCCGCCAGATCTCCGATCTGTTTGAAAAGTATCCGAAACCTGTCGTCTATACTCCGGGAGACAACGAATGGACGGATTGCCACGGAGTCGGTGCTGATCCCATTGAACGTCTCGCGAAGATACGAGAACTATTTTTTCAGCACAAAGGTGTACTCCGCCTCGATGAGTTGAACGCCGTGCACCAAAGTGATCATCCAGAAACTGCGGAATACATCGAAAACTATCGTTTCAGCAAAGCGGGCGTGCTGTTTATCGTCGCCCATGTCTGTGGCAGTGGCAACAACCGGAGGATTGATGATCCACCGTCCATGCGGGAATACGAGGCCCGCAATCAGGCAAATCTGGCGTTTCTCAAGGAGAGTTTCGCCGGCGCTTTACAAAACCGAGTGCCGGGTGTGGCGCTGGTCATTCACGCAAACCCAGACTTTGAAAACGGAAAAGGTGAGGGCTTTCGCGACATCCTGGCAGCCCTGCGAGATTTTCTTGCCGAATACCAGCAGCCCGTGGTTTGCATCCACGGAGATTCGCACTACTTTCGCATCGACAAACCGTTTCATGATGAAGCCGGGACCCGGTATCTGCACTTCACGCGCATGGAAGTGTTCGGAGCACCCACGGTCGCCGGCGTCATTGTGAACGTGGACCCGGCCGACCCGCAAGTCTTCAGCTACAGGCCCTACTACATGAACAACGACTAGGTGCTGAACAAGTGCTGAGGTAACCTGCCAGCCGTTACCGTTTCGAGAACTGCGTGCCCCGCCGGGCACCGTGTAGACCGCACTTCTTTCGCTCTTTCATGCGCGAATCGCGAGTCATAAACCCGCTTTCACGCATGACAGTTTCGAGTTCCTCGTCATAGCCCGACAGAGCACGGGCAATGCCCATCTTGCAGGCACCCGACTGTCCGGTCATGCCTCCCCCTTTGACGTTGATCAACACGTCCAGTTCTTCATTCTTCCCAGAACTCTTTAACGGGGCGACCACGGCATTGCGGTCCTGCACGTTGGCAAAATACTCTTCCAACGAACGCTTGTTGATCGTGATTTTGCCACTGCCCGGGCGGATGCGCACCCGTGCAACCGAACTCTTACGCCGACCTGTTCCCAAGATGTCTCCAGTGTACTTGTCCTTCTTGACGTTAATCATGCTGGGCTTCCTGTTTCGCGAGGTACGGGATTCTGAGCTTGGTGCGGATGGTCCGCACTTGCATAAATCTTGAGTTTGGAAAGCATCTGTCGGCCAAGTTTGCTTTTCGGTAACATTCTTCGAACCGCTTCGCGCAGAATACGATCCGGGTGTCGTTCCCGTCGCTTTTCAGCGGTTTCCGTTTTCTGACCCGGATATCCTGTGTACCAGCTGTAGGTTTTCTTTTCCCACTTTTTGCCAGTAAAAGAGATCTTGTCGGCGTTGACCACAACCACAAAATCCCCCGTATCGACGTGAGGCGTATAGGTCGCCCGATGTTTTCCCATCAGAACTACCGCCAATTCGCTTGCCAGGCGGCCAACGATCTTGTTCTCGGCATCAAACAGCCACCAAGACCTTTCTACCTGACCTGGCTTGGCCATATACGTTTTCATCGCCTGATACCCCACGCTCTCCCTTGTTTACGGCCGGACGGCAATCCGCCACTGACTAAGCAAAATTTCCTGAAAAATCACATTTTATCGCTTTCGGGTCTCCGTTTCAAGGTCATCGAACCCCAATATTTTGGAACGTCCGGCCAGCCACGATCCCCGTCATTTCAGCCGCTACGGCCGCCGGTCCTTTGCGCGTGGAGGATCGAACGATTTCAAAAGCAACTCCGGCCAGGGGGCCGAAGTGGGGTTTAAGGGAGTCTCCCAATGTGCCAAAATCCGCGCTTTTGAACCTGGGGAATTCTTACATGAAGGTGGCAGTCGTCAAAGAGACTTTTCCGGGCGAACGTCGAGTGGCGCTGGTCCCCGCTGTCTTAAAACAGCTGAATCGCACGGGGATCGAAGTCGTTGTCGAATCGGGGGCCGGCCAATCTGCCGGATACGAAGACCGTGAATACGAAGAAAATGGAGCCAAAATCGTTGGTAGCCGGCAGGAAGCTTTTCAAGCCGATGCCATTTCCCAAGTCCGCTGCCTGGGCGCAAACCCGGAAGCCGGCCAGGCCGACCTTGACTTGCTTCGAAAGGGTCACATCTTGCTGGGAAGCTGTGACCCGCTGGGCAATCCGCAAGCGATACAGCAACTGGCAGACAGGGGCGTCACCCTGTTGGCATTGGAGATGATTCCTCGAATCACTCGTGCCCAGAGCATGGATGTACTCTCCTCGATGGCTACGATTGCTGGTTACCGGGCTGTCCTGTTGGGAGCGGTCGAGTTACCCAAAATGTTTCCTCTGATGATGACGGCGGCCGGTACTGTTTCTCCGGCGCGAGTTTTTGTTATCGGAGCCGGTGTCGCCGGACTTCAGGCAATTGCTACCTCGCGACGACTGGGAGCGGTTGTCCACGCTTACGATGTTCGTCCAGCCGTACGGGAGCAAGTCGAAAGCCTGGGTGGCAAGTTCGTCGAATTGCAACTGGAGGCGGATGAATCGGAAGACAAGGGGGGCTACGCCAAGGCGATGGGCGAAGAGTTTTATCAGAAACAGCGCGAGTTCATGGCGGAAGTTGCTGCCGAAAGTGATGTGGTGATCACAACCGCTGCCATTCCGGGGAAGCAATCCCCCCTGCTCATTACCGAGTCGGCTGTCCGGGGAATGTCCCGTGGTTCCGTGATTATCGATCTGGCAGCCGAGCGCGGCGGTAATTGCGAGTTATCCGAGCCAGATCAGCGGGTGGAAAAATACGGGGTCACCATTCTGGGTCCGACCAATCTACCGTCCGAGATCCCTTACCATGCCAGTCAGATGTACAGCAAAAATATGGCCACGCTCCTGAGTCATCTGGTCAACGAGGGACAACTTCAATTGGACATGACAGACGAAATTAATCGCAATACGACCGTTGCGCACCAGGGTGATGTGTGCAATAACCGTATTCGTGAGATCTTGGGATTGGATCCTCTTCCTGACCCGGTCGAAGAAAAAGAGAGTGCAGGACACAAAACATGAGACATTTCAATCTACAGAACCGTCGGGCCACGGCAGGCCGATACACACTGGCTTTAACTTTGCTGGGATTTTCTGTACTTTGGGCGGTCCCTGCACTGGCCGACGAAACGTCACCCGCGGTGGCCGGTTCCGGGGCGAATATTGAAATCAAAACGACAACCCAGATTCCACCGACTGCTGTTTCGGCGGAGGAGGCAGAAAACTCTTTTTCACGACAGGAGGCTCTGATTGCGAGTCTGACAGTTTTTGTGCTGGCGATCTTTATCGGATTCGAAATCATTACCAAGGTACCTCCCACACTCCACACGCCATTGATGTCGGGATCCAACGCCATCAGCGGCATCACCGTCGTCGGCGCCCTGCTGGCAGCAGGTGGTACTCTCGGCTTCACTTCCCAGGGAATTCCAGCTTTGCTGGGAGTACTGGCGTTAGTCCTGGCAACGGTCAACGTGGTCGGTGGGTTCATGGTGACTGGCAGGATGCTGGCGATGTTTCAAAGGAAATAAGGCGTAAATTTTGGATGCAGCATCGATATTAAAACTGGCGTATGTGGTCGCAGCGGTCCTGTTCATCTTGGGATTGAAGAACATAACCCATCCGCGCACGGCCGTGCGCGGAAACTTCCTGGGTGCGCTGGCCATGTTGCTGGCCATCGTGGTGACGCTGTATCAGTTGTGGAAGGGTGATGGCAGTTTCTCTTACATCCTGATTGGCCTCGTTGTCGGCAGCTTGGTAGGGATCATACTGGCGGTACGCATTGAAATGACGGCCATGCCTCAGCTGGTCGCGCTGTTCAACGGATTTGGTGGAGGTGCGTCCGTCCTGGTCGCTTGTGCCGAATTGCTGAAGTTCACTAAACAGTCGGCTACCGTTGACGTGTTAATTGCTACGGCCGCAACGGGAATCATCGGTGCCGTCACCTTTTGGGGCAGCCTCGTCGCATTTGGAAAACTGCAGGAATTGAAGCTTTTTAAGAATTCCTTGGGCCTGCCGGGACAGCGGGTCATCAATGCGGTGCTCGCTCTGATCGTACTCGTACTCGCGGGCCTGCTTGTGCACATCGGCAGCGGTCCGACAGCCATTGCACTTTATCTGGCGGTCGTAGTGCTTAGCTCCGTGCTGGGTCTGTTTTTGGTCTCTTCCATTGGTGGTGCTGACATGCCGGTGGTGATTGCTTTGCTCAATTCCTATTCTGGATTGGCAGCCGCCGCCACAGGATTTGTAATTGATAACAATGTGTTGATTATTGCCGGATCACTGGTGGGCGCTTCCGGAATCATCCTGACCAAGATCATGTGCAAGGCCATGAACCGGTCGTTGACCAATGTTCTGTTCGGAGTCCTCAAAGCGGGCTCCGTGATGGATACAGACGAGATCTACGCCACGGTGCGAAGCACCTCGGCTGACGATGTGGCCATGATTCTAGACACCGCGCAGCGGGTTGTGTTTGTTCCTGGTTACGGAATGGCCGTGGCGCAGGCTCAGCATGCGGTTCGCGATTTGGCAAATCAATTGATCGCCAATCAAACAGCGGTTGAGTACGCAATCCACCCCGTAGCAGGACGGATGCCGGGACACATGAACGTACTGTTGGCAGAAGCCGATGTGCCTTATGAACAATTGATTGAAATGGATCTGATCAATCCCACCATGGCGCAGGTCGATGTGGCGATCGTGATTGGGGCCAACGACGTGGTGAACCCCGTGGCGCGGACCGATCCTGATAGTCCTATTGCTGGGATGCCCATCATCAACGTTGACAAGGCTCGTACGGTGGTGGTGATCAAACGTAGTTTGAGTCCGGGTTTCGCCAAAATTCCAAATCCATTGTTTGCTGCCGAGAACACGCTGATGTTCTTCGGGGATGGCAAGACGGCTACGCTAGAAATCGTGGCCGCTCTCAAAGACCTGTAGTGCTCGATAACTCCGTGCTGCCCGCCACAAGCTGCGGGAAAGTCGCTATCTGCCCCTGTCAGGCAAGTGCCGGCTCTTCGCTTCTCGAAATGTTCTCTCTCAGCCACAATATCCTAACGATTTACACAATCCCCACACGTGATGCTGTGGAAAGCGATTTTCAGGAAATCCGTCTGACCAATTCGGCGTCCGGGAATCGATGTTAACTCTTGACGCTTCGCTAATCTACAAAAGTTGAGTTGGACTAAGGGATTGAAGAAACAATGGCTCTCCTGACGCTCAGTGAAGTAAGCCAGCCTTTGCGGGTGTATCGTGAAACGACGCCCGCACCCAGGCAGCTTCCGCCGGCTGGCAAGTCTGCCGGGAGCCAACTTGCGGCGGCGGCCAGGTACCGGCGAGAACTCCAATTGCGGATGCCGCCCCTGTTGGACGGGTGGGATGTCACAGGCGCCATTGTGGGATCGGATTCCGACACGCTGCACGGTGGTCTTTATGACTGGTCAATGTGTGAGGACGGGTCGCTTGCCGTGGCAACCGGCTGCGCTGCCGGGCAGGGAGTGACGGCCGCTTTTGCAGCGACGTTCCTGATAGGTGCCCTGCGTTGCCATGCTGGTTATCAACTTTCGGCGTCAGAATTGATGCGTCAGTTGAACGGAAACCTTTGGATGGGTTCGACGGGAGACCACTTTGCGTCCCTGGTTTACGCTCACGTCTGCCCGGGTGACAGCCAGATTGCCCTGAGCCATGCTGGCCGTATTCATTGCCTGCTGGCTGGACCGGATGGTGCAGCCTGGTTGGAAGCGGACCAGACAGAGCCTTTGGGGACAGAACCCGAAAGAAGTTTTCAGCAGCGTTTCATTCAAGTGACCCAGAAGAGCTTGCTAATCCTGGCGGCTGTTCCGGAAACGGTTGGGTCAACGGTCTGGCAACAGTCACTCGGTGACATCGTCCAACGGCGACAACATGAACTACCTTCTCCACTGGCAAACTGCTTGGTGACCGACTTAGAAAATTCTACTTCCACGGACCTCACTGGTTTCAGCCTGCTGGTATTCCGACGTCTGTAAGCCCTTGACGGTAGCAAGGGATCGCCTAGACTGAAAACGTGAAGTGGATTGTGGAACGGAGCTCAGGCTACAACGTGTTGGCTCGGAATCGAAACACCGCATCTTCGAGCTAAAACCTGACAGGGCTCGTGGCGAAATTGGCAGACGCGCTAGGTTGAGGGCCTAGTGGGAGTTAAATCCCGTGCTGGTTCGAATCCAGTCGAGCCCACAGATAAAGCGACGCATTGCGATTTACTGCATTTTGTGGTTTCACGTGCGTCGCTTTTTTATTTCGACGCTTCGGCGGCACCCGAGGTGTGCTGCGGGAAGGTGGCGCATGCAATGGATGGAACCATGCGTGTTTCCCGGTCGTCAATCGCTGGGAACATTGCCATTCACAATTGCCCGAGCCAGACGTCCGGGGTGGAGAATCCCGGTTATTATTGAGCGTCGACAAGGGCCACGACAGGTCTGCGGCTCAGTACCAAATATGGTCAGTTCGCCCCGCTTCGATCGACCAACCTGCCCAGAATCATGACCGCGTTCCCGACGGATCTCTGTCCCATTCTCCCCGACGGCGAATTAACGAGAGCGCCATCCAACCACATCGTTGACGATCCACCACCGTCCATGTTCAGCGCGTTCGTGCAGCCCAGCCGGTCCATGAGGTCCGCCAGTTCGCCGTAATTCATACCTCGTGAAAGTCCCGGCTGCCGACCATCCACAACAACGAGAAAGAGTTCTGTTTCATTGAATCCTATGACCGTGCGCGGGTGCCGATTCTTCTTGTTGCCTTCACCCACCAGCCGTTTGCCATTCTGAATCAACGGGGGACCACCTCCTACCGCCTGCCTGACGCCAGCGAACTGCGGGCTGATCGAGGTCGAAAACGTGACATGGTCACCCGGTCGAAGTGTCGGCAGATCCTCGGCCACTCGAGTCACCACGGAAAGAACCATGGTTTTGGGGCTAAGCGGTGTATCTCCTTTTCGGTTAATCGACCGGATGCTGCCGGTATAGGAAAGGTTCGCCCGCAGTGGCAGCCATTCGCTGTCGGGAGTTGCAGCCAGCACCAATTCAAGTCCGCCCTTCGTGTGGGTGGAAGTCCCGAATGACGGCGTGAAAAGAACAATGTCTGAGCTGCCGACTTCCGTCTTGTCGGCCGTCGTCGAACAATTGATGCGGTAGCTTGCTTCAGATCCGTCGGGCCACGTGACCCTGAATTGGGATCCTTCTCCAACGGTCAGGTGCGGGCGTCCTTTACCGTCGATCCAAAACGAGGCATGGCCAGGACCATGTACCAATTCTCCGTTCTGAATGTGGATGCCTTCCAAAGTCCCCCGGTAGCGCGGATCACCGCTCCAGCCCATCTCGAAATAATCGCCGTTGACTGCGACGATCGGTTTGTCCAACTTCCTGTCGATCGCCTTGGCTTGTCCACTCACGGTCTGACGACCAAAAACTGTGCCGTTTGCCAGGTTCGTGACCACGGCCAGTTCTTTACGGCCCAGTTCCATTTTGACGATGTGAAGCGAGATCGGACCCGGGTGTTGCTCGTGCCGGTACTCGATGCCCGGCCTCACGGTCCGGGTGGAGATCTCACCGCCGATGCCCCACTCGAGGGTGGTCATGATCGTTAGGACAACAAGCGCGGTCAGCTTTGTTTTAGACTGCATCCCTATGATCCCTTCAAATTCATTTTACTACGGGCGAAGCTCGGAATTGTCATCGCTTCTCTCAATCTTGAATCGCTTGACAAGAACCGCCTAGCTCACGGACCGTTAAACCTTGCGGGAGTCGTGCCAACTTGCAAACGCCTTGAAAAGTCTATCACATTTGCCAGCGCCTCGAGGTGCGTTTTCTAAAACACTTGGTTCAACAACTTTCCTCGGGTTCCTACGGCCCATGGTTGATCTGTAGCAGTCGCACGCAAGGGTGGAGTCTGATAAGATTTGAAAGTTGATGATCCCCGAACGATTCTCAGGTGAAAGGACGACCTATGCCCAGGCTGACAGTTGAAGGTATTGGCGATTTCGAGGTTCCCGCAGGCAAGCGTCTGGTTCTGGCCTTAAAGGACGAAGCAGGCATCGATCAGCTTCACGCCTGTGGCGGTAATTCCCGTTGTACAACCTGTCGCGTGGAGTTTCTTGACGGCGAGCCGAACAAACAAACCATGGCCGAAAAGAACACACTCCAGGCTCGCGAATTATCAGGCGTACGGCTGAGTTGCCAAATCCTCTGCGATCAGGATATGTCAGTACGTGCCAACAGCCGCCTGGAAGGAAGCGGGCGGGAAGATTGTGGCCACCAGCCGACGGAAGAAATTCAACCACAACCGGTCGAATGGGTGGAATGATCCGGTAGGTCCGTCCGCGATTTCCTCCGGTCGCAAGCCCGCCAGGGATGCAAAACGATTATTCATGAGGTTACCCGATGGTCCCTGGGGAAATCGTCATGGCATTCCAGAGAATCTGCAGGAAATCAAGTGGCCGAAACACGAGAATCTGCTGCGCTGTACCCCCGTATTCTGGATTGAAGATGGAGTTCGGCTGAATATTTTTACCATACGGGCAAGCCGTATGAAAAAGGACGGCCCGGCCCGGATTTTGACATCCATGCCGATTCCTGCTGTAATATGGCCCATGCCCGCCGACAAATTCCCGTTTCACAAGGCCCGTCTGATATTCCTTCCTCACTGCTTTGAGATCAAACGACACCGAGACGCGAAATTCGTCTGGCACATTCGGCTTACGGGACCAATCGGAACAACGGAAACTGCCCCATGACGCATACCGCGGAGTTCGTCGAGCGGTCAGCCTCCCGCAAACCGGCCGATGGCGCCCCAGAGGGGCAAATGGTCGACGAGCTTCACGCACTGGTCCAGCGCGGCCAGCAGCGGTGGAAACGAATGATCTTGTTGGAAGCCGCGGGACTGGCGATTGCCGCGCCGCTGGCCTATCTCTGGCTGGTGTTCTGGATCGATAACGTGGTGCACCTGGCGGTATGGGGCCGCGCGGCCTCGAACCTGGTCTTTTTCAGCGTCATTGCCTGGCTGGCTTACCGCCTGGCGGTGGCCTGGCGCAAGACTCGCTTCACCGAAGACCAAGTGGCTATGGCCATCGAGAATCGTACGCCCAGCGGCGTGCAGAATCGGCTGATCAACTCGATTCAGCTTTCGCGCGATGCAAAGCGATCGGCCCCATCCATGCGCCAGGCGGTCCTCGAGGAAAACTACCGCTTCCTTCAGCACGTCCGCTTGGAGCAGTCGGCCGGGAGCTTTCCAGCCGTGATTGGCATCGCCGCGGCCGTGGTGTTGATCGTCGTCGGACTCGTCTCCTGGTCGATGGGGCGGGAGCGGTTCACCAATGCCGCCACGCGGATTTTTTTGCCGTTTGCCGATATCGAGCCGGTCTATCGAACGACGCTGCTGATCGCTCCGGGAGACATTGAGGCCGCCGTGGACGACGACGTGACAATCACGGTCGACATCCAGGGACGCGTTCCCCAAGAACTGTTGGTGCTCACCGACGAAGGAGACCGGCGGAGTTCCGACCGCGTCGTGGTCGATCACCAGGTGAGGCAGGCGACATACACCTTTGCCGCGGTCCGCCGATCGATGGCCTACGCCGTGCGCGGGGGCGACTACACGTCTCGCTATTACCAGATCAACGTGACCACGCCGCTGCGATTGGATCGGCTCCAGGCGGTGTACCGATTTCCCGAGTACACGCGATTGGGCGACGAGCAACTCACAGGCACGAGTGGTGACCTGGAAGCCCTGAGCGGAACCCGGGCGGACGTCACCTTCTCCTTGAATCAGCAGGCGGATCGAGCATGGCTGCTGTTGGAAAAAACGAGCCGTGAAGCACCGGCCGCCGATCCGCCGCCGACCTCCATTGAGCGGATTGCGCTGGAAAAGACCGGCCCGTCGAACTTTGTCGGCCAGTTTGTGTTTCAGGACGTGGTGGGCTATCAACTCGAAGCGCAACGGGAGGGTCAGGCCGCGATGCGCACCTGGAACCACGCGCTGCGTGTCGTCGCCGATCGTCCGCCCGAACTCCAGTTGGCCGGCCTCCAACAGCACGCGGAAGTAATGTTCCACTCGCTGCTGGCGCTGCGCTTGGCCGCGCGGGACGACTACGGCCTGACCGACTTCAGTTTGATTTATCGCCAAGTGAGCAACCGATCCTCCGGGGACGAGACTTCCGGTGACGGGGGCGAAAATTCCAGCGAACAGACCGATTGGCGCCCGATCCAAAATTGGAACTTTTCCCCGACTGAGATCGATTTCCATCCGGAGTACAAGCTGGCGCTCGCCGCGCTCGACGTGATCGAGGGCGAAGCGTTAGAGCTGACGGTCCGGGCGCGGGATACCGATCCGTCGCGAGAGGGTCGATGGACCGACGGGCCCCGCCACAAGCTGTTGGTGAGCAGCGCCGAAGCTCATCTACAAGTCGTCTATGAGAGCATCCTCCAGAGCGAAACAAGCCTCGGCAGCCTGATCGAAGACCACCAGGAGTTCTCTCGGCAGGTGGCCGATTGGACGAAGAAACTCGATCCGGCCTCCGGCTTCCAATGGGAGGACGTCAAGAACAAGGAAACGCTCGCGGTGGCGGTCGCGGCCCAACGGGAGCGCCAGTCGCAATTGCAGCGGCAGGCTGCCGAAATCGCGCAAGACATGGTCGAGGAAGCGGGCAGTCTCCGCACGTCGGCCAGCATGCTGGCCGGCACGGAGATGGACCGTTCGATCCGGATTCTCGACGCGGTGCCCCGCCGCGAGACGCGGCAGGCTCAACGAGGCGCCCTGGCGGATGCGCGGATGACGATTCAGCGGACAGTCAACAGTCTGCAAGAGATCCTGGACCGGTTTATCGAATTCCGTGAAGATTGGGAACTGACGCACATGGTGGCCTTTACCAAGATGCTGGCCGACCGGCAGAAACAGATGGCCGAAGTATCCGGGGGCTACGTCACCGGCGGCGAGGAGTCGCTCGGCAAGGGTCCGCTGGGCACCGTCAGTCGCCGGCAGACAAAGCTAGAGGAGCTGACCGGCCTTGCGCAGATGGCGTTTCGCGGAATGGCCGGGCAAGAAGCAACGATCGGGCCGGTGTTGGCCGCCGCTTTCGACCGCGCTTATCAGGCTTTCGACGAGAGCGGCGTGAAGAGCACAATGGAGACCGCCGCCGTGCACGTCGCCCAGAGCAAATGGGTGGAAGCAGCCACCGCGCAGCGAGCGGCCGCCCAGGACCTGGCAACCATTCATGATCAACTGCGCAAAGCTCAGGCCGAAGCCGCCCAATTGGCGATCGCCGATCTGAAGAAGCTTGCCGAGAGCAGTGTCGACGCCCAAGCGGAAATCGACAAGCTCGACGACGGCAGCGGCATGAACGTTCTCGATTTCGATCCGGAGTCGCTGGAGTTCGAGGAGGTCTTTCATCTCCGCAGTTTGGCCGAGGATCTCAAGAAAAAACAGTATGCCCGAGGCGGCGATGGCATGATGGCGGATCCGTCGTTCGAAGAGCACATGGAGTGGTTGTTGGCCAGCTCTTTCGTCGGCGAGGACCAGAAGTTCGACAACCTGTCGCTGGCGAACAAGCCCAGCGGCCAGTTCGCTTTCCCCAACGTGCCCGACAGCCGACAAAACATCGTCAAGCCGAACATCACCGAAAAGTATGAGGACCTGGTAGGCGACTTGCTGGAGGAGGTGGACGACCTGCGAGACGACTACAAAAACTACAACATCAATGCCGATTTCAAGATCAACGATCCGGGCGACATTGGCAAGCAAGGTGGCGATATCAACTCGACATCCGGTTCCGCCGCCACGGGGAACATGAAGCCCCCGACCCACAATATCGGCGGGGCGTCGCGGACCGGCCGGCAAGGCGCCCGGGCGCACGGGCTTTCGCTGGGCGAGGAATCGATCAACCGTCGCGGACGCGACGCGGTCCAGGAAGGACAGCAGGAAGTGCCCGACGCTGAGGGCGAAAAAAAGGAGACCCTTTCGGACGACCCGCAGAGCGATACGGCGACCGGCGTGGGCGGGAAAGTGGTGGACGACGACCAGACGTCGTTCAGCACGAAAGACGCCGGCGAGTGGAAAGACGAAATGGTCGATCGGCTCCGCGAGCCGCAGAAGAAGAATCAGATCGTGGAACGCCAAGGCAAGCCGCTCGATCCGCACGTCGCCGAGCGGATGCGCGATCTGGAAAGCAATCAGGAGCAAGTGATCGAGCGAATCAAGGCGATCAAGAAGCAACTCGATCAGATGTATTTGCCCTCGGACCATCTCGACGACATCATGGATCAGCTTAAGGCCAACCTCGACCGCTTGAAAGACAAGCCGGCTCGCGATCTGTTTCGGCGGCAGATCGAACTTTTGGGCCGGCTGAAGGGAGCGGCGGTCGTCTTCGGTCGTTCCACCTCCGGGTACGAGCAGAGCGTCGAGCGTGACCAGCGCGTGCGGGGACGGATTCTTGATGAATCGGCCGCGGCAACCAACCCCGGTTATGAGGACGCCGTGAACCGTTACTATGAAAAGTTGTCCGGACAATGACCCATTCCCCAACGCAGCTCCTCTTCAGGCGACACGGACTTGCGCGATTAATAATCGTCGCCGCAAGCTCATTTGCGCTGGCGGCTGCCGACCTGCGCGCCCAAGCGCCGGCGGCCGTCGTTCAGGTCGATGCGGCGGGGGCTACCTGCGCTGCCGTCCATGATCAGCTCGGCATCCTCGTCATTGGACAAAAAGGTGCCGGCGAACATCATCTTTCGGTTTATCAACTTGACCCGTCAGGCCATCTCTCCAGTTCGGCTCCCGCGAAGCTTCGTCTGCCGCGACCCGATTCGCTTGGCAGTTTTGCCAACTATCCGCTGTCGTTGGTGTTTCATCCGAGCCTGCCGCTGCTCTACGTCTGGCAGGACCTCGTCCCGCCAAAGGCCGGCACGCCGGAAGAAAAAACAGTTTACGACGCCTTCGAGCACCTGCTCATCGCTGGCGTGACGGACAGGGCCTTACGGCCCGTTGGCCGGCTGGCCGTAGGCGAGCAGTTCGGCTTTGGCCAAACCGTTGCGACCATCGCCGTCGATCCGGCCGGCGAGCGGCTGTTCATGCCGAATCTTCATGATCTTTCAGTTGACACGCACGGCCGCGCCGCGCTGGGATACTTCGACCTCGACGAGCAAGGGATGCCCCGACCGGTTTCGGTGCCCATCGAAGGCAGTCTGGACGGTTATGGACTGAATAAGTTCGAGCTCCAGATGCGGCCGGCCACCCTGCTGGTCGGCAGCTACCAGGCGCTTCCGGCCGGGTGGGGATTTTTTTCCACGTCAAAACACGTTGTCGCCTTTGGTTGGTCGCACGGAGTTGCCGTCTGGGACACCGAGAACCGCCGCGCAGAGCTATCCGCCGTCACTTTGCTGGGGATGGCAGGTCGTAGCCACCCAGGGCAAGTGTATCACGCGCCCCAGTGTTGGATCGGCGGCGACCCACGGCTACCGGTTTTATATGGAGTCGGATATCGGAACAGCAACGTGTTCAGCATCCAGCAAGTGGATGGCTACCCGACGTTCCTGCCGCAGATTACGACCGTGGCCGGTGCGAGGTTCTCGTCCGGCCCGCTGGTCATGACGGGAAAATCGCCCCGAATCGCGATCGGTGGCGAGAACTGCGTCCATCTGTTGGCGTTGGACGCGGACGGACGCTTTACCGGTGAAGCCGAAGCGATCCAGGTCGCCAACCCCAGCGTGCTGGCCATCGCTCACTCGGAGAAACACGACCGCTTGTACGTGGCCGTGGAAAAGGCTCCATGACACGACACGCATCAGCAATTGGTTCGGCCGCCCGGGCGTTCTCGGTCGTGATGCTGCTCTGGGCGTCGTCGGCCCAAGGGCGCACAATTATGTTGAATGCGACCGACAGCGATCGGATGGCCGGCATCGCCGAATCGGCCCCACGTCAGAGCTGGGCGATGCACGAGTATCGGCAGGGATATTTCATCACCACGGCCTTGTCGGTTGCGCCGAACCACAGTTTTCTGTTTCGCTTGGCGCTCGACAAGATCCCGCCCGGCCACCGAATCGCCCACGCCGAGTTAATCTTGCCGGTCGTGAATTTCCGGGGCAGCGATCCTCGCTTCTACCTCTGGCGGATTCTGCCGGATTGGGGTCCGGGCGTTAATTGGATTCATCGCACCGGACGTCCAGAAAAGATCGAGTGGACCAAGGCCGGCGGGCGAGGGATTTCCTCCGACCGCGCCACGCGGCCCACGGACGTCGTGCGCTTGACGGCAATCGGCGAGGTAGCCATCAACGTGACCGAAGACGTTGAGTTGTGGTACAGCGGTGCCGCGACCAATAATGGATGGATGATCACCGTGGAAGATCCGGACGGCTTCGTTCAGATTGGCTCGCCCGTTTGGGACCAGGCTGCCGCATGGAAGCTTCGCGTCACATACGAACCGGTTCCCACGGACCGGCAGGCCGAAGAAAACAGACCCTTAAGCCACCAGCCCGCAGCAAATCAGGCAGGTTAGACAGCCGAACTAATGATGCCAAGTAACTCTAACATGATGCGAATCTCCCTGATACTCGCGATGGGCGCGGCTGCCCTCGGCGACGAGCCACGCAAATGGACCACGGCCGAGGGGCGCACCGTGGAGGGCACATATGTTTCGCTCATCGACGAGCAGGTCAGCGTAAAAACGCCTGACGGCGAGACCGAGTCGCTCGCGTTTGACAAGCTCGGCCCGGACTTCCAGGCGCGGGTGCTCCAACTGGAGGACACGCCCACGCCGGGGGCTTCGCCCGAGTGGGCGCCCGGCTTTCGCGTCCGCTACCCCGTGCGTGTGGTGGGCAATTTGCTCGAGCGGGAAGCGCAGACCGTCATGGTACGGATTCCCACCGGCGGCTGGCTAAAGGAGGATACCAGCGACCTGGTGGTGCGGACGGTTTCCGGACGGAACGTCGCGGCCGTGGTGCTTTCGCACGATGCGCTCGGCGACACGATCGTTCAGTTCCGTCGCAGCGGCCACGATCGCTGGTACTGGGTCTACGCGGTCAACCCCGAAGCGCCGCCCCGCGATCTGCATCTGCAGACGAAGTTGGCCGAAGCGAAGAAGTCGGCTGAGCAGGCCTTGCTAGCCAAAATGGCGGCACAGAAAATTTCCGCCAAGGCGTCTAGCGAACTGCGAGATATCACGGCCTTGGTCAATCGGGAAACAACGACTGCCCAAAACGCCTCCCAGGAACTGGCCGAGTGGAACAATCTGCTCCCCGAGCGGCTCACGGTGGCCAAGGAGGCGGCGGCCAAGATACCGCCCGCCCAGGAGGCGGCGAGCAAAGCCGCCGCTGCGCACGAAAATCCCGAGCAGCTGGCCAATGAAACCACAGCCTTGGAGCGGAAGTTGGCGCGCGAGGCCGCGGCCGCCCGCAAGTTGGCGACCGCGGCGGCCACCGCGCACAATGCGATCGTGAAACAGCTAGCCGCAGCGCAGCAGGCTGTTAAAGCCGCAGCCGCGGCACATAAGGCGGCGGTCGATGCGGTGCCGGCGGCGCGTCAAGCCGCCCAGCAAGCGGCAACCGCCCAACAGACGGCGACCCAAGTAGCCGCGGCGGCGCGCAAGGCAGCGGACGGGGCCGCACAACAAGCCAAAACGAAAGCGACGCCAGACAATCATGCAAAAGCGGCGGCGGCCGAAAAGCTGGCCGCCACGAAATCCCAACTCGCCCAGGCCGCCGAAACCAAAAAACTGGCCACCGAGAAGCTCGCGGCCGCCAAGGCCCAAGCGGCGACGGTGGCCGCAGACAAGCTGGCGGCGGCACAGAAGCCGGTAGCTGAGTTGCCTAAAGCCGTTCAGGCTGCTCAGACAAAACGCGGCGCGGCGGAAAAGGTCGCGGCCGCGAAAGAAGTTCCAGCCAAAGCGGCCGCCGTGACTGCAAGCGCCGCGCGCCTGGCCGCTGCACCCACGGCCACGGCCAAGGCGGCCGCCGATCGCGAATTGACTCAGCTGACGGGCGCATCGAAAGCGGCCGAACAAGCCGTGGCCGAAGCCCAGCAACGGATCGCCGCGGCCACCGAACTGAAGACCAATGCCGAACAGGCGCTCGCCGGGCTCGAGCCCAAGCTCGAACCGGTCCAAGCCGCCGCCACGGCCACGGCCACGGCGGCCGACAAGGCCGTCGTCAACGCCACGACGAAGAGTGAAACGTATAAGCAGCTCGCCTTGGACACCGACCCGCGGGTGTTCAAGGAAGGTCTTACGGCCGAGTATCGCGAGTGGGCCGGCGACAAGCTTACCAGTTGGGCCGAGGTCGTCGCAGGTCTCCAAAAGTCCGACAACGTTTTAGGCGGCGCCATCGTTGGCGAAGTGTTTCAAAATGTGAATCCCTTCCGCCGCAGCGATCTGCGCAACTTTGCCGCCTCCTATCGCGGATACCTGAAGGTCGACACGCCCGGAGTGTACAGTTTTCTGGTTAACGGAGACGACACGGCGTTTCTGTTCATCAACGGCTACAAAGTCTACTCGCGGACCGGCTCGAACGCACTGCTCGGCGGAAAGGTGTCCCTTTATTCAGTGGGAGCCGATATCCAGCTTGAAGCGGGCGTCCATCCGTTCGAGGTCCACCACATCGTCGGTAACACGCCCGGGGCCATCGGGGTTTGTTCCCTGCTGTGGTTGAAGCCGGGCGCGAAACAGTGGGAGTTCGTTTCCCGCGACGTACTGACGCAATCACTGTTAGCCGTACCGGTCGGCGTAGAAGCGTTCGACAACGGTCAGGTCGCCGTCAGCCAGTTCGGCATGGACGACACACTCACCTCCGACGGCGTGACCCTTTACCTGTCGCAATTGCGGGCCGTGGGGCACATGACCGACCCCGCGAAGCTCGTTTGGAATTTCGGCGACGGCACGACGGCGACCGGCCCATCGACCGGGCACATCTTCTTCGACGAAGGGGATTACGAAATCGCCCTCAAGTCGCACCTGCAGCTTCCACCGTTCCGCCGTCGGTGCCACGTCTGGACGCCGCCCGTGCCGACCAGTCCTCATTCGTTGGCCAAAGCCGTGCGCATTCTCGGCTCGACTCAACTCGACAAGCTGGGACTGGCCCGGTTGGCCGACGTCTATCATTTCTTGCAAATCTGCGAGCAGCCGACGCGCTGGCCCGTGATGGAGCGGTTGTGCCGCCATCTGTTGGCCCAAAAGGATCTCGACGTGAGATACCGGGCCCATCTTTACACGTCGCTGATGGAGGCCGCCGCCGAACAGGGTCGCGGTACCGAATCGCTGCGAATAGTGGATCAAGCGCTGGACGAAGTCGGACAGTTCCGCACGTTAGGCGCCTTGATCCTGCTCGAGGCCGCCCGGGTCAATCGCGATTATCTCAAGGACTTTTCCGAAGCGGACCGGCTCTACGCCCGGATCATTACGGAAAACCGCCGGCTGCGGCACCCGCTCATTCGCCAGGCCGCCGTGGCCTGGGGTGACATGTTCGCCCGCGCCGGCGATTCAGCGCGGGCCGCGGAGGCCTACCGGATGGCACGCACGCTGGGAACCGTCGGGGCGGGCGGCGAATCGCAGGGCGATCCGGTCAAGCGCGGCGCCCTGCTGCGAGTCGCCGAACAACAACTCAAAGAAGGCAACGTCCGCAACACCACGCGGCTGCTCGCCCGCATCGAAGCCGACTTTCCCGAGCAAAAGCTGGAAGGTCTGTATCGCTTCCTGCGGGGAGAAGCACGACGCCAGGCCGGAGACTACGAACCGGCGATCCGCGATTACGAGGCGTTGTTGGAGCTCCGGCAATGGGCCAGCTACCGTGCCAACGCGCTATCGGGCATCGCCGATAGCTATTACCGCATGGGCGAGTTTGAAAAGGCGCTCGTCTGGCTGAGCGACCTGAAGGAGTCGTTCCCCGCCTTTTATGCCGAGCGACAATTGGATCCGTATCGCTCGGGCATCGAGGCCCGATTGCTGCGGAGCAAGGGCGACTTGTCGGCAGGCGCCGACGATACCCCGCGGGTGTTCGCACAGTTGGAGACCCGCTTCGAACCCGACGAGTCGCAGCCGTTTCCAAACCTCGAGGACCTGCTGAGCATAGTTCCTTCGATGGGAATTGACGGGCCGTATACGGGCATGCTCGACGCCCGTCCGGGATGGGCCAAGAACCTGCCCACCCTGGAACTGAAAAACCTGCCCAGCCAGGGAACGCTGTGGGTCGAGTTGTGGTATCGCGACGAATTGGCGAATACGGGCAATCGCTCTGTCATCGTGGACGTCGCCTCGGACGCCGGAGCCTCAATCGGCCGAGGGACCGTGTACACCGAACGTTCGTTTGGCCAGTGGCAAAAGATCGCCCTGGCACTTCCCGCTCCGCAAACCGTCGATGGGAAGATAACGATCGGCATCCAGGATCTGGGCGGATTGTCGGAGATTGACGGATTGAGAATCCGCCACACCAGCGATTGGCAGAACAGCGCCCTGCGCAACTTCATTGAAGGAGCCGATCCGCAATGAGCCGGCGCTGGAAACTCTCGGTATGCCTGGTGTCTCTGTTGGCAGCGATGGTCGCGGTGCGGCCGAGTGAGGCCGTGGAGATTCACTCCAACGGAAGCGGTGGAGGCGAGTGGAGCGATCCGGAAACGTGGCACGGCGGACAAGTCCCCAGCGCCGACGACGTGGTCATCGTGGCCATGCGGGACACGGTCCGTTTGAGCGGCAAGGACGCGGTGAGCGCCGATTGCCAACAGCTCTACATCGACCCCGAAGGTATCTTGGCCCTGACGGCCGGCCGGAACCAGTTGACGCTGACCGTCGCAGGTCCGATCGAGTCGTACGGGACTATCCGAATGGACGGAACCAAATCGCCGCGCGGAAGGGTCGCGTTGCGTCTGGTTGGCAGCACGGCCCAAGAGCGAACCGTTCGATTGCTGGAAAACTCGGCCCTGTTGGCCTACGGGCGCAAGGGGCTGCCGGAAGATTCACGAAACGTGCTGATCACCGCTGCCCAAACCGAGGAAGAAAATCCAGGTCCGCCGGCTACCATCATCGCCCAGGGGGACGCCATGATTGATTTGCATCATACCCGCCTCTCAGACGTGATCGTGCAGGCATCCTTGATCGACAACACCGGCGCCAAGGCCAACCAACGATTGAACGTGATCGGCAACCACTTCGTGAGCTTGTCGCGGCTGATGATCGACATGTGCGACACGCCAGTCGTCCGCAGTAACCGGTTTGAAGCGGGGGATGCCAAGAACGAAGCGGCGATGTACTTCAACAGGTGCAAACTGGCCGACATTCGGTCTAATCGCGTCGGTGGCAGCTACGGCATCGGAATCTATGTTCATAATGACGTCGGCTCCAGCGCTGCGAAAAACCTTGTCTCGGGGCCTGCCCGGGGCATCTACTGGCGGCACGGCACCAATGCGATGATCCAAGATAACACGGTCTCTGGCTGCACCACCGGCTTGAGCCTGGACAGTGCCACTGGCGTGGCTGAGAACACAACGATCGATAAGGTCACCACGGCGGTGAGCCTGACCAAGTCCAACGTGCAATTTACTACCTGCCACGTCACCGAGCTCGCCGAAGACGGTATCGCCATGGACCTGAACGCTTCGGCGGTGACACTGCTTAACTCGAACATCGGCGACGATCAGATCAAGATCGCGGGCACCCCACCCGGCGGCGCGCATGCGGCCGTATCGATGCAGTTTATGATCGTGAAGGTGGACGGCCGTCGTCCCCCGGGCAGTCGGGTCCAGGTCCAGACGGCCGAGGTTTCCGGCGGAGTCCCCCAGGGCAAGGCCGACTTGAACGTACGCAATGCCCCGGCCCGGCTGAGCGAATCAGGGCTCACGCCTTTGCCGGCCAGCACCAAGGCCGTGGTCGTCCGTTCCTGGCAGCTGGCCGCAAATGGAAAAAAAGAGAACGCTCCTTTCTACGACGTGATCGTCTTCGCGCCGTCGGCCGCACCGGACCAGCCGGACCAAGTGCTGGTAAGCCAAGTCACCGAACCGAACGACGGCTGGTTTCGAGCCGAGCCGGACAGCGGTACTCCCAACGTGGAGGTCAAGCTGCCATGAATTGCTCTCGCGTGAATTACTTGCGTTGGATCACAGCAGTATTGGCCGGCTGTGCGCTCGTCGCCGGCACGCCGGAAACGGTGCTCGCCCAGCGCGTGGTCAAATTCCCGCCGCCGCAGAGCAAACCGCCCCCGCCGCTCAAGTCGCCTCCGCGAACCCAAGCCAGCGGAGAGGAAACGAGCCTCTTGCCGGACGTCGGCCCGACGCAGCGCAAAACGCAGGAGCGCCTGCCCCCTCCGCCGACCACGCTCACAGTGATGTACAAGCTTCAATACGGTGAGAAGCTGAAATATGTTTATCCCGACGGCAAGGCGGTGGTGTTCGAACAGTGGCAGAGTTTCGCCAACGACGGCTATAAACTGATCACGAGCACAAACGAACGGCTGGCCGATGGGAACAACTACCAATACGCCACCAAGCCGCTGGCGAGCCCCGGTTTCGATCCGGTCGACATTCCGATTCTTTACATGAGCGGCGATTATACCTTCGCGTTTTCCGACGCCGAAGTGGAGAATTTGCGCCGGTTCCTGATGGACGGCGGCACGATAATTTTCAATGCCGCCCGAGGGCTGGACGAGTATTCGGCCAGCGTGGTGCGTCAGATGCGGCGAGTGCTGCCGCAGAAAACCTTCATGAAGCTCCCGTTGGACCACCCGATTTACAACACTCGATATCGCCTCAAGGAAATGTTGGTGATGACCAACGGCGTGCAGTCGACGCAGCCGCCGGAGCTCTATTCGATCGACGTCGGGACGCGGGCCACGGCGATCTTGATTCCCGCGGGCATGGGCTCCGCCTGGAGCGGCGAGCCTTACCTACCGGCCGGCAAGCACATCGTCGGCGAGGCGGCCGTCCGGCTGGGCGTCAACCTGGTCTCGTACGTGCTGGGCAGCACCGAGTACGGCCGTTTCCTGGCGCAGGAGTTTCCCACCTACGACGGCAATACGCAAAACGGGGACGTGCTGCGTTATGCTGCGGGGCGATACTCGGGCAGCTGGGACGTCAACCCGGCGGTGCAAAACGGAGTGCTCCAGGGCCTGCAGGAGAACACTGGCATCGACGTGGACTATGCGCCCGGCGTCGTGGATCTGTCCGACCCCGAGATCGGCAACTATCCGTTGGTATTCCTGACGGGCCACTACGATTTCGAATGGGCGGTTGAGGAAGTGGAAAACTTGCGGAACTACCTGCACAAAGGAGGCACGCTGATGGCCAGCGCGGCCGCCGGACTCAAGCCGTTCGACCTCGCGCTGCGCAGAGAGCTGAAGAAGGTTTTTCCGGACCACGAGCTGATCAAGCTTCCGCCAAGCCATCCAATCTTCACGGCCGGTTGGAATCCGATCAGCCAGGTCGAGTACACTCCCGCCGCCCTGCAGGACGACCCGACGCTTCAATACCCCGAGTTTTACGGCGTCATTGTCGACGACCAGCTCGTCGTGTTGTACACGCCGTTTGATTTGCTCAGCGCGCTGAACCGGGAGTCGAACGCCTACGCCAAGGGCCTGGTCTCGGACGACGCCTTGAGGATCACGATCAACATCATCACCTACGTTTTAAGTCACTGAACCGTATTTCCCTAAAACCAAGGTAGACCAACACGATGACATCCACCGCCGCAGCGGATACTCAGCAGGACAATGTGGAACGGCAAATCGCTGAACTGGACGCGTGCCGCGACAGGCTGCTCACGCAGTTCAGCAAGATCGTGGTCGGACAGCACGATGTGCTGGACGAATTGCTCGTCACGATCTTTGCCCGCGGACACAACCTGCTCGAGGGCGTCCCGGGACTGGCCAAAACGCTGATGATCAATACGCTGGCCAAGCTGCTCTCGCTCGACTTCAACCGGATCCAGTTCACACCCGACTTGATGCCCTCGGACATCGTCGGTACGAACGTGATCGAAGAGGACCATACGACCGGCAAGCGGGTGACGATGTTCATTCCCGGCCCGGTCTTTGCCAACGTGATCCTGGCTGACGAGATCAACCGTACCCCGCCCAAGACACAGAGCGCATTGCTCCAGGCCATGCAGGAAAACGAAGTGACCACGGGCGGAAAGACGCGCCCCCTCTCGCAGCCGTTCTTCGTGTTGGCTACGCAGAACCCCATCGATCAGGAGGGCACCTATCCGCTGCCTGAGGCGCAGAAGGACCGCTTTCTTCTCAATACGATGATCGGTTATCCCAAAGTGGACGAAGAGGAGGAGATCGTCGAACGGACCACCATGGACGAGGAGGCCGAGGTCGCGTCGGTCTGCAATCATGAGCAGCTTGTCGACTTCCAGCACCTGGTGCGGAGCATCCCGGTGTCGCGGCACGTCACTGGCTACGCCGTGGACCTGGTCCGGGCGACTCGGCCGGGCGAGCCAGGCTCTCTCGATTTTGTCGCCGACCAGATCAGTTGGGGCGGTGGGCCGCGGGCCAGCCAGGCCCTGATCCTGTGTGCGAAAACCTACGCGGCGCTCGACGGCCGCACCAACGTGTCGTGCGAGGACGTGCGGCATCTGGCTCTGCCCGCCCTGCGCCATCGCATCGGCCTGAGCTTCACCGCCGAGGCCGAGGGCATTACGACCGACGAAATCATCAAACGAGTGATCGAAGAGGTGCCGGAACGGACCGCGTCCTAACGGTCGAGGCTAAAATCGCATGAATCGACGACCCCACGGATCACGTACGAACGGAAATCAAGGCCTGAGCGGCGCCGCGCGCGGCAAGCCAGCGGCGCCCGAGCGCAGCTGGTTCCACCGGTTCCGCACGGCCCTCGTCCACGGGCAAAAAACGGCCGTGACGACCGAGGTGCTCCAGGACGACAACCCCCAGCGCTTTCTCGATCCCGCGGTCATTGGCCGATTCGGGCTCTCGCCGTTGTTGACCAAGCGCGTGGTAGAAGGCTTCTTGAGCGGGTTGCACAAGAGCCCTTTCCACGGGTTTTCTGTCGAATTTTCGGATCACCGCGAATACGTGCCGGGTGACGATCTAAGATTTCTCGATTGGCATCTGTTCGCTCGCACCGACCATTATTACGTCAAGCGATATGAGGAAGAGACCAACGTCCGCTGTCACATTTTGCTTGACCGCTCGGCCTCGATGGCGTTTGGCACTGGCGGGCTGACCAAGTGGGACTATAGCTGTTTCCTGTCCACCTGCCTGGCTTACTTGATGATCAAGCAGCAGGACGCCGTCGGATTGGGATTGTTCGGCGTGCGGCCCGGCGTGTTGGTGCCGCCCCGCTGCCGCGGATCCCATCTAAGGCAGATCATGCAGGTGATGATCCAGAATCCGCCCGGCGGCAGGACCAACCTGGCGGCAAGCCTGCAGGCGACGCTCCGCAATCTGAAGCGTCGCAGCCTGGTGATCATCGTCAGCGATCTGATCGACGATCCCGACGAGACGCTCAAGTCGATCCGCCTGATCGGCAGCCACCGGCACGACGTGATCGTGTTCCACGTGCAGGACCCGGCCGAGCTGGAGTTCGACTTCGCCGGTTCGACGCTCTTCCGCGACGTAGAGACCGGCGAAGAGCTGGAAGTCGATCCGGACGCGATTCGTGAAACCTACCTGGACAAGGTCCAAGAGCTGATCAACTTCTACCGAAAGAATCTGATCGAAGTGGGCATTGACTACCATTCGATCGACACACGCACCCCATACGATCACGCCTTGTGGGCGTATCTCGGACAACGGCAGAGCTTGCGCAAGTGACCGGCACCCCCGACCGTCTGGACATTCATGTTTGAATTCCTCGCCGCCTCCGCTCTGTTCGGCCTGGGGCTGCTGATCATTCCGGTCCTGCTGCACATCTTCAAACCGAGGAAGGTGCGACAGACGCCGTTTTCCAGCCTGCGTTGGCTGCGGGACAGCAAACACCGGATCTCGCGGCGGATCCATTGGCATCAAGTGGTGTTGCTTCTGCTCCGCGCGGCGTTTATCTCGTTGCTAGTGCTGGCTCTGGCCAGGCCGATCATGTCGCTCCACGGCTGGGGCGAAGTGTCCAGGCGGTTCGTGATCCTCGACGTCGGACGCAGCATGAATTACCAAGATCCCGATGGACCAGCGCCGATCGAAGTGGGCAAGCGAGTGGCGGAACAGTTCGTCGTGCAGGCGGGGGCCGGCGACCGCACGACCATTCTCCTGGCGGGAAAAGAGTCCGAAGCGCTGGGTCCGTTGGTGGGCGACGCGGGGGTCTATCTTCCCCGCGTACGGGCCGCCTCGCCCGCAGGAGGCAGCAGCAATTTTTCCGGCACGCTGCGGATCGTTCGTTCGCTAATCAAACCGGGACCCGCTGATCGGGCCGTGGAGCTGAACTTCATCACCGACAATCGCGCGCATAACTGGTCACAAAGTTCCATCCGCCGGTTGCTTCAGGACACGAAGGCGCCGGTGCGTGTGACCGTTGTGGACGTCGGCCCGGAGCTGGTCCAAAACGCCTGGATTGCCGACGCCCGACTGATGACCTCGGCCGCGCCAATGCGCCGTGCCATCCGCATTAGGCTCGGGGCCGTGGGAGATCAGATCCAGCCGCGCACCGTTCGCCTCACGGGGTTGGAAGGCCTGGCCGATTCCACGGAACTGGCGGAGCTGCGGCCCGATGATTATTCGCTGATTGAGTTTGAAATTCCGGCCGAGTATGTTCTGTCCGGCAAGGTGGCCGAGATTCGCATCGAGCCGAGCGACGCGCTGGCGGGCGACGACGTCTACTGGCTCAACCTCGATTCGACCGCCGCACTGAATCTGCTGATGATCGAGCCGGAGTCGAGCCAAATTGAATCGTTGCAGCCCGGCTTCCACTTGCGGACCGCGCTGGCTTCGCTCTACGACGTGCCGGGAACGTTGGAGCTAGTTAGGCGCGGCGAAACAGCCATCCTGGAGTCAGAAATCGCCCAGGCGGACGTGATCGTGATGGTCGACGTCGCCAAGATGTCGCCGGGCAACGTTGAGGCGCTCGAAAAGCGGGTCCGTCACGGCGCCGGATTGTTGGTCTTTTTGGGCCCTTCGATCGATCGGGAATTTTACAACACCGCGATGCACAACCCGCGTAGCCCGTCAACCTCGTTGCTGCCGGTGTTGATCAAGGATCGAGTTGCGCTTCGCTCCGGCGCCGCGCGGCTGCCCCGGATTGCCGCACTCGATCGGAACCACCCGGTGCTGGCCCACTTGCTCGATCCGATTTACGGAGATCTGGCAGGCGTTCAGTTCAGCTCTTTCCATCAGCTCGAGCCGGTCGAAGCGGGCCAGGACGTACGAGCGCTGGCCTCGATCGGACACCAAGCGCCGGCCATCCTCGAACGATCGCTGGGCGCCGGAAAGGTTATTTTATTGAACACGACGGCGAGCGATGGCTGGAGCGATTTTCCCCGGCGGAAGAGTTACGTGCCCGTCATCGACAGGCTGATCGGTTATCTGAGCGGAGGGCTAAGCCGAGAAGCGCGACGTGGGATGTTTCCCGCGGGCGAAGTCGTAACGATGCCCTTGCCGCCGATGGCCCACGATGTCGAAATTACGGTCGAGACGCCCGACGGAAAAACCTTTCAGCCCAGCGTGAGCAGCTTGGCTGGACGGCCGGCAATTCAGATGGGTCACCTGACCGCAGCCGGCATTTATCGCGTCAAGTACGCCAGGCAGGGGACATCGGGCGAGGGCAACTTTCCGCTGGTCGTCAACGAAGAGCGACACGACAGTCCGCTCCGACGCATTTCAAAAAAAACACTCGAAGCCTGGTGGAAGCCGGCCGAGCTGCAGGTGATCACGCCCGATCGCGGCTCGGGAACGATCAACCTGGTGCGTCGGCGGCTGGCATTGGAACCGTGGCTGGTGTTGACGGCCTGCGTCGTACTGTGGGCGGAAATGTTTCTGGTCCACTGGCTGTGCCCCAAAACGAATCCCCACGTTGTTTCCTCCTCGATTGTGGCCCGACACGGCATGTTCGGTTCCCGCACCCGCGCCGGCGGGAACGCGAACCGAGCGTCCCACGCGTCGTCCGGCGAGACTGCCCCACGCACCACAGAAGCGAGCCGGGTGTAACATGGCAGTGAAATTCATGCCCATTCTACCCGTTTGGATCATCGTGCTGGTGGCTGCGGCGCTCGTGGCAACGCTCGCCTATGGCAGCGTCATCTTGATGCGCAAGCAAGTGCCCGCCCGCTGGGTTTCCTATTTAGGCGCACTGCGGTTGGCGGCTGTCGGCCTGTTGCTCATCTGCCTGCTGAGACCGATCGTTTCTTACACGATCGACGTGACACGCAGTCCGGATCTTGTGGTGCTGGTCGATACGTCGGCCAGCATGGCGGGCGACGAACCGACGCGTCTCGCGCAGACGCTCGAACAGATCGATCAGAGTGGATTGGCCGACTCGCTCAAGGAGAAATTCGACGTCCAGTGGTACGTCTTTGATCAGGAGGCGCGCCGGGTGCAATCGCGCGCGCTGGCGCGGACGCAAGCCGACGGCAGCCGAACCGACCTGGCCGAAAGTCTGCGCTCCACATGGAGCGACGTCCAACAGCGGGCGTGGGGCACCTCGAGCGGCATCACTGGGGCCGTCAGTATGCTACTGATTACCGATGGCAACGATCAAGGCTCAGAAGACGTGGTGGCCGTGGCCCGCAAGCTGGGATTCACGATCGACACGCTCGCCGCAGCGGACGTGCCGCCGGCGAAACCTAGCTCCGAGGTTCACATCACCGATGTCCACGGGCCCCGACGGGTTATGCTCGGCTCACAGTGCCGTTTTCGAATGATCGTGAGCCAAGAGGGGGCGGCCGGCGTGCCACTGGTCGTCCGTCTGAGCGAAGAAGGCCAGAACGTTGCCACCGGAGAGTTTTCTTTCGAGCCGGGGGAACCGGAGCGACAGCTCGAGCTGTCACACCGGCCGTCCAGCTCTGGGGCGAAGCACTATACGGTGGAAATTACCCCGGTCGATGGAGCCTCCGCGAGCCTGGCCAGCCGGCCGTTTGAGCTAACGGTGAACGTGCTGCCCGGCGTGAGCAACGTGCTGATTCTGGAAGACAACTGGCGTTGGGAGTTTCGTTATTTGCGCCGCGTGCTCCAGGACGATCCCAGTTTCTCGTTCACCGCGTTTCTCGCGCGCGGGCCCGGTACGTACATGCAATTCGCCGAGCCCAAGAGGCTGGTGAAGTTGGGAGGATTTCCGCAATCCCGTGCGGAGCTGGAGTGGTTCGACATCCTGGTGTTGGGCGACGTGGAGCCGCAACACTGGCCACCGTCGCTGGCACCGGCGATCAACCACCTGGTGGTCAAGCAGGGTAAGTCGCTGGTGGTTATTGCCGGTCCGAACCTGGCGCGAATGGCTCAGCTCGCGCCCATCGAAGCGCTGTTGCCGGTGGTGATCACTCCCGAAAGCGCGGTGCCGGTTCCTGGCCCGATCGCCGTCACGCCCAGCCCGGAGGGGGCTGCTTCGTCTTTGTTTTTTTTACCGGAGAGCGAAGAGGGACGCGCCGCGCCGGTCGACTGGAATGATCTTCCTGCAATGGACCAGATCTATGTACCTCAGCGGAAGAAGCCGGCCGCGACCGTGCTGGCCGAGGCCGACGACCCGTCGGGTGTCGGGAGGAAGTTGATCGTGATGGCCGAACACACCGTGGGGCGGGGACGAGTGCTCTACGTGGGTACCGACACGCTCTGGAAGTGGCAGATGCTCGGCCGGGCCGACGAGGCCGGCAATACCGCCTACCGCTACTTCTGGCAGCAGGCGCTGCGGGCGATGACGCCCACGCGGGCCGCCGGTCGAGGAGTGGACATTTGGCTCGAAACCGACCGCAGCCGGTATCGCAGCGGCGAAACGGTGCGGGTGAGCGCCGAGATCGAGGGCGCGACGGCCGCTGAGGAGCAAAAGATCGAAGGCCACACCATTTTGCCCGACGGACGCAAGGTGCCGCTAACGCTCCTGGCCGATCCAGTCGCACCGCACGTGCTGCGCGACGAGCTGATCGCGCCCAGTCGCGGTCACTATCAGATTACGGCGACCATGCTTTCCGAGGGAAAGACGGTCAGCGAGGTTCGCACGACGTTCGACGTCGATGACGCGCCGGCGGAAACATCTCGGGTGCGCGTCGACAAGGCCATGCTCCAGTACATCGCCTCGGGCACGGGAGGGCAAGTGGTCGATCCGGCCGATCCTCGCACGTGGCCCGGCAGGGAGAGTACCGATCAAATCGCAACCAGCGAGCTGCGCACGGTCGATCTTTGGAGCAGTTTTCTGCTGCCGGTGGGCCTTGTGTTGCT